>VTLG01014355.1_pt1 | contig 10526 bp, 9 predicted proteins | sample 4694571 | NCBI WGS metagenome assembly VTLG01 (sample SAMN12604809, study PRJNA352737) | marine metagenome | biome: ENVO:00000447; feature: ENVO:00000209|ENVO:00000569|ENVO:01000036; material: ENVO:00002151; isolation source: viral sequences binned using virsorter ... | reverse complement strand
GTGACTTGCCATTGAGCGCTACTGACTAAACTCTTATATACTTCACCTACAAGCTCACCACTCATACCACTTGTTTTAACAACACGGTCTAATTGAGCAGGTGTAGTAACAGAACCAGGTGAACCATCTTGAGATCCCCAGTCATTCTTTATTTTACTATTCGCTACCTTAACCTCCATTATATCATCTTTAGAGGTTGGGGCACCTTGCCATGAATCAGCAGCTGGCTTATTCTTGTGAGCTCCAAACTTAGTACCTAATTCTTCTACTTCTATTTTACCTTTATCTATAATTTGATCTGTTACACTTTTAGCTCTCGCTGCGCCTTTGGCTATCATTCCTTCTGGTAATGCATTCTTTGCTTTACCCATAACACGGAATAAACCATCAGCTAGTGTACCGATACCAGCACCTTCTACTACATTCTTGAAGGTTTTTATTACTGGGTGATCTTCATCATTAGTAGTGAGAGGTGTATCTATGAATCCATACCTATCTCGTAATATCTGTAAGCCATTTGCATCTTGTGAATACTTAGACACTAAGTCTGTAGCAACACCGACTGCAGCTGCTCTAGCCCATTGATTGGCTACTAAGCCACCAACAGCTGTAACGGCTCTACCAGCTCCAATAGCTGTAGCTGCAACTCCTAGTTTAGGAGCAGCTAAAACGATAGCCCCACCCATTGAACCGAAGTGTGTAGCACTACGTATGAGTCCTCCCCACCAGGTTTTAGTTTCTATAGGGTTAGCGTCGTCTACAAAGAAGTCATCCCATTCAGCAGTATATTTACCACCATCTTTAGTCTCTTCTTGCATCTCTCCGGTGGCAGTGTCTATAACACGTTCACCTAAGGTTGCAATAGAAGATGCTGTATCTTGTAAACCACCACCAAATGCAGACTGAAGTTCTTTAACAACTCCTCCAGCACCCCAATTTTCTCTGTTTCTAGGGTCTTCTTGTTCAGCTCTGTACTGTGCATCTTTAGCTTCAGCAGCTTCAGTTGCAGCAGTTCTTTGTTCTATGTTTTGTGTTTCTTGTTCGAGGTACGTTTTATCAGCCGTAGCTGCTTCTTGTAACTCTACCGCATCAGCATCCGCTTGATTAATTTCTTCTTCGGAGTAGTTGCGTGCATAACTATCTGTCATTGGACACCCTCGGTGACATGTTCTTTACTAAAATCTGTTTCCGTATTTGATCTTATTAGGACACCCTTAGGTGTAGGATTCTTAGTAAAGAGTCTTCTAACGGTTGGATGGTATTGTTCTACTCTTTGTATTTGATATGGTTTCGGTAGTTCTTTACCTGTCTGGGATTTATACTGTAAATTAGCAACATCCCACCCAGTTAAATAATTATAATTTTTTGCTATTTTACGATAGTAAGAAGGTATTTGACCTTGACTTGGGTTAGCTGCATAAGCTTCTAACTCTTTATAGTATGGTTCACTATCTTTAAGTAAAACAGTTGCTAGTGTATCTCTAGGAGATGTTTTTGTATCTGCAGTCCAACCTGCTTTGAGTTGGTTTCTTGCAGTTTCAAGATCTCTTCTGAATTTACGTGTATCTCTGTCCTCAGAATATAGAGGTATATTCGCCATAGTAGGTAAATCCTCTTTAAGTAAGGACATAATTTTTCTATGAAGTTCACCTTCTGATCCTGTCCAACCTTCTTTATAGAAACTATAATAACTATTATATTTTACTTTGGCTCTATCTTTTAAGGTATTGAAATCTAAACTCTTTTCATCAGGCCTACCTTTTAAATTATTTAACTGTTCACCAACAGCAGCATGTACATCACGATCTCTTTGTGTTGATATACTTTTAGGAATACCTGTACCTGCGGCACTATCAGCATATTCTTGCCATTTCTTACGGTCGTCAGCATTATTGATGTGCACCCAATCCTTTCGCTCAATAGGTTGAGAAGTAGCTTTTTTATACTCTAGTGTATCAATATAATCTTGATCTTCTTTAGCTTCAACTGTCATTAAATTCTTGATGTAATCAGGCATTTCTTCCTCAGTGATACCTGGTATATTCTTACGTACTTTGGCTAATATATCACGTTTATCAGCTTCTGTGTAAGGACGTTCCTTTTCACCTTCCTTCAGTTCCTGAACAATTCCATAAGCTCGCGCCTTTCTTTGAGCAGATTCTTGTTGGTGTATCTGCTCAGCTAATGCGGCTAATTCTCCACCTAAGTTTTGAAATTCCTTGAAAACAGTTAAATCTACAGGTTCCTTAAAACCTTTATGATCAAATTTAAATTTAGATATTTGTATTATTTCACCTGGCTTTAATTTACCTTGCCTTACTAAAGCAAATAACCTTCCTTTTAATGCAGTTCTAGCAACTCCATAATCTCCTTTGAAATTACCGACTTCTATCTGCATCAATTCATGAAGCTTTTCACCTAATGAACCGTGCTTTGCTGAGACTATTAATTGATCATCATAACTTTGTAAACGAGCATTAGTGTATTCAGCTTCTTCCTTAACACGTTCATTTTGTAAAATTGTGTTAATTTTAGTCTGTCTTTGCTGAGTTACATGCTTATTTAAAAACTCAGCATTGAACCCACTAATATCATTCAGACCTTCTTGTTCTTCCCACCTGGCAATTAACTCTGTTTTCTCACTTCCTGTAGCTTGGCCCCAATGAACTGTTGAACCGTCATCACGTTCAATTACATATGCAAATGAACCGTCAGGGTTTTGACGAGTCATTGCATCGTATAAATTACCTTCGTAATTGACTACATGTTGTTTAGCTAAACCTTCTTTCCAAACTCTCTCTTTCCATCCAGTAAGGTTTCTAAGTTCATCAGCTAATTCAGGATCAGTTTTATCAAATTGACTAGCTAAATGTTGATGGTAAGTATAATCACCTTTTATTTTAGCGTCTTGATTATTCCAGTTACGCATACCTTGCCAGGTAGCGCCTGACAACATCCTTAAATTAGCTGCTCTATTTCTATATATAGACTCTCTTTTATCCTGCTCCTGCTCCATGTATTGACCCATGGTTTTGGAGAATTTAAAAGCAGAGTTAATAGCTTTACCCATATTCTGGGCATTAGCTAGGCGTTGCTGGTCATTGATCCTAGCCATCTGCTCTGCTCTTGCAAAGCCTTCGTTAATCTCACCATACGTCTCTTTTAATCGAGGTATATAGTCAGCAGGCTTTTCGTAACTAAAGGTATCGTATTCATTCACTGCTGGCATTATGCTACCTCCCTAAATTCAATGTCAATCTTATCGTAATTAACGCCAAGATAATTGTCGGGTGATTCTCCTACAGCGTCTGGGAATATCTTCTCAACTTCATCAACCATAGCACCTATATATTGCTTATCGGGATAACCGATATAATTAAATTTATAGATACCAAGACCTGACTTAGCTGTTCCTATCTGTTTAATATTTTCTTTGAGGACTCTTTCAGAACTTGGATTTAGAGTAGCATACATACCAACTGCTTGGCTTGCAAATCCAAAGATATCGCTAAACATAGCCATACCTACATTTTGATAAACAGGTCTAGGCGGTGCAACATCTGTAACAGGTTGGAATACAACTTTAGCAAACTCTTTTTGTCTTGCAAGCTTAGCTCTTTGTCTAGAAGATTTAACTCCTACCATGAAGTCATCGATTTGATCGGTTAAAGCACGTTGATTCTTTTGATAGTACCTACCTAAAGCTGCTTTCTCCATAGTCCCGATTCTACGAATACTTCGACCTTGCTGACCTTCAGCCATAAGGTTTCCGAATTCACTGTTTTGAGCTAGTTCAATAAACTTATCTTCATTCCTCCTCATCACTTCTTCTTTAACACGTCTCAGTCTAACCTGGCCTCTATCCCAGGCTTCGGTCATACCTCGATGTATATTTTGAGATGCCTCTTTATACTGCACCCCAGCCAATTTATAGATACTAAGCTTCTGCATATGCTTCCGCTTACGTACCTCTAATTGATATTCATACTGCCTTTTGGCATTTTTATTAGCTGCTCTGGCAGCTGCTGCTCCTGCGCACACGGCAAAACTCGATAAAGGGTAATTGGTTGGGTCCGAATCGTAGTTCCCTTAAGAACTTGAACCCTAAAAATTTAAGTAACCTCATGTGAACTTTGTTACGTTTGTCAACCACATTCCATAGAAGCGGTTCTTCACGACCATCAATGTAACGTTTGCATTCTCTAGAGAACTTAATTGGACCTTCGTAGATAGCATCTGTACAGAGCATCCATATAAGACCTCCTTCCTCAACACCGGCCATTCCGGCAGTCCTGCCGCTAGGCGCTTTAAAGCAGATACAGTCTCCTTTAGCTGCTTCAAATACTAAATAAGGTAGGGGGTCTAGTCCATGGCCTTCCATGATTTCTCGTTTATCAGCTGGAAGTAAATTAGAGGCAACTTCAACAGCTGCCTCAATGTCAATTGGGTGAATGTATTTAGACACGTTGGTAAAATTTTGGATTATAATCGCCTTCCCAAGTCATTGAATGTAATGTAGCAGGGGAAGCGTGTGTGGATTTAAGTGTTAAAGTGGTGTTAGTGTTTCGATCATATACAGGTATAGTTTTTAGGGATTCTGCAGTAAACTGTACTTGGTTAGCACTATAAGCGTCTGCCATTACAGGCTCGTATGTCTCTATATAATCAGGTTTACCAGTACGTTTTAAAACAGTTTGATATAAACCAGATGCTCCTAAACTTAATTTAACTCTATGTAAAACTAATGATCCTCTTATATCTTGTAATATGGATAGTAGGGAACTCTACTTCATAATCAAATAAATATCCAAGGTATAAATTATTCGCAGGAGTTATGGTAGTATCATCTGTTGGATCATGTGGAGTTTTAGGGTTATTTTGATCTTCTAAATATGTTTTCCAATTACCATTTAAAGTAACAGTAGTTCCAGCAAGACTGGCAGTATCTGTCATACCCTGGAATGTATCATCACTAGCTGATGGTACTACATATGCAGCGAGCTGACCAGATCCATGGAACCCATTAGGAATAGTAAAAGTAGTTTTATCTGTTGTAGCATTATATGTTAAAGCACTAGAAGCTACTACAGCACTATTATCTAAATGTACCCTAAAGAGTTTATCATCATCTGTACTAGCTGTTTGTTTATCATCAGTGACAGTACGAGAATCATCTTGTAATTTTAGGTCAAATTTTTGTATTGCAAATTTAATACCATTTTTAACTACAACAAATAATGTATCATCTAATATAGCATGATACTGTATATCTCCACTTAATTCCCATGTAAACCATGATTGCTGAATTCTTTTCTCAGGTGCATTAAAATATTTAAAAGCATATATTGTGGGCGTATTTTTTTCGCTGAAAAATATTAACCCATTCTCTCTTGATATAGAAATATGATCTAAATTATTATTAAATAAATCACCTACAATTTTACTTTGCTCAATTACATCAGGTTCACCTTCACGTTGTACTTTAGCAATTTCAAAGAATCGAGAATACTTACCGGCATTATCCAACCATCCTACTGTAGTACCTAATGAAACTGGACTAACTTTATGGTTATAATTATAAGTAGATATACCATTAATCTTAACAGTTTGAGGGTTTAAAATATCACTATCTGTTGTAACTAAGAATTGTTGATTCTTCGTGAATAATAATAAACCTGAGTTCACTTGCACTGCATCAAAAAGATCTGCAGGATATACTGAACCAACTGAAATATCTATAGGGTCAGTTACTGCATATGTTACAGCAGTTTTTGGCCAAAAATCAAAGAAGGCACCAGGTCTAGACATTATGATACTTTCTCCAGATAACATGCATAAGCGGTTTCTGAAGAGAACCATGTTCATAATTTTTTTGCCAATAAAACTTGGCTCAGGAACAGTACCTGTTTCAGTTCCAGCATCCCATGATCCAACATTACAATTCTCCCACGCTGGATTTTCTACAGAGAAATAAATTGCACCAGCTGTACCTGTCTTTGTACCAGACCCATCGTCTTGTCTACGTACAAGGTCAATAGGCATAGTATCCTTATCGAATTCTATTTTCCTACCAGGTTCAGCACATTCATCCCAGGTACCTGCTCCATCTTTACCGTTCTCACCATTGAATTTTACATACCAATCATCTTCATCTGTTTCAGTATTTTTAACTTTAACTACATAACCATGTCTACATTGCTGTGGTAAATCTTCAACATCATCCACTGTTTTTTGAATGATCCTCATTAACTGACCATTAGGAGTTGATCCATTAATCTCAGCAGTATCTACAATATATAATCCTGTACCTATAATTTTAACATTATTAGTACCTGCAGGACTATCATTAATTAAATTGGTATCATTAGCATTCAGCCCGTTACTGTACTGACCAATGATACTACGTATATCACCTAAAATACTTTCAGCTGTAATAGTTTGAGAATTATCAAATGGTGTTGGATCAGGTCGTATTAAACCAGTAGCTCCAGTACCATCCATTGTTGCTTGGACTCTAATTTCACTACTTGCTTTAATGGTAACAGCGTATTGAGCACCTTGCATCCAGACATAAAATCTTTCACCTTCTTCCCAACCTTCACCACCATATAATAAGTCATGTTCAGTTGTATAACGACAGTGGTAGTTAGGGTTCTGACTATTATCTCCTTCAGCTACAGACTGTCCAGTTGTTTTAATACGGAAGTAAAGGTTCTTACCACCATGTCCAGATACTACCTGATTGTTATTGTTTGTATCATAAACTGTAGTGGACCACTGTGTATTATTGGCTTCAGCACCTTCTTCACTATTACCTGCATAAGTTACTCCAGCATCTATTGAGAAAATTTTTGTCTCAACAGCTGGGCAGTAACTATCTTGTTTATCTCCAGCTATTTTTTTACAATGATTAGTCCAATCAATCTCACCGTCACCGGTAGTACCAGGTTGAACACCACTAGGTGGCCAGTCTCCTACAGTTCTACTTACATCACCATTATCAAGATCAGTTTTATTAGCACAAGAATTCTTACTATCTCTTACTCTATCTACTTCAATTCTAGTAGCAGTATGGTATGAGACTAGATCAGCATCATCAAATAAATTAACTGCGTACTGACTTGAATAAGAAATCTTTTTTAAATCTATGAATAACTGCTTACCAAATTTACCTACAGGCTCTACAGTAGCAGACATCGCGCATGTAGTTTTTGGATGAGTTGATCCATCATTTTTTTTGCTAGCTCTATTTGTGATATATGTATGATCATTAAGAGTTAATGTTTGTATATCATTATCTTCAAAATGATTTAAATACAATAATTGTGCTGCTTCTCTTCCAGAACCTTGGTCATAAATAACTGGTACTGGTGAACCATCAGAACATTTCCACATCCTAAGCCTACCAGCTCTCTCTATTTGACCTATGTATTGCTCATCTTCATCTCTATAATAACTAAACCATTTACCTAGAGTAGTAGCATCTGGATCATAGTCAGTACCACCAGGTATAGTTAATGGAGCTGAATCCGATAGACTTGCAAGTAATCTTCCACCTGGTCTTTTCTGTAAACCATAAGTTACATCAGGGTAAACATTTTTTGCAACATTTACTTGTCCAGGTATTTTCATTTCATCAGGCTGTTGGGATATTCCACCAACATAAGACCCTACTGTTTGTGTAACTGTTGCCATTTAACGCCTCATTGTTATATATGGTTTGTATGTTCTATAACTGGTATCGTGTCCTACACCAAAGTACGATGGATTACCCATATCGCATTCATATTCCATACAAGCTGCTCTTGATTTAGCTTCATCTTGTTGTAATAATTGGGTTAGTTGTGGATTTGAAACTAATTGAGTAGCAGCTCTAACTGCAGCTCTATAAGTTATATACCTTTGAAATACGTTAGGTAAATCTTCAAATTTATATAGTGTTGTAACATCTAAGTAAACCTCTCCATCAAATTCATTAGTATGATCAACCAAATCATATAGTTTTCCATCTCGGATAACAAGATCTTGAGACTTATTCGCAAGTCCATCATTTAATGTATATCTTAATGTATTGGTAGGTAATGTTATATTTTTATTTGCATCTGGTTCTACTTTTACATGTGCTTCAGTATTGAAATGCCAGCCTTCATTTTGCACATCTTTATTAACTTCGGTCAATAAATTATATACATATGAAACTTCTGGATTTGCAAAATTTAATGTTGTAATTGGAGACTGACCGATAGCTCCCAAGATTGAGTTTACTGCGGACAGTTCTGTGTCGTTATCAATTGTCGAGGTAGCCATAAAGATTTGTGAATAAAAAAAAGGAGGGCGTGAGAACCCTCCCTTATGTAAATAGTTAGTTAAGTACCAACAAACTTAGCTGGTTTCGTTGCTGTTCCAGCGAACAGTTCCACAGCAGCAGCTGGGTTAAGGGGCTTGGCGCCCATTGCCAACCTACCTAGAATGACATCTCCCTGGTAAACCACGGATACATCACCTGAAGTAACTTGAACTTGAGGTCCGATTGCTTCAACGCAACCAACAGCTTCTTTCTGGAATATAAGTCCGCAAGAATTTTGGAACTCAGAAGCGAGACCATATTCGTTAACGGTCTTCTGTCCAGAAGGAGTTGTAGCGCCGTCTTCGTCAAGCATGTTGTCGCCAATGAATGAACCTGTGTTACCAGGATCAGGTGTAGCAGGTACAGTAGGACCAGCGGTTCCACCATACTTAACACCGTTAGCTCCAAACCATGGAATGTTCATGGATTTGTAGATCTTGATTCCGGCAATCGAGATGATTCCGTTACCAGACTGTAAGCCATCACCTTGCTCATCACGATTGATCAAACCATTAGAACTAACAGCTTGTATCAATTCGTAATATTGCCTTGGAGATAGTACAGCCACACGGCCATCACCTGCAACTCCCTTCTCATCTAGTGCTGCAGCAGCATCATAGAATGCATTAACAATGAATCCTGAGTTATATGCATCAGATGCTTGAGCATTAGTACCAACACGGATCTGTGTTCCGCCTGGTTCTTCAAATCCACTAGCTGTTACTGGGCTTTGTAGTCTTGCGGCGTTAGATACAGCACGGAAGATTCTACGGTCATAGTTTTCAGCTAGAGCATAGCCGATCTTACGGGAGATTTCTCCACGTAAATCGTAGTGTGCGAGAGTCTCATCTAATTCATACACGAATGCAGAACTGATTAAGAGGTCATCACACTCGATTGTAACTTCCGATACTGGAGGTGCCTTATCATCGTTACCTAATATGGACTGACCAGGAACATGGAATTCCGCTTTAGTACGACCAGTGAAGATGAACTGCAAAGAGCGTCCGTTCTTCAAGGTACGCTTTGTGATTAGATCACGAGCGATTGTATTTCTTTGAAATCCCTTAAACATCTCACCTGAAAATAACTTCAGGTATAGATTTCTCCTGGCGTCAGTTGTGGTATCAGCGGCATTCTTGGCGCCACCCCATACCACATTGGCATTATTGCCAGAGCCTTGTTGAGCCATTTATCTGTTTAAGATTGTATTGTTTACTTTCTTACGCGCAAAATTTTTCGATCGTTTTTTGTGGTCTCTCCCACCGTCTAGACGGCAAAGGGTATCCCCGTAGGGGCCAGTGCCAATGAAAGAGAGGTCCGACTTTGAGGTGCCTCTCTCCCTACTCAACCTAGTAGAGCTTCCTCTAATGATTGAGGTTCATCATCTACACCAGGTGGTTGAGAATCACTGGGTGTTTGATCCTCTGGTTCTTTGATATCACCATAACCTGGTAAGTTATGTATTCTTGATTCAGGAGATAACGGTGTAACATTCGCTACTCCGAAACCGCCTGTCGATTGTTGTGCCATTAATATTCCTCCGATTGACATGGTGGGCAGGATCTACAGTGCTCATGTTCATACATGTGTAGACCCTCTATCATGATAAAGAACCCCACGAGCATAAAAAATATAGCCCATGGGGATTCAAGATACTTCATACTTCTTTTAAATGTTTAATTGGAATAGTTATTAGCTTTTCCCAAGGGTGACTATCGATTAATAGAGCAGCTTTATCACTCTCCATTCTTTGTATGAAACCCTCATAACCATTATAAATAGATGTACTATCATTTACAACAACAGTTGTACCTGGAAGTATCATTAGAAGCTATACTTAGCGCCTACTTTAGTACCCCAGGTGTTGTCATCATCTGTGTCAGAATCAGCAGTTAATACTGAGACTTCACCATAAAATCCAAGCTTCTCTGTAGCTGCGATGTTGGCTCCTACTTTACCAGAAACTCTGGTGTCTGAGTCAGCACCGTCTGTTGCTACAACAGCTGGGCCACCTTGTACGTACCAATCGAAGGTTTCATTTCCACTCTCATATCCTACGTGGAAGTCGGTTACTGCGCCTGTATAATCAGACCCGGTATAACCGGCATTGTTCTCCACGTTGACGTAGACTCCGGCGAAAGCCGGACCTGCAGCGAGTGTGGAAGCGAGTGCTAGT
>VTLG01012071.1_pt1 | contig 10526 bp, 13 predicted proteins | sample 4694571 | NCBI WGS metagenome assembly VTLG01 (sample SAMN12604809, study PRJNA352737) | marine metagenome | biome: ENVO:00000447; feature: ENVO:00000209|ENVO:00000569|ENVO:01000036; material: ENVO:00002151; isolation source: viral sequences binned using virsorter ... | reverse complement strand
TCTATTTTTTTCGCAAATTTCATAATTATCTCTTTCTCTTTAGTTTACTATTAATACTACCACATGATTCGCACAATGTCAAGGACATTATGCAACTTTTGGTAACAAACTGCTACCCATATTTTCGATATCTAACTTGTAAGGTTTATTCCACTTACCAATGTTAATGTCAGTATAATGTGACCTACAAAAGTAATCAGTTTGAATATCATCATTACAAAAGTAATTCTTACCTTTCATCTCAGCAAGTAACTCATTTAGAAACTGTTTTGCAATACCTTTATAATGGTCATTAATCCAATAAGTGTTAACTTGACTATAACCCTCACCATGACTAAAATCAAAATCAATCGGGCCTTCCATCACATCAACATATAAACTCATGTGATTCCTCACACCGATATTACCTTTACAACCATACTTTTTTAGAACTTTCTTAATACCTACTGCAAGTTCTTTTTTCATTTCTTGAGAAACATAAGCCATTTATTTTTCCTTTCTTTTCTCTCTTTATCTTACTCTTAGAGTATATACGAAAAAGGGGGGTGTGTCAACCCCCCTTGTGTAATCGTTGCTAGCCCTACGTTACAGAGGACTAGATTTTTTGAGAAAATCAAGATTTTTGCGAATCAGCGAATCACCTTTTCCTTTTGTCTAATTCACCTTGTATCCAATTCAGTCCAGTTCTGTTTTGGACTTTCTTTTTTGCAAGACTCATTACTTGTTTATATACAGGCCCCATAACATCTTCTTCTGAATCATTATTGTCTACTACAATAAAGTTCTGTCTGAAGTATTGACTAAACTTACCCATATTAGATTGCACAGTTTTCCATGACTTAGTTGCGATAGATCGTGGTACAGTTCTTTCTCTTTTCGCATTTCTTTCTAGTGCAGTTTCAAGAGAAGTATTTACAAATATCATATGTACATCATAACCAAGTTGTTTTAGTTTTGTGGCTTGTGTTGCAATCTTATCGTAATCTTTTCCAGTTCCATCAATAATAAGTCCAAGTCTGCCCTCGACATAGTTACCCATTTTTGCTTTAGTTACTCGTTTTGCTCTATCTCGTAACTTATCTCTAGGTTCTTCTTCACTCTTGGGCATCTTCATTGACAATCCAGCATCTTTAAGATACTTCTCAAAGATATCATCTGAATTAACAATCTTTAGACCAAGACCACCTGTGCCTCGTTTTACAACATAGGACTTACCACTACCAGGCCCGCCTGCAAGAAAAAATGCTTTAAGTATGTTGGGGTCGTAAACTCCCTCTTGTAAATCTTGAAAAGTTTTCATTTTTAAATCTCTCTATAGTTTGTAGTATGTATTTATCATTCTCCGTCATTGGTTCTACTGTCCTATCTCTGTTAATAAAGGTGTTCATTTTCTTTAGTTTGAGTTTAGTAGTTTGTTTTGGCATTTCGCCCTCCCTAGTTTAAAATAATGATTTTCATAATGTAATCTATAGAGTCTCCTTTCTTTTTGCTTACCCAACAGGATATACTTCAGCAGAACCACTTGATGGTTCTTTTGCTTCAGAGTCGTTAGGTAGTTTTGGTGTAATTGAATCTTTTGCAGCTCTCATTTCGATAATGTGCTTTTTATTTACAGTATCAAATTGATGTTTTAATGTAGTTATTATATATTTTCCAGAATAATATGAATCAAACTCCCCACCATCATGTATTCTGCCTGTTACAGGTAGTTTAACATTAATAGATTCACCTACAGATATTGTAGTATTTCCGTTTATTCTTAGTGAAATATTAATACCATTATTAAGTTCTGCAACTTTAGCTTTTCTCTGTAATAGTTTATTTGTTAATCCATTTTGTGTATATGAGTAAGATGATGTTTCATTTGTTTGATTTACATCAGTTCCAGAAATAGATGTAGGTTGTAAGTATATTCTTGAATCTGAAAACATCCCTATGTTATTTCCAAACTCATCTATACTATTATTATTATATACTGGATTAGGTTCTATTGTTCTATTTTCCTCAAAATCTGAAAAGTAACCATAGCGATTAACTTCAAATGTCTTATTATATATATCATATTTAATTATTTTAGAACCTAACATTCCACTCATTGTGTTTAATAACATATCATTATTTGAAATAATTCCCATCTCCATAGGTTTTGCAAAATCTTTTTCTACATTAACAACTTTACCTTTATCTCCTTGTTTACCATCTACTAAGCCGATATCTCCCATAGAATAATCAGCTACTGTATCTGACTCCATCATATAATCTAAAGTTTTAAAATGTATTCCTTTTATAGTTTCGTAAAATACAAAATTTTGAGAACCATTCAAACTTATAGCTTCATTTGTAAGATTGTTGATAAATTTATATGGATGGTAATTAGGACTCACCACTTTTCTTATACCAGCAGTTTCTTGAATAAATATTTTTTTCTTTGTATTAATATATCTGGAGTCTTTTAAAATATCTTGTATTATATTTGATATTGTATCTGTATATGATTTAGAAACTCTCACTCTTTGATTTCTAATTATCTCTGGTGCAATAAAATTTAATGTTAATGCTTGTGCATTTTTACTTGCATCCATTTTAGATGCAACTTTATGAATATTAAATGTGAAATTAACATCAAAATCCTCTAAAGTAGGTGTTCCAAATTTTAGAGTTAAAAACTCTTGACCTATAATAGGCCCATTCTCTGATAGATTATCAACATCTAATATTATCATGCTTCCAGTTAATGCTGTAGAAAATAGATTTTCATATATTTCAAAACCTATAACATTATCTGATTCTGTAAAATCTATTATTCTACCAGATGATGTGTGTATTTTAAGTTCTTTGATGAAGAACTCACCAGCATATTGAATTTGTCTTTCCATTATACAATTGACTCTTTCATTAGGGTTTCATATTCCTCTATAAACTGACCAACATATTGTGGATCAAGAAGTCTTATTTTTCTTAATTCATCTTGTCTATTTTCTTCATATTCTATATTTGTTATGGTTGTTGCATTACTGTAGAAATCTGTATCTCCAGTATAAAGTGCAGAATTATTATATACTTCTATAGTTTTAGTTGTATCTCCAGATGATTGTGCAATTTCATAATGATGTACTCCATTAGGGTCTGCATACTTATCATCTACAAACTGCAAAAACTGTGCATATGTCATAGGCCATTGATGATATCTATCTGTAATATCATTTACTAACATTACAATCCAATGTAGTTCTGGATCACCATACAATTTATCTGCAATAGACTCTGGAGTCTCACCTTGTTTCACATCATATGTATCATATAAAAGTGCATTTGTTTTTACCTTTTGACGTATTGCAACTCGTCTTAAAAGATTAGTTACAAACTTAATTGAACCATCTCCTACAGAATCATATGGTATTACTGGAAAGTTTTTAAAGTACATTATTAGTATCCTTCGTGTACACGCTCTCTTGTGATAAGTTCTAGTTCTTTAAATGCAAGTTGGATAGAAGTGTCAACTGGTGGTGCTCCATCACCTTGAGAGTCAAAAGTCTTATATCTATCTCCACCATAAGAAACTTGTAATGAAGTACAAACACAAGTTGATATTTTGTGTAGATAAGGATTTTCTGAACCATTGTACATATACGATATATCAAATGTATTTGGAACAGTTAATCGTCTACCAGCTCTGTTTCCATCAACAAATTCTGGTAACATATTAGATTTAAATGCAAATATAATATTTCTTATTTCATCTGCTTCTGCTTGATTTTTAGGCAACATTTTAAATGTGTAACTAAATTCTCTTTTACTTACACCTTCAAATGCAAGTTCTAGTCTAGGTGCTTTGATTTGTGCTCTTTTCATATCAAAAACTTTTTCTAGATTAGTTGCACCTGGCACTAACATACCAGCTCCTTTCAATCCAAGTCTAGCTACTTCTTCTGTGGCTTCACCAAATAGTGATGGTGCAGCTTTAGTTACAGCATTACTAAAACCTTTTAATGTCATATCATTAAGAATATCACTAGCAGCATTACCACCTATGGCTGCACCAGCACCTATTTCAAAGTCAGTATACGTTGCACCATAATTTACTTGAACTTGTGCAGGCATGAATAATGCAATTGCAGTATCCATTCGAGTAGTAGGTCTTCTTTCTACTGTAATAGTAGAACCTTTACTTTTGATTGGTGCATATTGTGCTTCAGATATGACATCACCAAAATCATCATATTGTACAGCATGAGTTTGGACTCCACGACTATTTTTAACTTTAGTATAACTACCATTTGTTTGTAGTTTTTTGATAAAGTTTGGTATTTTCTGCTCAGCTTTGATTGATTCAACTACACTACCATAACCATTTTTATCTGGATCACCAAATTTTAACTTTGCATTTTCTTGTTGATTAATAAAGAACATAATGTAATGTCCTTGATTTCCTATCCCTGGCCCTGCTTCAACATCAAGAGGAAAAGAATAATTTTTAGTGGTAAATTTGCTTTGACCAAGAGATGCTGTATCTGAACTGTTACCACCTTTTCTACCTTTACCAAAACCTAATAATCCTGGCAGGTTACCAGCAACTTTTCGTAATGTTCTATTTGCAATCCCTTGAGCTGCACCTTTTAGAAAGTCTATTGCCATGTATAAATACTCCTGTAACTTCTATTTATAAAGATAAACATGGCATATAGTGGTAAATACATTCCTAGTAACCCAAAAAAATACAAGGGTAATTCTTCCAAAATTGTATATCGTTCACTTTGGGAACGTAAACTTATGGTCTATTGTGATATGAATGAAAAAGTTCTTGAGTGGGGTTCAGAAGAAATAATTATACCTTATGTATCGCCATGGGATAATAGAATACATAGATACTTTCCAGACTTTTATATGAAAGTTAAACAAGCAAATGGTTCTACTAAAAAATTTATTATAGAAGTTAAACCTAAGTATCAATGTAAATCACCACCAGCAAATCCAGCAAGAAGAACTAGAAAATGGTTAAATGAGGTTAAGACTTACACAATCAATCAAGCTAAATGGAAGTCTGCAAACGAGTTTTGTTTAGATCATGGTATGGAATTTAAAATTCTTACTGAAGATCATCTAAATATAAAGTATAAATAGTACTATGATAGAATTTGCAATTACATTAACTACAATAGTCCTTTTTATAGCAGTTATGTCGCTTGGACTATTATTCAATAAACCACTCAAGGGTAGTTGTGGTGGATTAAACTGTAGGTGTAAGAATGGCCAAGAGTAAATTTATTCAATCAGTTGTAAAAGCTGCAAAGGGTAGACCAAAATCTACACAATGGTTTCGTGATAAAATTAAAGAATTTGGTAAGCCTGGGGCAATGGATTTAATACGAGATGGTAAAAGAGATAATAACCCTTTCTATGGTCGATTAAATATGTTTTTCTATGATCCTAAATATAAAAAGACACTACCTTACTATGATACATTTCCTTTAGTGTTACCATTAGAGAACTATCCAGATGGGTTTTTAGGTATCAATTTTCATTACCTACCCATGACATTAAGACTTGAATTATTAGATAGAGTAGTTGATTATAGTAATAATACAAAGTTTGATGAAAGTACAAGACTTGCAGTTGATTATAGTAAATTGAAAAGAATTGATTTAATTAAACCAGCACTTAAACGATATCTTGCTGGTAGAGTAAAAACACAGTTTCGTAGAATAGATGCAGACGAGTTTACAGTTGCAGTTCTACTACCAGTTGCAAGGTTCAAGAAAGCATCTGCATCAGAAGTTTATGCAGATAGTAGGAGAATGTTATAATGCCTAAGTTTAACTTTGGTGGATTAGTAGATGCAGTTGCATATGGTGCTTTAGATGAAATACTTGGTTTAGGTCGTAGTGATGATGGTATTGCAAAACCTAGTAGATATGAAGTTACATTATTTCCACCATCAGGACAACAAGGAAGTCGAGGACAAAGTAGTAATATTTTTTCAAAAATTATGGGAGAAATATTAGGAGATGGAACTGTTCGTGCAACTGGACTTAAATGTGAGGCAATAGAATTGCCAGGTCGTACTATTGATACAACAGCAGATACAAACATATATGGCCCAGAAAGAAACATTGCTACTGGTTATACTTTTGCAGATATTACTGCAACATTTCAATTATCATCTGATCTAAAAGAAAAAAAGTATTTTGAAACATGGCAAAGACTTACATTTAATCCACAGACTTTTGCTATGGGTTATTATGATGATTATGTTGGTTCAGTAGATATACATACTATGGATGAACAAAACAAAAAGAGATATGGTGTAAAACTTGTTGAATGTTTTCCTAAAGCAATAGGAGCTCAATCTTTATCGTATGCTGGTACTGGATATCTAACTTGTTCAGTTACCTTTTCATATAGATATTGGAAGAACTTAACAGACGAAGCAGACCTACCTAAACCTCTACTTGATAGAATTGCAGAACGTGCTGTGAATACTGTAACAAGAAGGATTACTTCACAAATACCATCAGTATTACGCAGATTATAATATAATAAAGGATGAAATATTATGGCACTACCAAAGATTAATACACCAACCTATGAGTTGGAACTTCCCTCTACTGGAGAAATAATTAAATATAGACCTTTCTTAGTCAAAGAACAAAAGTTATTGTTAATGGCTCAAGAAACTGGTAATGAAGAAGACATTGCAAATGTTATGGGAGATTTAGTTGAATCTTGTAGCTTTGGTAAATGTAATTCAAAAACAGCACCTATATTTGATGTCGAATATTTATTTTTAAAAATTAGAGGAAAATCTGTTGGAGATGTAGTAAATTTAAGTATTACTTGTCCAGATGATAATAAAACAAAAGTTCCAGTAAAACTAAATATTGATGATATATCTGTAAATATGTTAGATGAACATAGTAATGAAATACTACTTATGGACAATATTAAAATTATATTTAGATACCCTATTTTATCTGACATGAAAGGTATGACTGTTGGACAAACAGCAAGTGGTGTTTTTAGTGTTATGAACTCTTGTGTTCAAGAAATACATTATGGTGATGATATTTACACTAGAGCTGATATAACAGATAAAGATGTTGAGGATTTTATTGACCAATTAACAGGAGCACAATTTGAAAAGATAACAGACTTTTTTAATAGTATGCCTAAACTTCGACACATAATTCCAGTAACAAATCCAAAAACCAAGAAAAAAGGAGAAGTGGTTTTGGAGGGTCTGCAAAGTTTTTTAGTATAGGACTATCTCACGATAGTCTAGAAAATTACTACAAAACTAATTTTGCAATGATGCAACATCATAATTATAGTTTAACTGAACTAGAAAGTATGTTGCCTTGGGAAAGAGATATATATGTTGGATTATTGTTAGAATGGATCAAAGAAGAAAATGATAGAATAAAAAAGGAACAACAAAAACAAAATCAATAAATAGTCATAAAGAGGAGAGAGTATGGCTGAAGTAACAAAAACTGTAGACCCAAAGATTGCAGAGAAAGATACAAATGGAGATGGACATATTTCTTTAGAGGAATATGAAATGGACATGGAATTTAAACGTAAAGCACTAGAGGATGCTGATGCAATGCGAGATGCACAACGTAAGATGGCATGGTTTGCATTAGGTGGTATGTTATTATATCCTTTTGCAGTTGTACTTGCAATGGGATTAGGTCTAGATCAAGCAAGTAAGATACTAGGTGACATGGCAAGTGTTTATTTTGTATCAGTTGCAGCTATTGTTGCAGCTTTCTTTGGTACACAGGCAATGGGTAAAAAATAATGTCAAGTTTTTCTGAAGTTGTAAAGGGGTTAAAAGAAAATAAAGAATCGCAAGATGCTGGTTTTAATCGTCTTGCTGCGGCTTTAGGTGATGATTCTCCAAAATCAATATTAGAAGAACAACAAAAGAAAGAAGAATCAGCTCAAAAAAAAGAACAAGGGTTTTTTGCTAGTATCGCAGAGGGAATTGGAACAAGTAACTCTTTACTTAAAGATGGTTTCAAAGGTTTATTGGATAGTAAAGGTGGATTTCTTGGTGGAGTGTTACAACTTATAGGTGCTCCTTTTTTATTGCTAGGTGCATTTTTTAAAGAACTAACTGTGCAAATTAATACTTTGTATACATTGTTTGGAAAGGGTCTAGTAAAAGTTTTTAAACCAATTAAAGATTTGTTAAGTTTATTCCGTAGTACTTTTGTAGGTAGAGTTATATCACAAGATTTAAGACTTGTTGGTAAAGCATTAGACAAATTAGATGAACTATTTAAAGCAATGAGATTGCAATTTAGACTTGACATAATAGACCCAGCAAAAAGTGGTCTTACTAAAGGCATCAAATCAATTACAAATTTTTTTGAGACATTGAGGTATAATTTTAAACTTCTTCAAATGCAATTTAGAGGCCCGTTAGAAAAAGTAGACAAAGTGATACAATCTGTAAAAAATTTTTTTGGAAAAGGAATTACTGCCGTTTCGGGATTTTTTCAATCTATTGGTGATTTATTTAAAAAGATAATGAAACCTATAAATGATACTCTTAATTATGTTGCGAAATCAAAATTTATGGCAGGTGCAAGATCAGTATTCAATTCACTTCAAGGTGCATTTAGAGCCATTGGTACAGTTTTAGGAAAACTATTTCTCCCCATAACAATTATTTTTAGTGCGATTGAATCTGTAACTGGTTTTATTGATGGATTTAAAAAAGATCAAGGTGGATTAGTTTCTAATATACTTGGTGGATTAGAGGGTGGTTTTACTGGATTATTTAATTTCTTAATTTCTGCACCACTTGACTTGTTAAAATCTCTTATCTCTTGGGTTACTGGAAAACTTGGATTTAAAAATGCAGAGAAAATTTTAGATGAATTTAGTTTTGCAGAACTTTTTACTAAAATATTTAATTCATTATTTAATGCGATTAGAGCAGCTGGTAGATTTATAGGAGAAATATTTTCTTTTCCAGAGGGTGGTGGTATACTTGCTGGTTTAGCAAAACTAATTGATATCTTAACTATACCACTAAACCTTGCAATTAATTTTGTAAAAGGTTTGTTTGGTTTTGATAAAGATGATGAAGGCAATAAATTACCAGCATTTAGTCTTGGAACTTTTATAACTGAAACGATAAGTGATGTCATCAAATCTATTAGTGATTGGTTTAGTAGTTTAGAAATACCATCTATAACAGAAATCGCAACAAAAGGATTTGATGCTCTTAAAAGTATGTTTGGATTTGGTGGTAATGATGAAGATGAAGCAACAAAACAAAACCTTGAAAAATTAGATAAAGAAGTTAAAGAAGAAGTTAAAAAACAAAAGAGTCTTAAAAATGCAAATCTTGCTGGAGTAAAATCAGAAAGATTACAATTTGATTTGGATAAACCTATTTCAGAAATGTCTGCTGAAGAAATAGATGCGGCAATAAAAGATTACAAAACTAAACGTAGAGCAATGGGTGCATCTGGTAGTCAGATGAGGAGGTTTGATAGAGCAAATCCAGGCGAGTTAAAAGATTTGGAACGTAGAAAAAGTGAATTATTTTTGGCTCAAAAGAGAGCAACTGGAAATGTAATGAATCAAGCTCAAATAGATAAAATTGGTCAAGGTAGTGGTAATAATACTACCACAATTGTAACTAATAGTAATGTTGCTCCAGTATCAAATTTTTCTAAAACAACTGCATTAAGTGCTACAACTCAACTAGACCCAATAATGAGTGCTGCAATCGCAGCAACATAAAAAAAGAGGGGTTTCCCCCTCTTTCTAATTAACCAGCAAGTTTCTGGAAGTAATCCATAGTGTCATCTTCTTCTTCTTTTGTAGAAGTAGACTCTACTGGAGTAGTATCAACTACTGGTTCTGCGATTGGAGCATCTTCCATCTCCTCTGCAACATTACCAACTGTAACACTACCAGATAGAACTGCATCAAGACGAGTCTTGAGTTCTTCATAAGACTTGAAGTTAGAAGCTGCAGTAAACTCTGCAAGTGGATATTGTTGTTTCCACACTTCCTCAATCTGTGCATCATTATCAAACAATGCTTTTTGAGAATCAAAGTCAGAACTATCGTAGTTCCAATAACCAGCAACTTTTCTGATTTTTAGTTTAAAGTTTGCACCTTCCCAAAAATCAAAAGGATTGATTGCCTTCTCATCTTCAAATTCTGGTTGCATTGCAGCCATTATCTTATCAAAGATTTTTTTACCATAACGGAACAAGAATACTTTACCCTCATTCTCTGGGTGTTTTGAATCAGACACCACATAGATGTTAGAGAAATATTGTAACTTTCTTTTCTGTTTTCTGGCAATCTCTTTGTCAGACTCAATTCCAGTATTCCAGTATGCACTATTCATTTCTGAAACTGGGTCTTTTTGTCCAAGAGTTGTCAAAGAGTTTTCAATATACCATTGACCAGTTGGGCCTTGAAATGCATGATTCCAGACCTTTGCCCAAGGCATATCTTCACCCTCTACTGCTGGTAGAAAACGAATAACTGCA
>VTLG01013839.1_pt1 | contig 10527 bp, 18 predicted proteins | sample 4694571 | NCBI WGS metagenome assembly VTLG01 (sample SAMN12604809, study PRJNA352737) | marine metagenome | biome: ENVO:00000447; feature: ENVO:00000209|ENVO:00000569|ENVO:01000036; material: ENVO:00002151; isolation source: viral sequences binned using virsorter ... | reverse complement strand
GGGATAAATATTGTAAGTAGTGTGGGTAACAGGACAGGTAAAACAGATAGTGGCTGGAAAGAAAATTTAAGTAGAATAGCAGAGGCACACCCTCGTAGTAATCTAGCCAAAAGATATGGTAAAAAATCTATCAAACAAATCAAAACAGAACAAGTAATCAAAAAACATAGTAAAAGGATAATTAAGAATGGCTAAAGATATACCAGACTATATGCGTGGTTTTGACCTTGACGAAGATTGGGGTATGACGCCAGTATCTTCAGCACCTACAACAAAAACAGAACCAACAATAGATAAAAAAGATATAGAAAATTTAGGACAACAAACTAATTTAGAAATCTCTAAAGTAAAAAGTGATGTATCATCAATTAAGTCTATGATGAATGAGGTTATGCAGATTGTTTCGGAAAAAGATAATATCACAAAAGAAGTACAAGACGCAGACACACAAAAGAGATTTAAAGAAATTGAAAAAATTATATTACCATTTTTGTATAACCTACAAAAAACTGATGAGCCATATATTCATTGGCCTAATAGAGGTCCAATTATAAAGGCTCAAATAGAGAAGTTACTAAAACTAACAAGAGGATAATATGAACCATAAAGAATATCACAAAGAGTTAAAAAAGAAAGTCAACATCGCTGAACAAATTAGAAATGAAGACAGAACACAGAAAACTTGGCAAGATGTTCGTACTCTTAAAAAGTTAAAACTACAAGCAAAGGATAAGTTAAATGAAACTAAGCAATAATTTTTCCCTAAAAGAAATGGTTGCATCACAAACAGCCGAAAGAAAAGGGATTAATAATAATCCAAGCGAAGATCAAATGAATAATTTAAAATTGTTATGTGAAAAAGTGCTACAACCAGTCAGAGATCACTTTGGCAAAGTTGTATCTGTGAGCTCGGGTTATAGATCAGAAGAATTATGCGAGGCTATCGGATCATCAAAAACTTCACAGCATGCCAAAGGTCAGGCCGCAGATTTTGAAATCTTCGGCGTATCTAACCAAGAGTTAGTTATCTGGATAAATGAAAACCTAGATTTTGACCAAATGATTTTGGAGTTTTGGAAAGGTCCAGATGAACCAAATTCTGGTTGGGTACACTGCTCTTATAAAAGCGAAGGTAATAGAAAACAATTACTTCGGGCTTATAAGAAAGATGGCAGAACGGTTTATGAAGAATACAAATACTGAACTCCCAACGAGCTTAATTATATGTTTATGAAGTATAGGTCAGTCTAATGGTTGACAGATTGCCCATAATATGATATAGTATGACTAGTAAAATATGAAGGTGAATATAATATGAAAAAATTTAATTTTATAGATTTAGACAAATCAAAACTTCCAGTCACTAAAGGTAAAAAAGTTGATGGATTCCGTTTCTATGATATAGACGGAAAAGCATACCCATCTGTAACTAGTGTATTAGGTATCAAAAAGAAAGCAGAACTACAAGGTTGGCGTGAGAAGATTGGTGAAAATGTTGCCAATTGGGAAATGGGCAGAGCCGCTAGACGAGGTAAAGCCACACACTTACTAGTAGAAGAATATTTAAAAGGTAAAACTCCAAGTGAACGAGGTGTGTTACCATTAGGATTATTTAAATTATTAAGACCATATATTGACCAAATAGATAATATACATCTATTAGAGACTATCATGTATAGTCCAAAGTTGACTATCGCTGGTCAAGTTGATTGTGTCGCTGAATATAATGGTAAGTTATCAGTAATTGATTTTAAAACTGCCAACAAAGAACGACAAGAGAGTTGGATTGATAATTACTTTTTACAAACTACAGCATATGCTCAAATGTACGAGGAGACTTTCGGAAAGAGCATAGACCAAATCGTTATCTTACTTGCCTCTGAAGATGGCTCGGTACAGAATTTCGTCAAAGAAAAAAAGGACTATATGACGCCTTTGATGAAATCAATTGACGAGTTTTATAAATATTATCAAGAGCAAAACAAAGATAAAATCAAGCAAGATAAGTAAAGCCCATATTTTATCGTAGAAAGGGCTTATGAAAAAATTAATTCTATCAATCATTATCAGTGTGTTTATAGCTATGGCTGCGTATGCAGAAGATGCATCACCACCTGATGATTTAGTTGAAATGCTACCTGGTGTGTGGTGGGAGCATGTTCCAGCGGTATGTGTTAATAAAAGAGAATTATACGATTTTGCCTTTAAAAAAGAATTACAACCACTCAATAGAAGCTATGGAAGAAGGAATGGTAAAGAAGATGGTGAAGTTGTTTACATAATCACATACTGGGTTAATATACATAACGATCAATCAATGGCATCAGTACAAGTACCAGGTGCAGACTATGAGTGTGTATTATATAGAACCTTTGACTTGGAACTAAATCCTAACTTCGATTTTTCGAATAGAATAGACATATAAGACTTGACAGAAACAAGTAAGTGTGGTATATTATAAGAGTCAATTGACACAGGGCGCTGATGCGAGAGTGGAAGCGCCCACTTTATATAGGAGGAGTGAATGACAAGCGTAGATGATAAAGATAGTGATAAGACTTTTGAGAATGAATCCACAAGAGATACCAGTCCAATGGTTAGAATCTCAATCAAAGAATATAACGATTTAAGAGACCAAACAAAGAAGGCGAGTAAGTATATTACTGATCCTGACTTGATTGCTATTATAGACAAAATAGAAGAACTAACAAGAGCATTAAGAAAACATATACATAGAAAATATGAATAGTAAAGAGTTTAGTTTGACCATAGAGGGTGTTGTAAAAGAAAAGAAAATATCTCATATGGATGCAGTCGTTTGGTATTGTGACGAAAACGGATTAGACACAGGTCAAGTTGGTAGTTTAATTTCTAAATCATTAAAAGAAAAAATAGAAGTAGAGGCTGTTAAATTAAATATGTTAAACACACCTCCAGCTGGTAAACTGCCTTTGTAATTATGTATGGTGGGTTTGATGTATATAAAACTTATCTGGCTGTCAAGTTACACTTTACAACAGACACCTATGATTATTATAAGTATGGTGGCAAGGTCAATACAAAACTTGACACATTTACAAAGAGAAAGGATAGATACTTTTTTCATAAGTTAAGTACGAGATATGCAGAAACTGATATACTTGATTTCTTTGTTGCTAACTTTCTTTCAGATAGCAAGAGATGGATTGGTAATTTGCTGGCAAATGATGGTAAAGATGTTTATTTGGATTATAAAAAACGCAAAGAGGCTTTCGCCTATCATTTTAAACAAGATTGCGGAAATATTGCTAGTGACTTTAGCAGGCGTAATATTTCTTTTGATGATGGGTTTATTCCTATTAGGGGACAGCATCCAAGACTCTTACGCTTACTTATTCAAAGGAAAATTAGTTACCAGACCACGATCGTGCTTAATCACTATCTTGGCTTTACTAAAAATTGGGATAAAGAGATTACCGAGAAAATTGTATGGCCTGAAATCTCACTTAAGGTTACCAGATTAAAACCATTTATAAACTTCAATGCGACAGAGTGTAAATTAATAATGAAAGAGGTATTTGTTAATGGTTAAAACAGTATTTTGTATAGGTAATGGTGAGAGTAGATCGCCAGTTGATTTAATCAAATTAAGACCACATGGTAAGATATATGGTTGTAATGGTTTACATAGAGACTTTACGCCAGATGTATTATGTTCTGTCGATGGACCTATGATGCATGAGATATACCAGAGTGGTTATGCTGACAATAATGAAGTGTGGTTTAGAGACTGGAACCCAATACCAGGAATGACATATGATATGGTCATATACGCTAATCTCACACCAGAAGAAATAGATGTTGCTAAAAAGAACTTTAAGATACATGAAAACAAGAGAGACGATAGACAAGAGTTTGTGTTTCATGGCTCTAGTATATCTGGTCAAGTAGGTATCATAAGAAGAATTGCTGGTGGTGAACAAATAGAAAAGAAACAAATAAAACATACAGGTTGTTATGTGAGTTGGATAAAACCTAATGACAAAGCACATACATTAAAAGATTTAGGCGATAAAGATAGAGGTTGGGCTTGTGGCGCAACAAGTGGTTGGGTTGCACTAAATCAAAATAAAGATTTAGAGGAACTATATTTGATAGGGCATGACTTAAAAAGTAATGATAATTTTATCAACAATATGTACAAGTCAACACAAAACTATGGTGATGAAAAGAACAAACCTATACCAGATGTGAACTGGATTAGTCAATGGCATACACTAATACAAGAGTTTCCAAAAGTGAAGTTTATAAAAGTCAATCCTAGAGGTATTAGAGGTGGTGATAATATCAATAATATGGTACCAGAGTGGAAAAGTAGAAATGTTGAGTATATCAATTTTGATGAACTTCACAAAAGATTTGGCTGTGTATCAGGGTTGACAGATAGCCAATAGTGTGATATATTAGAGCTAATATGTTTGATAATATAGTATATAAAATATTAGACACAATTGTTAAGTGGTGTGAGCGTTATAAAGAGTACAAAATTAAGAGATCATTACCAAAAGCTACCTATGATGAAAAGGCCAAAGAAGATGACCTAAAAAAATGGGTAAATGGGCGTGAGAACTCTTATAAATAAAAATGATACCGATTATACAGGTAACACAAATACAACGAATACAAAGTAATAAGGAGAAATATGGACTTTGAAACATTAAAACAATCGTCAAGTAACTTTGACAAACTTACGAAAGCCATCGAGGCTAACCTCAATCCTGAGGACAAAGAAAAAAACAAATCAAAATACCAAGACGACAGATTTTGGAAACCAGAACTAGATAAAACTGGAAATGGTTTTGCTGTAATTAGATTTTTACCAGCGCCAGAAGGTGAAGACTTACCTTGGCAAAGAGTATGGTCACATGCATTCCAAGATGTAGGTGGTTGGTATATTGAAAACTCTCTAACAACACTAGGCCAAAAAGACCCTGTGTCGGAAGAGAATACTAGACTTTGGAATACAGGTTTAGATAGTGATAAAGACATCGCTAGAAAAAGAAAAAGAAAATTATCATACTACTCAAATATTTTTGTAGTTTCTGATCCTAAGCATCCAGAGAACGAGGGTAAAGTGTTCTTATTTAAATTTGGTAAGAAAATTTTTGATAAGATTACAGAAGCAATGCAACCAGCGTTTGAAGATGAGAAACCAATGAACCCATTTGATTTTTGGAAAGGTGCTAACTTTAAACTAAAAATCAGAAAAGTTGATGGTTACTGGAACTATGACAAATCTGAATTTGAAAGCGTGTCTCAAATAAAAGAGAGTGACGATCAAATTAAATCTATTTGGTCTTCACAACACCCTTTGAAACCATTTCTTGCACCCGATAATTTTAAAACCTATGATGAACTCAAAGAGAAACTGAATAGGACAATTACAGGTGTACGAAGCGCACAAACTGCTGATAAAACAGACCTCCCGCCTAAAAACGGCAGTGCAGTTGCGAAAAGTAGTGATGTAACTCCATCTGCTAGTGAAGATGATGACACATTATCTTATTTTAGTAAATTGGCAGAAGAGGAGTAATTCTCTCTCACATCAATAACTTGGAAGGCGCTCTGAAAAGGGCGCCTTTTTTATTATAAATATTAGCAAATGGCTATATCAATACTAGACCCTCTAAAAGACAAACAAGGTGGCATTCGTAAGAGTGTTGAGTGGTATAGAAAAAATGTGGCTGATCTTAACAATAGAGTGACTGCGGCAGCCCTTATGCGATCAGGTAAATTAAATGGTATTCCTAGTAGAGGAAGATTAAATTTCTTCTTTTATGACCCTAAATATAAGAAGGTATTACCTTTGTATGATAGATTTCCACTTGTATTGCCTATTGAGACAACACCAGGTGGGTTTATGGGTTTGAACTTTCACTACATTAGACCTGTACAAAGAATTAGTTTATTAAACAATCTACAAAGATATGCCTCTGGTGGTATGAAACCAAGTACAAGAATTGATGCCACTTATGATGGTATAAAGAATGTTAGGATCGCTAAAAATACGATTAAGAAATATTTGTATGGTCATGTTAGATCAAGTTTTTTAAGAGTTGATTTTGATGAAGCAGCATTAGCAGTTATGTTACCTGTACAACAATTTAGAAAAGGACAACCATATTAATGACATATACGATAGAAGAAATTATAGAGGCGATGAAAAAAATATGTCCCGAAGCTTGGAAGGATAAAAAGTAATGGCAATTTTAAGAGGCGGAAAAAGAATTGGTGGATACGATATAAGAATAGGTTTACCTAGAGATAGAAGTTTAGATGATGTGCAATCTGATCCACGATTAAGACAGAAAGCTGGTGGTAATCCTGAAACTACTATGGGTAGATTTCAAGCCATGGTTAATGAGGCAGAAGGCTTTCAAAGAAAAGCTAGGTTTTATGTGGAGTTTGGTATGCCTAAAGGTGTGGTTGATGATGGTAGAACCACAATGGCAGATGAGTTTCAAGGTTTTTCTACAGAAGTCGCTACAGAGGCAATGAGAGCAGATACTACAAAAAGACGAGTACAAGCATTTTGTAGAGAGATTGCAATGCCAAATAGAGAGGCTGTACAAAAAGATATTAAACATAATGGTCCGCCTAGAAGTATAGTTTATGATTATACTTCAGCAGATATTACTGCAACTTTCTATACAGATAAATTTATGAGAGAAAGAACATTTTTTGAGATTTGGCAGAAAGCAGCATTTAGTAATACTACACACAATTTTAATTACTATGATAATTATGTTGCGCCAGTTGATATATATGCTCTAGGTAGTTTTGCTAGTAGAGACGAGAGAGACGATATAACATATGCCGTAAGATTATTTGATTGTTATCCAAAAACAATCAGTGAAGTAACATTTAACCATGACGCAAATGATGTACAAACATTTACGGTCACATTTTCATTTAGAAACTGGGTTAACTATTTCATAGATAGAGCTGGAACAATACAATTAGGAGAATCAGATTTTAAACAACCGACAGTAAAAAGAGCTGGAGGTATATTCGGTGGACTATTGAGTAAGTTACCGCCTGAGATAAGAAGAGCAGGCCGTGATGTATTGAATGAGTTGAGAAGAAGAGCACCGATAGGTAGAGTAACTGGTGGTAGAGTATTCCCACCATTTAGAATACCACCACTAAATATTTAATATAATAAGGAGATATAATGGCGTTACCAACGATTGAGACACCGAGATATGAATTGACTTTGCCATCGCAAGATGTAAAAGTACAATACAGACCTTTCCTAGTCAAAGAAGAAAAGATACTTTTGGTGGCTATGGAATCCAAAGACAATAAACAGATAGTTAATGCAACAAAAGACATATTGAAAGCTTGTACTTTTGATAAAGTAGATGTAGAAAAATTACCTATGTTTGACATAGAGTATCTATTATTACAAATTAGAAGTAGATCAGTAGGTGAAGTTGCTAATTTTAAAGTTATTTGTCCAGATGATAAACAAACCGCTGCTGATGTAGAAGTTGATATATCAAAAGTGGAAGTACAAGTAGATGATGAACACAATAATAGAGTTATTATTGATGAGAAAAGAGATTTAGGTTTAGTGTTAAACTATCCATCATTAGAGATAACCAAGGCTGGTTTTGATGTAAATAGTGCAAATGTAGATACCATGTTTAAAGTGGTGTCTAGTTGTATTGACCACATCTTTGAGGGAGATAAAATATATCCTGCGAAAGATAGTACAGAAAAAGAACTTAAAGATTTTTTAGAGGGTTTATCACAGGGTGCATTTACAAAGATTAGAAAATTCTTTGATACAATGCCACAATTGAGACACGAAGTTGAGGTTACAAATCCTAAAACAGGTGTAAAAAGTAAAGTAACATTTAAGGGATTACAAGATTTTTTTCAATAAGCCTGTCTCATAACAGCCTACAGGCCTATTACGAAACCAATTTTGCCCTAATGCAACATCATAAATACTCATTGACGGAGTTAGATAATTTATTGCCTTGGGAAAAAGAGATATATGTAGGCATGTTATCAAATTATATAAAAGAAGAAAACGAGAGAAGAAGACGAGAGAAAAACAAATAATGAGTGAGACAGAAGATAAAATTGTTGTACCTGCTGACAAACCAAAGATTAGTAAAAAAGTAAAAGTTGATTTGGAAGTAGATACATCTGTAAAAGATTTAGGTCCTAACCCATATGCGAAGATAATTCACATGGCTAGGGCAGTTGACGCTTGGAGAATATTTCCAAGATTGTTTTTAACGGTTTATATTATACTATTATATAAATGTGTAATATGGTATATGAACTTATCTGCACCTACGATGGAACAAAGTGGTTTAATTAGTATCGTGGTTGGCGCTGGTGCTGCATGGTTTGGTTTATATACAGGGTCAAGTAAAAAGAGCAAGTAATGATGTGGGCTCCAATCATTGTCGCAATAGTGGGGTTTTTTGTATTATTAGCGATAATAATTTGGCACATCATAGAGGACTATTAATAAATGGCATTACCAAAAACTAGATTTAATTTCAAAGGCGGTAAAAAAGAAGTCGCTGAGGCTGTAGGAGAGATAGGTAAAGCTATATTTCAACAAGTCAATGTATCTGTTGAGTCTGCTGCGAAAATGGTTGTACCAAATGTCGCTGACATGGTGACAGAGATTACAGAAGACCTAAAATCAGGCTCTTTAATACAATTCCAAGAAGCATTAAAAAAAATAGACACACTAGTTAATGATTTAGGTGTTGATATAAACAAATATAGTAAAGAACTAGGTGACTTCTTAAAAATGAGACAAGAGAAGTCAATCAAATCAGAAGAAACCGTAAATCAATTAAGACAGAAAAATATCATGGCCCAAGTAAATCAAATGGGTGAAGTGCAAATACTTAACAAAAAACAAATAGCTATACAAGAAGAAACTTTAAAGTCATATAATAATGAAATTAGAACAGCAGAAAAAACCATACAATCACTATCTAAAAGACAACAAAAAGATGGAGAACTAACAAAAGATCAACAAGCTGATTTAATAAAAGCAAACAAAACACTTATTGAGACAACTGAAAAAAGAAATCAAGTATTATCAACTCTAAACAAAACAGAATCAGAAGATACAAGAACATTTAGACAAAAATTTGGTGATGCGATAGATGAATATGTGCCAGATGGTTTAAGAGATATTGGTGCTGCGTTTACAGAAGGCTTGATGGCGCCATTTACAGCTATAAAAGAATTGGGTATGTTATTTGGAAGTCTGTTAAAACCACTAAAAGCATTACCTAAGTTACTAAAAGGATTTATGGTTGGTTTATTTGGAGCTTTAGCTGCTATGTTGCCATATCTACTTATCGTTGGTGCCGTTGTAGTTGCGATAATTGCTTTGAAAAAAGGTTTTGATTTCTTAATGGATAATTTAGATACGGTAAAAGAGAAGTTAGGTGCATTTGCTGATGCAGTTATGGAAATACCAGGTAAGATCGCTGACTTCTTCAAAGGTATATTCGCAAAAATTAAGAACTTCTTTATTGATATGATTAATGGTGCAATAGACTTACTTAATAAAGTACCAGGTGTTGAAATTGATAAATTAGAAAGAGCTCCAGATGGTGAAAGTGCTGTTGCAACGACAACATCACCAGAGGTACAAACAAATGTGGAGGCTAGTGAAGGTGCTGAGATTGTGCCTAATTCACCAAATATATCAAGTGATGCAGAAGGTGAAAGTAAATTTGATATGTTTAAAAACTTCTTAAAACAATTAATGCCTAACAATAATGAGTTAATACCTACCATGGAAGCTAACGCAGGTAGTACAACTATAATTGACAACTCTGTTAAATCAGCAAATCAAAATAATACAACACAATCTCTTGGTTTAGATGTTAGAAATAACGATGGTGTGATTAGTAGAGCTAGTGTGTTAAACGCCTAATAACTACCTAAATCTTTCTCTGTAATTAATTTAAACTTGGCATTATTGTCATCAGCATATCTTTGTGCGGCTTTCCATTTCGCTTGATTTTTGATATACATAAAACTCTCTCTCATAAATGCTCTAGTTTTCTTTTTAGGTGCTTTTGGTGGTTTGGTTTGGCGTGATGGTTTAATCTCTATCAATATTTTATCACCCTTAATTGTACGAACTATAAAATCAGGATAGTACGAGTGATACTTTTTGTCAAGTGGATTATAATATTTAATTGATAATTCTTCACTTGCCCAGTATGTTATGTCAGGATTACGGTCACAATATAGCATGAACTTACGCTCAAGTAAAGAGCGATATACTATTTTGTCAACATCACCGACATATTTTTTAGGGTTTGTTGGTCGATATAAACCTTTGTAAGACTTCTTCATTTCGTTATAAATATTAACATTACAAGGATATTTAGATGAGTTTTACAAACAAGGTTTCAAACATCATAAAAACAAAGATAGCGAACAACTTAATAAGTGGTTTCGTCAATAACGCAATTGGTCAGCCAAAGA
>VTLG01015533.1_pt1 | contig 10529 bp, 15 predicted proteins | sample 4694571 | NCBI WGS metagenome assembly VTLG01 (sample SAMN12604809, study PRJNA352737) | marine metagenome | biome: ENVO:00000447; feature: ENVO:00000209|ENVO:00000569|ENVO:01000036; material: ENVO:00002151; isolation source: viral sequences binned using virsorter ... | reverse complement strand
AAGAATAAAAAAAATAAGAAGAAGAAAACTAAAAAGAAAAGGAAATAGTTATGAATAAAGCTGTTAAAAAGTTAAGAAAACTTAAAGCGGAACTCGACAAACTAGAAGAGAAAGAAGATGATATCTTAAATGAAATCGATGAAGCTATAGACGAACTAGAAGAATCTAACGACGACTAAGATGTGGAATCCGGATCGGATTGTGTTTGTTTCGTTAGTGGTAGTTTCGGTTCTGGTGTTGACTCATTGGTACTTTCTACATCTATAACATCTTCGGGTGTTATATTGATAATTTTTCGATTGCTTTTTAACAGCTGCGCAATCTCTTTATTCATTTCTGTTTCATTTTGGTCCTCATCTAACTTTCCATGAAGAATATGTTTTTGTTCTACATAGAGCCCACCTGCTTTTCCTCTCATATGTTCTGCATTCGCTGCTGCGGAAAATGATCTGTGTTTGAGTGCTTGATCTCTGATTCGAGCTAGTTCTGTCACATGTCTGCCATAATTCACTTTGAAACGATTACGTTGTTCTTCTCTTAGCTCACCTATATATTTGACTACTAATGGAGAGTATTCGGGATTTTGTAGACGTGAGGCCATTGGACGTGCATTGTTGGGTTCATACCCAGCTTCGATAGCACATTCATAATCAAATTTACGACCCTCATACAGAATAAGTAGTTCTGCGAATTTACGCTGCATTTCAGTTAATCTAGATGGAACTCCCATGTTGACTTTTTAAGCCAACAGTTGTAAAAAGTCAAGATGGATAAAGACATAGAAGTGTGGAAACAAAGGAATGAAATACTTCATAAAAAAGTAGAGAGACAGATGGAAGATATAAGAAAGCTACAAAAGGACAATCAAGATCTTACTAATGAAATGATTTTAGTGAAAGGAATCACAGTGACTAATTCTCCTGAATTGAGAGAAGCTAATAAAAAAATAGAAGAGCTACAAGGTAGTTTGGAAAGAGCTAGGAAAGAAAATAATGATCTTTATAATAGACTGGCTGATTCACTTGAGGTCAATGAATCCCACCAAAGATTGAATGGAAAACTACAAGTGAGAGTAACAGAATTAGAAGACGACAATAAAAAGATATCTAAACAAGTTGAAGATCAGGTAGAAAGAGCTCGTAAGGCAGGTTTGTAGTGCTGAAAGGTAGAGATTTAATAATGCTGTTTGATCGGTTTGTTGGACCGAAAAAAGGCAGCAGTGTCGCACAGGATGCGAGAGTACAAGTTCGTACACCAGATGGTAGACATTATGATGTAATGGGTGTAGACCTCGTGGAAAATAAAATTTTGGGCGCCAGAGAAACTCATCGAATTGTAATTAGAACGCATGAAGAAGTTGCTCCAATGGGGAAACCAAAGCTTATTGTATAATGTAGCTGTTGGCTTAAAATAGACCATGGGTCCAGAAAGAAAATTATGGCATGAGCTTAAAAGAAATACACCTCAAATTAAATGGACAAGGCTTGAAAATACTAGCTTACTCGGTACTCCTGATTTGTTGGGCTACAATAGTTCTGGCAAGTTTTTCACTGTTGAATTAAAAACAACATCAGCCAATAAAATTAAATTTTCTCCTCATCAAATTGCATTTCATATTCGTCATCCAAAGAACACCTTCATCTTAGTAAAGTCGCTCGGTCAGAGCGACCTAAAACTTTTTCAAGGAACACAAATCAAGCAGCTTGTTGCTTGTGGCTTTAGGCTTGAAGCTTGTAGCTTGGGACTTAAATCAGTGATTCGCACGCTTGAGGCTTGCGGCTTGTAGCTTGAGGCTTGTTGCTTGAGACGAGAAATAGGTAATCGGGCTCTTCATGACTAGTGTTTAGGGTATGAGACATTGTCTACCTTCCGGTCCCAACAGTTCCGACAGCTCTTGCACTGGTTGCCCTGCTTTGAAGCGGGACAGGTGAAGCTGCCGGTCGAAACCGTTGACGTCCAGGGCCAAAACGTGACTGGCTTCTGGTCGATTCGATGCGAGGACATACGAATAATTAAATTTTTAGGAATGCTATCAGTACTAAGTGGCAAAAATTTGGCTTCTCGCGTTGGCAGCCAGTGGCTAGTCTCTGGCGTCGCTTCGCATACTTCAAAAATTCGTTTTAAGTGCCATGAGCTCTGCAGATCCCCTGAGTCGTGCCAGCGGAACCATGGTTCACCTTTAATCAACACAGTCATAGCCAGGACCCATTGCGGATGCTTCAGGCTCTCTAACCTTCGAGCTAGCGCCAGTCTAACATTGCTGAAGTTATAACGCCCCTTCAGGGCATAGCAGCCCGCACAGACGGAGTCTGGTATTTTAACAAGCTTGGCGCCGGTGATACAGGCCTGAGCTGGCAGGTTATACGCCGGTCCAGGCATTTTGGATGGTGCGGAGAGTCCTCCGGTTATTTTATTTGCTTCTTTTTTTAGCATTCTTTTTTGTTTTTTCTTTTAAGTACTTTCTAAAACGCTCTTGTTGTTTTTTGTTTTTGTACACGTCGGCAATGGTTAATGTATATGTTTTCATAATCTTTTATATCAAATGAATCTGGCCATATTGTGGCGCTTGCGGCTTGAAGCTTGTCGCTTGCGGCTTGGTTCTCTTAAGCTTGGTGCTTGAAGCTTTTGGCCATTAATAAAAATCTTGGGACCAAAGCGCTCCCATCCATTACTCATGATCTTGAGCTCAGCTGCGATGGTCAGCAGCTGGCCCGGAGATGCATGTGATACGTCTATTTTGAATTGTTTCATCAGTCTAATAGAATCATGTATTGGTTGGGAAAGTATTTTGCAAACCAGTCTAAACCCTTCCTGTGAGTCTCCCATTCCTGGAATTGTTCAGCACCCATAATCACGTCGTAAACAGCGGCTGCGTATCCTGGTACTGTGGCTTTCTCTCCGCTGAATCTGTTTGAGATGGTTACATTCTCTTCACCATCTAAATTATAGTCCGCATCCTCAAATGGGACTTTTACTTTTTTTCCTCTTACTAGTATTTCTTTCATAACTTATCCTACATTATCCTTCAGGTCCTGTCAAGCCTGCTTGTTGCTTGAAGCTTGCGGCTTGCGGCTTTTTTATTTTTTCAGGTCAAGCTCGAATCTACATCTCGAGAATGTCTCTGAACTTGACCCCAGATCTGGGTAGGTTTCTTATCTAGAATCTCGATTTACCATCCAGATCTGGGCTCAAGTTTGGCCAAGTTAAGACCTGGTTACAGCGCTCGAGACTATCTTAACTTGACCCCGGATCCTCTTCACACCCCGCTCGCATGTGGCTTTGGGCACTAATAAGATCCGGGCTCAAGTTTATTTATTCTTTTTTCTCCACTCTTCGTCTCTCCATAATCTATTCTGAAAGTCTATGGCTTCATTAGTGCCACTAATTCCAAGATAGGCTAATAGTATAAATACTATTGGAGTTCCGACTATTATCACTCGGAGTTCAATGGGAGACGCCCAGAATATTTCTAGTATTTCAATCATACAGCTAGAAATATAATGAGTGCTATCATTAATGCAATCCAAACAATGTTAGTAATCCACAACCATTTTGGCCAAGGACTAAACTCAGCATCAAGTACGTTTTTAATATATTTAATCATATATTATCTTATATAAACCTATTGACTATTGATGTCAAGGGGTATATAACTTTATTTTAACTGAAAGGAAAAACAATGGCTAGAATAAGACTAAATCAAGAGTACAGAAATAAGATCGCAAATCGTATGCGAGTACATCTTGAAGCTGAGGACACGCAAGAGAAAGAAAAATTCTTGCAACTGCGTGAAAGTATAAAACCTCTACAAGACCAAACGTGGAAACTTGCCCAAGAAATAGTAAGCCGACACTATACACCAGAAGATATTAAGATGGCTTATCATTTACAAAACAAGTTTGAAAATGTTGACACTATTGCGAAAGATAGTTGCTTTCATTTTGGTTATATGGGTGAACAAGAAAGTCGTGATAGAAATGATAAACCAATTATGGAAGAAAAATACATTGAAAGTCATTTTGATTTTAAACTTGATGGTAATATCAATGGTAAGGAAAATGGAAAGCAAAACGACTTTGCTTATGCAATGTATCGTGACGAGTTAAAAGGTCGTGAGAACTGCAATCCAGATATTAATATCGAGCAGAAAGATAATCAATCAAATCCACATTGGACAAAGGTTGATGATGCCAATTCCAAGTATCTTGGATTGAGTGGTGGCTCGGATAATCAAACCTCATTTGCGAGAGAGTGGAACAATGATTATGTTCTTGATTTAATTGGTCGAGAATATTGTCGAGATAGATCAATCGGTTGTTCGGAAGATGAGTTTGCCTACTTGATGAAATGGCAACAATCTAAAGGTCAATTAATCATGGCTCACGAAAAATGGATTGAGAGCATTTTAAATCAGATGAAAGAAATTAAACTTGGTTTAAAAGGTTATAGATATTTAGATGAGGCGATTGAGTTAGCAACTGAACTTGGTTTAAATCTAAATGACGCAGAAATAATTAGAACTAACTCAACGGGTTTAGTTATTTACAATCCAAAAAATCTTGCAGATAGAATAAAAGGTATGAAGAATAAATCTATTTCAAGAGAACAAAAAATAGCTTTACGCAAGGCATACGACCAACAACAATCACAATAATAAGTCTTGACTTCTTATGTTATGTGTGGGATAATCCTACACATAACAGAAAGAGGACATAATGAAAGACAAACAACAATTTGACATAGATGTTTATTTTACAATTAAATACTATGCTCAAAAACACAATAAGACAATCACAAGACGAGCAAAATGGGATAGTCAATGTAAGACTTGGAATAGTAAAAAAGGTATTCCTTGTATGACTTATTATGATGTTGACGCAAATGGCTATCGAACTGCAACTGGACAATATGAGGTGTTAAATGCATAGAACAATAAAAGCGTTGCCAATATATCTTCAACCGAAAATACTTTCGGCTGTTGCCTATATTAATTCAGCTAGTCCAAATCTGGACAAGGCTGTTGAAAGAATAAATACTTGTACGAAACATTTAAGCGATAAAGAAATGATGTACGTTATGTCGCTTTTAGTTTTTGATAAGATCATTGATATGGTTAAAGATAGTGACGAGTTCAAACATCATACTCAATCAATGAAAGAAAGGACATTACAATGAGCCAACTTAAATATTGCCAAGGTCCCTTGTGTCATACTTATGATACTAAAGACAGAAAGCGTGGACCTAAAGATAATAAGAGGAATGAAACAAGAAGAAGATCAAGCTTCTATTATCTTGATGGCAATGCGTGTTCAATGATATGTGAGCGAGACTGGTTCAATGTCTATGGCTCACGAGCTTTGGACCACTTCGGTAGAACAACAGAAGCTAAAGTATTAACTAAAGATAATGCATGGCGCAAGTCATATCATAACTACAATCATGATACGCATGAGTGGTCGCATTGTGTTAGGAACTATTTAACAGATGAAGAAAGACCTATTACTCGTGAGCAATATGATAATGCTAACATCATCACTGCTGATGGCAGATTAATTATGTAACAAGTCAAGTCCTCAAGAGCCACGCGACTAGCGTCGCGTGGCTCGTTGCTTGTAACTATATTATTATATATGTGAGAGTTGATAGAGGTACCAAGTCCATTCCGAAAAAAGACAATTCCTTAAACACTAAAACACTTAATCTAAAAAGGGGTCCCACTCCTTTAGACTATATTGCTTGATTTAGACAGCCAGTGCTGGTAAATACCTTTTGAGTCCCATAATATAAAAATTATGCAAAATTTTTTAACATTAGAAGAAATTGTAAAAAGAATAGAGAAGTTACCTCCTGATCTTAGACGGAAAGCCAAGAAGAAGCTTATTACCTTAAGTCGTACCAAAACCATTAATGAAATTCGAAATGACTTTTTGACTTTCGTCAAACACATGTGGCCTGATTTTATAGAGGGGTCCCATCATAAAATTATTGCAAAAAAATTTAATCAATTAGCCTCGGGTGAAATCAAACGTTTGATTGTGAATATGCCACCTAGGCATACGAAATCTGAATTTGCATCCTATCTCTTGCCCGCATGGATGATCGGCAAGACACCTAATTTAAAAATTATTCAAGCAACCCACACCGCTGAACTGGCTGTACGTTTTGGCCGTAAAGCCAAACACTTAATGGATACTGAAGAATATAAAAAAGTTTTTCCCACAAGACTCATGGAAGACAGTAAAGCCGCTGGTCGCTGGGAAACTGATCAAGGAGGCGAGTATTTTGCCGTAGGAGTCGAAGGAGCGGTAACGGGAAGAGGAGCCGATCTTCTTATTATTGATGACCCGCATTCCGAGCAAGATGCCATGTCTAAAAAAGCAATGGAACGAGCGTACGAATGGTACACGACGGGTCCACGACAAAGACTTCAACCCGGAGGACGAATTGTCCTCGTTATGACCAGATGGAATACAAAAGATCTAACAGGCATTCTTCAAGCCGCTCAAAAAGAGCCGAAAGCTGATCAGTGGGATGTGGTTGAGTTTCCTGCGATCCTTCCTTCAGGAAAACCCGTGTGGCCAGAATACTGGGACTTGGATCAGCTCTTAGGTGTCAAGGCATCGGTTGCTTTACCAAAATGGAATTCTCAATATATGCAGAATCCAACGTCTGAAGAAGGAGCGTTGATTAAACGAGAGTGGTGGAAAAAATGGAAAGAGCCGAAGATGCCAAAATTAAAACATGTCATTCAAAGCTATGATACGGCTTATTTGAAAAAAGAGAGTGCTGACTTTTCAGCCATTACGACGTGGGGAGTGTTTTCGAACAGTGAAGATCGACCTGATAATTTAATCTTGGTGGATTCGGTGAAAGGAAGATACGAGTTTCCAGAATTAAGGCGCAAGGCACTTGAGCTCTATAAATACTGGCAGCCGGATACGGTCATTATTGAGTCGAAGGCAGCAGGACTACCCTTAGCGCACGAGCTGAGGAACATGGGGATCCCAGTTATTAACTTTACGCCGAGCAAAGGAAATGATAAGCATAGTAGAGTAAATGCGGTCTCACCTCTTTTTGAGTCGGGCCGAATTTGGGCTCCTTTGGAGATGGAGTTTGCTCAAGAAGTAATCGAAGAATGCGCTTCCTTTCCATATGGTGATCATGACGACTTGGTCGATAGTACGACTCAGGCGGTTATGCGATTTAGACAAGGAGGGTGGATTACCCATCCTGAAGATTATAAGGATCCGAAGAAACCTGTTATGACAAGAGAATATTATTAGATGAGTATTTTAAATGTAATTGGAATGATTCCCAAGGGTGGAAGATTTGCTAAGAGTGTTGTGAATTTTGTGCATCAGGTTCCTCAAAACTGGGGAAAATTTAAATCGGCAATTCAACAGATTGATGATCTTCTTAAACAAGGAAAAGTTAAACTCGATGGTAAACAGAAAACTAATTTCGAGGCTAATAAAAATATTTTAAAAAATCATGAGAAAGTAACTAAGAAGGTGGAAGTAGCTCCTGTTAAAAAAGAAGATCCGTTCTTAGGTTGGACACCGACGTTGCATCAACGTTCAAATTTACGAAACGTTTATAAAGATCTTGATCCTCCTGTTTCGAAATATACCAAGGAGATGGAAATCATTGACGAGGAACTAGACGCTTTAGTCTTTGGAGGGGATAAATATAGAAAGTGGTCTGAAGTTGAAAAAGCTAAACTCTTTAAGAAGCTTCAAGCCGATATGAAGAAGTTAATTGATGCGACTAAGAAAGAAGATCTGACGACGCTTTCATTAGGGGAAATTAATAAAAAAAGTCACGACCTTCAAAAAAGAGTTCGAGAGATTGCCGATAATCCTAATATTCCAGGGACGGTTCACGAAGGTCCTAAAAAAGATATGATTGCGGCTATTTATGATAGTGAAAATCCTCTTATCCGTGCGGCCAGACAAAAACTTATTAAAGCAAACAATTTAAAAAAATATGGTGATAAGTTTCCACGTCTGGATCCAGAAAATGATTCCTTTATTATTGTCGGTTTAGATGAAACAGGTAATCCAATCAAGATGAGTCGGTTTGTTGGAAAGTTCACTGCCTCTCCAGATCAAACAACAGGGAAATGGAGTAGAAGCGGAACCTCTTTTTATGATAAGTGGAATTCTAAAACAGGTAAACTAAGAGAAGAGGGAAAAGAAGTTTTTCATGAGACTTTGGATACCAAAGGAAACGTTATTATGTCTAACCCGAACTATCAACTTCCTAAAACTAAGCGCTTAGATGTTAATCAAGAGCTTTATAGAAATACCAGCACCAGTGATCTAGCTAAACAAGGATATGAATTAAAAGATATTGATATGATTGTTAAAGGTCGAATTGCTAAAGACTATTTAACTAAAACTAAAAATAAAGATCATAATATTGCGATGCATGAACAAACGAGTGAAAGTGAAGTTATAGATGTAATGGAAGATCTTTATACACGAGGCGATGACGTTTATAAAATGTCCATAAAAGAATGGACGGAGTCGTTGCCGAAGTTCTTTGCACAGGGTGGATATGTTCCTGGCTATGCAACCGGTGGAATCTCAAATCTCTTTCGACAGCGACAGGGCTTTAGAACCGGTAACATAGCAAAACTTCCAGAGTTCCTAAAATTTGTTGAAAAATTATTGATCAAAGCTTCAAATGAAATTAGACAAGGGATCGGTAAATGGAGAGGCCTCGATCAGAAGCAGAGAATAGTTCAACACGACAATCTTACCAAACTAGTCACAGAATTTCAGAAAACTAAAAAATTTGACAAATCGTTTAATGAGTATTTTGGAATCGACGCTGAGAAGGCTTTTATCGAAGCTCAAGCTGAAGTTAAAGCAACTCGTAAAGCAAAAGATCTCGAACTTCTAAAAAACTATAAAGAGGAAAATCCTAATGTAGTCCTATCATATGGAAGTAAAGATTCGATTCCTGGTGATGAGGGAATACAGCTGGCAATTTTAAAAGGAAATTTTGAAAGAAAATATACAGGTATCATTGATGATCGTTTAATGAAGCAAGTATTAGCTGATAACGATCCACAGAGAATATCAGAAGTTATGGCGACGATTGATCAATCATTAATCATGCAGGAAAAAGGGATGAAAACTGCTGATATTATGGAGACGCTTAAAGAATCCTTTAAACGAAGACCCAATGTTGAAGGCGGCTTGATCCCAGGCTATGCAACCGGCGGAGTCTCTAACCTTTTTAGGAGACGCTAATGGCTTATATCGAGTGGTGGAATAGAACCGGACCGAGTACCCTAGGCGAACGCTTTGGGCTCAATGAAATTTCTACTCGCGCCAAAACCTTAAGTCCTACAAAATCCTATGTAGACGGAGGCAGGATCGACATGAAACCCGGCGGAATCGTAGAACCAGGGGTTGAACATTATGCCGTATTAACCGATGCAGAAAAAGCAGCTAACGTTAAAGCTTGGGAAAAGAATACAGGCTTAAAATTTAAGGACATTGAAGATAAACATAAGCGTAATAAAATTAAAAGTGGAAAAACTAAAGGTACTGCAGCAACTGCTGCTTTACAAGGTTCTTTAGAAAAAAGTGTTTGGTTAAAAGATTATACTTATGATGCTTTACTCAAAGATCTTCAAGCAGGTAAAACTAAATCTCAAATTGCGAACGAGCTTTATGAAAAAAAACCTGAGTTTTTTGAAAAGTTAAGAAAAACAAGAGGCGTAAGAGACAATGCATTAAATACTATGAGGACAGCACTGTTTGATAGATTAATAAAAAAGCCAGAACTACTTAAATTACATAATTTAAATGAAAAAAATTTCTTAGCAAAAGAAAAACTAGCCCTTAAAGAGGTTAAAAATTTTGTTAAAAAGAATCAAGAGGCCTATAAAAAAGTTTATGCTTCTAATAAAATTGGAGCTGTCACTAATTTTAAAGAAAAAGTATTAGATTTTATTTCTAAAAAATATCCTGAACTTATAACAAGATCAGAAGGGACAGTAAATCTTTTAGCTGGACAAAGACTTTTTACTCCTTATCGTTTGTTGGGAAGAGAAGTAACACAACAAGGAAGATATGGTTTAGATATTGCTTTAAATAAAGAAATTAGAAAAGCATTAAACATTCCTGAAAGACCTTTAGCCGGAGAAGGGCTAACAACTGATCGATTACATAGAAATTATAATAAAAATCTTACTAAGCTTATAAAAATAGCTCGGGACAAAAATATTATCCCGAAATGGATTAAGACCGAAACTCAATACGCTAACTATATACAAAAAACTCAAATAGATCCTATTAGAAATTTATTTGGTAAAAGATTTAATTTTGGACAAGAACATTTGGGAGGAGTTTCAAGAGCGGTTTTAGTTAATGATGCAGAGTCATTAGCAAAAGTTACTGCTATGGATCCGGTTGTAAATAGATATGTTAAAGGTGTGGGATATGATACAAGAATTGCAAACTTAGTTAGGTTAGCAAAACAATCTTCCGGTGATCAAGCTAAACTTTATAAAG
>VTLG01013931.1_pt1 | contig 10529 bp, 20 predicted proteins | sample 4694571 | NCBI WGS metagenome assembly VTLG01 (sample SAMN12604809, study PRJNA352737) | marine metagenome | biome: ENVO:00000447; feature: ENVO:00000209|ENVO:00000569|ENVO:01000036; material: ENVO:00002151; isolation source: viral sequences binned using virsorter ... | reverse complement strand
TCTGGGATGTAAACATGGACTTAATTGAAAGCTGGTAGCAGTTTTGTTGCAAACTTCGTAAATAACTCCTGTTGCAAACTGTTGCAAATCCCATTCATTTACATGCATTTTTGTGCATATTTGGTTAAAATAGCATAAAACAAAAAACCCACTAAAATCAGTGGGTTTCTCGTCAGTAATTTGCAAGTAGCGGAGGAGGGACTTGAACCCCCGACACGTGGATTATGATTCCACTAGTTTACCGAGGATAAATATCCTTTTCTGTTGCAAACTGTTGCAAATTAATGGGCGTGTCTTCTGTTTGGTGAGTAAAATTAACCATATACAAGCTCGCCAAATAAAGCATACTGGACAATGCAATCTGCATCGCCAGCGTCAATATTGCCTATATCTAACGTAGTATATTTATTGCCGTAATCGTAATGCACTTCAACGCTGTTGGGGTTTTTATCAATCCATTTTTGCAAACCAGATTGAAAATTTTTACGATCAAGAATCATCGCAGTATTATTGTTTGCTTGCACATACACTTCTAGCTTTCCGCCATATCCAACATGCTCATATTCGTATTCTATTCCCATTTGATTCATAGGTAATTGTGCAAGATCACCGTCACTTCCAACAATGCCACTGCACCAGTAATCTACACCGCCCTCAAAGGCGGTGCAGAGTATGTCGTTAATGTCATCTGGTTTTAGTTCTATTTGTACGTTTAGTTTCATTACGCTACCCCCATCTTACGATTAAACGCACTATCTACACTATCATTAATCTTATCCATAGTAGTGTGAGATACTGGAGCATAGTGATTACTTACTACTGATTGCGTAGTATCGCCAATAGCGTACCCAGCAAGCTGTATATCGCCGTTTTCTTCTTCAGCTAACTGTGCTTTTAGCCTACGTAAATCATGGCACGTAAAATCGATTCCAGCGATACTGCTAATATCTGCAATTAACCCGCGTAACTTTTTGTATGCAAATGGCAATGGCCTATCATTACCTTGATCTTTCCATTTACGCAATATGTCCATTACAACCGGGTGCTGCTTGGCTAATTTGCGCGATTTCTTGCGTTTTGGCAAAACGCTGATAGTACGCTCACTAAAATCAATATGATGCCACTGTAGCTCTTTATCGCGGTTCAGATAATTAAAGCCTACTAGCTCTGTAGCTCTTGCGCCAGTATATAAGTACAGGCGTAATAAGTCATGCTGAAACTCATTCAGACTTGGGTGATTAAATAGTGTTAATATTTCTTGATCTTCCCAGATTTTAAATTCTGAATCTGGAGTTTCAGATGCATTGTATTTATCACTTTTCGTAACTACTTCAAAATTAACCATGCCGCGACCTTGTGCGCCGCCATTGGTTAATGCCCACATAAATATGCAGCGTAAGTCACGCAAGTAACTGTTAATGCCATTCCGGGTACAGAAGTGATCACGGTATGCTTTGTAGATTTCCCAGCCTTGCTTGCGACCAGTTTTCATATCCCGGTACATCCCGCGAATACTTTCTACCGGTGTTTCTGGTGGAAATACTTCTAACGCGCTTTTCATTACTGCTTTATATCGATTGCACGTTAATTCGTTTGTTTTGTTCGCAAGCACATTGTGTTCATATGCGTTAAAAACGTCCTGTATAGTAATCACTTCATCTACTTGATGATAGAGTGATTTCCACTGGGGATTGCCGTTTTTGCGCCAAGTCTCAATAAGATTCCACTTTTGCTCTGCTTCGTCTGCTTTGATTTGTGTGGAATATGCTTCGCTTTTCCAAGTGTTGCTTACTGGGTCTTTATACCGCACTATAAATGGATTTTTAGCGGTGTCTTTTCTTTTGTATTGTGATGCCATGTTGTTTTCCTTTTTGTTTGTGGTGATTGGCTTTAGTCTGTTAATAATTGTATCTTATTTTGTATCGTCAGTGTATTTACCCCCTTTTTAATCATTTTACAATGTGTTATCGTTTTGCAATTTTTACCATTTAATTGGTAATCAATAAAAATTGTTATATAATGATTACCTAGAAAAAAATCAAGTGTCTGCATACCTTTTTTAACGCCATCTTTAATAATTGCTAAAAATGTATCTGTTTTATGTCTTAATGCTTTAAGACTTTCCTTAGTGATAATTTGATTGATTGGGTGATCATTCATTTTATGAAATGTAGTTACGTCAAAATATGGCATTATTATATTTATAGTCGTATCTAATGATTGCGCCATTTTTTCAATATTTTGCAAATCATAAATGCGCCTTGTTATTCCTTTAGTTAAGCTAATCTTAACGTCTACAGTTGTAATCCAATCCCATGTCAACTGATCGTATAAAACGCTTTCAACAGTGCGTGTTTGCAAGCTTTCTAATGCCTTATTTTGGTTTTCTAATTGCGTTATTTGTGACTCATATATATTAATGAGCTTTTGTTGATTGTTAATCATTGTGTCTTTTTGTGTGTTCATTATATCCTCTGGTTCTTGTATGTGGTGAATCACTTCAATGCCGTCTTCCGCATGATTAATCACATATCCGAGATTATGTGCTACAGCTTGAAATGATTTTCGTTGTATGTTTTTTGCATCACCATTAATCCAGCGATAAAGCTGCGATCTGGTAATGCCGGTTTTTTGTTCTAGGTCTGTCATATTATAGCCGTGGTTATCGATGGCTTGTTTAAGCATGGCCACGACTGCACTATGTTTATCCGTGTAAGTTGTCATGTCTATCCTCTTATTTGACTACACATATTATGCATAAATATGCAGAAATGCAAATTTAATACTTGTAAAAACATTATAGGCCGATATAAGTTAGCTACAGATGGCAGACAAAAAAGCAACAAATAACCATTGGACAATTCAAGAATTAATGGATCAGTTTGGATACAGTTTACGCGATTTAGCGCCAATGACAGGGTTGTCACCTAGTATGTTATGTAGGTTGTTTAAAGGCGAAAGAACATTCTTAACTAAGCACAAATTATGTGTCGCTAAAGTATTTCAAATAGACGAGAAAAAAATTATATGGCCAATCAAGCAATATCACAAAAAATAGGCTGGATGACTATTCAGCAAGCCGCAATATACTTAGGTGTATCTGAACGCGGTCTTAAATATGCAGTAGCTTTAAAAAAGCAAAATAAAGCGAATCATACATTAATATTAAAAAGCTACGGAAATCGTACACTAATAAATAAAAAAAGCTTAGATGAAACAGAGAAAATTACAATTAAAGCTCCGTATGCCTAGGCGGTACTCGCCCTTCCAATTGTCTGTCTATCCTAAAACGGCAATGAGTATCGCCTAGTGCTTTTAACAATCCACATACCAGAAGAAGCACAGCGAGTGGCATTTGCAGCAGACATTAAACATATTTTGCGCGTAGCAAAAATTGACACACAAACCTATATCCCCGGTATGCAAGATGGCGTTAAAGCGGATATTGGTATTAAAGCAGAAAATATTTCATTAAAGATTTTGGCTCAAATCGTGAGTCAAATAGAACGAAGTGGTTATAGCATTATAAACACGAAAGGTTCAGACATTTCTGAGCTGAACCTCTCGCTATCTGTGTTATCACCACAATAACAACAGAAAACAACAGAGGAAAGTTAATTATGGGTGTATTAGCATCAAACTACGAAGTTCCAAAATCTGGCAATGGCGGTTTGTTTGTCAAATTAGAGCCGGGAGAAAATCGTTTTCGCATTATGGCAGAGCCTACTACTGGGTGGATTGTCTGGCAAGATCAAAAACCAACTAGATATAAAGATCAATCTGATGTGCCATCTGGAAGCAAAGATGTAAAGCATTTTTGGTTTGTGCCAGTTTGGATGGATGATAAGGTATGCTTTTTGGAAATAGCGCAAAAAACCGTTATTGACGAATTGGCATTTTTAGATAGAAATGAAGATTGGGGCGATTTAAGAGAGTATGATGTATTGGTTCATCGCGATGGCGAGGGAATGGATACAAAGTATCGTGTGCAGCCAGTTCCAAAACGGAAGCTTAAAAAAGACGCTACGGATACTTGGGCAGAAATGAAAAAAAGCTACAAGCCAGAAAATCTATTTATAGATAATGGTGTAGTGTATGCTCCAGAATCAAAAGATGATGAAGATGGACTGCCGTTTTGATTAATGTCGCAAAGAAAGGTTATCGCGGAGAGGTTGAGGTGCTTCAATTATTTGAGGGTCTTGACATCTCCGCTATGCGGTCTTGGGGTAGTGACGGCAGAAGTATGCAGCAAGCAAGTGATGTAGATATTGTGGCGGATGTTGCAGATGACCTACAGCTAAAAATTCAAGTAAAACGGCGCAAAAAGCTACCCGCGTATTTGCAGTTTAAAAATTGTGACTTAGTGGCCACACGTCAGGATCGTGGACACTGGGTATATATATTGCAAGAAAGCACATTTAAGAGACTATTAGAAAAATGTGTTTCGTAATTAATAAAGATTATGCTGGGGAATTAACGATTGGAATGATAAATGATTCTGTTGTAAACGGTTTGGCGACTACCCCAGCAGAACATGCCGATCTTGTCGCAGTGCAAGATAGCGGGGTCAGAAATGTAACAAACATCGGTCATGGGTCGGCAGTGGTGGAAACAGCCATGACCCCGCAAGCTTTAGGAGATACTATGAGTAATGCAAAATCAAACTTAGTACAGATAGTCAGCCAGAGTGTAGATACTGTGCTAAAAAAACACAAAGTAAAAAGCGAAAAAAAGCGCATGGAAATTGCTATGGATGTGTGCGATGAGATTATTCGCTTTTTAGACAACCCAAAGAATTATAAGAAAAAAGATGAATAGCGTAAAAAAAGAATACGATTGGGCAAAGTATCAATCAGATATGTTAAGTAAAAGAATTAAAAAACATGGCAGTGTTAAAAAAGCGATTGTTGAAATGGACGCAGAGATTCGTTCTTTAAAAGTTACGGTAAAAGCATTAAGAGAATTTGCGGATTGGGGCAAACAAGATGAACAGTAAAGATTTTAAAAAGCATAGAGAAGATTTTTTTGATCTTGCTATGTCTGTTAGTGACAAAAAGCGCGTTGAGTATACCATTTCAAACCACGATATAGATGTACTATACAATTTTAAGCATGTTGCATCGCGGCTTGGTATTACTCCAGAGCAAGCATTAATGGTATATGTACTAAAGCATGTTGATGCGATCTGCAATGATGCGAAAACCGGGGTGCAAGTCAGTGACGAAACGGTGATGTCCAGAGCAATTGACGTATGCAATTACATGATTTTATACACTAGTCTAAAAAAAGAACCACAACCAAATGAAAATAACACTAAACCAGACGGAACTGTCGATGGCATGCATGAGCGGAGCGGATCGCCTACTTCAGAACCACAAAAATGGGACGAGTACTCAAGCCAAGAAGCTTGATCGTGACATAACTGGCATGGCGGGTGAAATCGCTGTTGCTAAGTATTTCAATCGTTACCCAGACCTAACAGTAGGGCCACACCACAACGGTTATGATTTAATCGTAGCTGGGAAAAAAGTAGAGGTGAAAACCACTTCATACAATCCCGGTTTCTTACAGCAATCCACTAAGAAAAAAATAACAGACGCAGATATATATGTACTGGTACATATTGATTTACCAGATTGTGAAATAATTGGTGGCGTTGCAGCTCAAGACTTTATACATCAATCCAATATAAAAGACACCGGGTATGGCAACATGTATACTATGGAGTCATCTCAGCTTCGTCCTTTACAAACATTCTGGCGCAATGCATAGCATTCATACTGGAAAGATTGGCGAGATTGCGGTGCAAAAAGATTTGTTACTGCAAAATTATAATGTTTTTTTGCCATTAGTGGATTCTGGCATTGATATAGTAGTGGAAATGCAAAATGGCACAATGCAGCGTGTGCAAGTAAAGTGTGTTAGTGAAATGAAAAAGCGCACTAGCATTGAAGTCAACCTCGCAAAATATAAAAACACCAATAAGGTAGATGTTATAGCGGTGTATTTTGTGCCGAAAGACATTATAGCGTATGTGCCGTATGAAAATACGCATCATCTTACACTGGCCTTATCTACAGGCAAAAACAATCAAAGCAAAGGTCGTAAGTGGTTTTATAGCTATGAGCGATTTCCGGAGTTTTCGTGACAAACTATTACGCTGGCAGTGTGGATTATGATAATGACCAAGGTGAATGGGAAGATGCGGTGTTTACGGCATCCAGATTAGAAGATTTGTGCGATAAAATGCGTGATTTTATGAAGCGTAGGAAAAACAGCGATGTGTTTTTTGGGGCATATATCGACATGAATGGAGTAGAAAGAGATATAACAAGTAAAATAAAAGAGGTAATCAATGATACAAGTAGAGTATAAAGAAAATCGCGGTAGAAAAATCATAGTAGATCAAGAAATAAAGGCATGTGATAAGTGTCGCTGTACGTGGGAAAAAGTCAATCCACGTTTTTACGTACGAGATCACAATATATACCCACCGGGTAACATACCAAGGCTAGGTAAAGAGTTAAAGACATGTCCGAGGTGTAAAAATGACTAAGTTTTATTTAGAAACACTAGCAGACCACGCAATTGCAGCTGGCGTATGGACTACATGTTTTATTGTAGTGTTTGGATTGATTTTCTACTACTTACATAAGTGGTATATATACAAAAAGTTTCGCCAGTTAGTCATTATGTTAATGGCGCTGGATGCTAAGATGAATAAATTATTAAAACAGAAAACCAACTGGGTTAGTCCACATGACCCGGGAGATGAGCATGTTTCTAATTAATATTGCGGAATGGTGCGTCAATGCACTGGTATTATCAATGGCGTTTTTCTTTAGCGCAATTGCAGCATTTATCTTTGTACTCCTAACCAGTGTATGTAAAGATGGATGCGTTGAATTATATAATAAAATAACACAGAGGACAACAAAATGGGAAAACTAGATTTACATGGATCGAAATATGTATTAGCAGATGGTACAAGAGCGCCTAGCGTTACTACAATTATTAACCAGAATCTTGGCTGGAATAAAAATGTATTAATGAACTGGGCAAAACGCCAAACGATGATTGGCAAGGACGCAGATGCAGTATTAAAAGAAGCGGCAGATATAGGCACGTTACTGCATTTATTAATTGAGGGTCATCAAAGAGGTTTTGACGTGGATACAGGCGATTTTACGCGCAACCAGACCGAAAAAGCGCTGGTATGCTTTGGTGGGTATTTGGAATGGGTAGAAAAAGTGCAATTTAAAGCGCTTGCAAGTGAAACAGTAGTGGTAGATGAAGAACAGCGCGTGGCTGGGACGATTGATTGCGTGGGGAAAGTTGGGGACGACTTGGTGGTGATTGACTGGAAAACGAGTAAGTACTTATATAAAGAGCATAAAATTCAAGTTGCGAAGTATATTAATTTGCTCGAAAGAGCGAAAGAGGGGAGACACTTTGCGTATGGCATGGTGTTGCGTTTTGACAAGGAAGAGGTAAAATTTCATCAGCATAAAGTGGATAGAGATAAAATTGAAGCTGGTGTAAAAATATTTGATGCATTATTAGCTCTTCAGAATCTAAAAAATAAAGTTTGAAACCGCAGTTCCCGCGTACGAATTCCGCTGGGAATCGTGCGCGTTGCCCTATTTGCGAAACCAAGGATTTCTCGGTTGCGATTTATGAGGATCATGCTTTTTGCCATCGATGCAAAAAGGATTGGCAGTATGGTGAGAAAAAAGCTAATGGAATTATTGCTCCTGTAAAATTGGTTAATACACGGACACCGCTGTTTGTAAAAACAGATAAGCTTCGGGAAGATGCGCGGTATGATGAAGCAAGAGACAATTTCTTAGAGCATTTTGCTGTCATAATGAAAAACTTGCAGCTGCCGTGGCCAGAAAGTGCAAAGGATGAAGTGTATGGTCTGGGTGCTTTAAATAATAAAGAAGCGGTGCAGCTGGTGTTCCAGATTGATGAAGATCACTACAAACATCATAAAGGCCCACAGTATGGTAATGCAGATTGTAATATTTATCCTAAGAGCGTGCTTCCGCAACTACAAAAAACCAGCACGCTGCTCCTCTGTGAGGGCGAGAAAGACGCAGTCACAGCCAACGCAAACGGTGCGCCAGCCATATCATTTACCTCGGGTGCTGGCGCACTACCCCGCGATATATCCAGTTTGCAAGAGTTTACAAATATTGTTATTTGTTTCGATAATGATAAGGTAGGCAAAGAGGGAGCGCAAAAGGTTGCAAAGGAACTATTTAAGCAGAATAAATCCCGGCGTATTAAAATATTAAACTGGGTAGGCAAGGCCGATAAATACGACATTACCGACTACTTTGTAGATGGATATACGGCCAATGACCTATACAGTTTGATTGATACGATGCCAGTGTATGGCACTAGCTCTCAGGACTTTGGCGGTCTAGTGGAATATGATCCAGAGACATTTGTGAACACTTTGCAGCGGGAAGTTGTGCAGATATGTGATGAAATCTTATTAGAGAATGGCACGTCTAGCATTTCTGGCCAATCCAACGTAGGCAAATCAATATTGGCGTTGCAGTTTGCCATGTGCGTGGCCATGGGCGTGCCGTTCCTTACCTTTAATGTGCCACGGCCACGGCGGGTGCTGTTGGTGCAGTTTGAAATGATGGACGCTCATATGTCCAATAGGATCGAGAAAACGGCCAAGGCTATGTTAGGCCAGTATCCGCAGCATTTTAAGCGATATAAAGATAATTTACGGATTACATCGGTAGAGCAGATTAAAATCTTTACTGACCAGTACCAAGCGATTGAGGGGAACTTAATGGCAGCCGATCCACCGTACGATGTGGTGGTGATAGATAACTTATATTCTTCTGGGGCAGCAAATATTGCGAAGAATGATGAGCTTACGCAGTTGATGAGTAGAATTGATCAGCTGCGGAAAGAATATAAATGTGCGTTTATGATGGTGAGTCATCATAAGAAACTGGAAGAGAAACGTCCGCTGGAGCATTCCATGGTGTATGGGGGGTCTTACTTTGTGAACTTTTTGGATAACTTAATACAAGTAGCGAATACTGGACGGCATAACCAGTTAAAGGTGTTTAAGATCACTAAGATACGCACAGAGAACGAATTTCATGAGATACCGCTAGGTATTTTCTTACAAACGGAAGATGACGAACTCTACTTCCAGTACAAGAAACCACTGCCAAAAAACGAAGCGTACTGGTATACCGATCCAGAAGAAAATACGGAAGAAAGAATATTAAAAGAGTTGGAAACAGAGGGTGACAATTTTACATACAAGCAGATGCAAGATGCGCTAAAGGAAGTGTTGAATATTACTAGTACAAGAAGTGTTTATAAGTGGTTGGATAAGCTTACAAATATGGGTTATATCGCTAAGATTGAAAAGGGTCACTACGTAAAATGTGCGAATGAATTAGAAAGTTTTTTGGATTAGCGCATGGAGCGGAGAGGTAAAAAAGGTAAAAAATGTAAAAAACCATTTTACCTACCTACGCTAATTACGGTAAGTCTTCACGTCAATCTTTTTTACATTTTTTACATTTTTTACATTCTGGGGGTGTGCGGTGTTTTTTTACACTAAATGCCCATTATCGCATTATGCGGATAAACACTGCAAATTCGCGATGGAAGATGAAACTGGCATAAAATGCAAGTATATATTTGGCTGGTATCATAAGCTAAATATTAAGCACTTAACGCGTTGTTTTTTTAAAATGAAAAACCGTGACAGATTGGCTTGGCGCAACGAAATGATAAAAAAATTCGGGCAGCCTGAAATATAAAAATCCTACAGCTGAAATATTAAAATGCATGGCCGGAAAAGGTTTTGCACCAAAATTTGACCAAAAAATCCAAGATCCTAAAAACCGTAGTAACATTTTGTTACGTGATTTTTTGTAGATATTCACAGCGATTCAAGCGCAAAAAAACCACTAAAAAAGCCGCAAAAAACGCGATCAAAACAACATTCAAACCAGCGCAAAAAAATGCGATATTTTGCGAGCTTTCCAGCGATCCGCGGCGCAGCAAAAGCCAGCAAGCGCAAAACGGCGCAAGGAATCCAAAAAAGCGCCTAAAAAACGCGTATTTTATCGAGGGGCGGCACATATACCGCCGGCGGGAATTCATGCGTAAAAACGGCGTTTTATAGCCATTTTACGGAACGTTTGCGGCTGTGATGTTTTTTATAGTGTCAAATTTTGCGAATGCGGCGCGATCTCTTGCCGCGGCTGGTGTATATGTGCATAAAAAAAACCCGCATTTCTGCGGGTCTTTTTTGCTAGTCTTCCGGCGGGTATTTGCGCCATATGTAGCGAAATAGCGCGGCGAAATAGGCTATATAGAACAGCCATTTAATTTCGATTAAAAAGAGTATGATTTTCATTTATATTTTTTTCATTTTAATGTCAAATTTTTTAATACTATCTAAATTGACATTTTCTCTATTAGCAATTGAATGCGCGCCAAGCTGTAAAAATACATCGTCTATATCATGCTTTATT
>VTLG01002096.1_pt1 | contig 10529 bp, 9 predicted proteins | sample 4694571 | NCBI WGS metagenome assembly VTLG01 (sample SAMN12604809, study PRJNA352737) | marine metagenome | biome: ENVO:00000447; feature: ENVO:00000209|ENVO:00000569|ENVO:01000036; material: ENVO:00002151; isolation source: viral sequences binned using virsorter ... | reverse complement strand
CTGTGCTTTTGTTTCGTCCTTCTTCCGTTTAATCTCGTATCCAAATAAGTCCATATTATATATTTATACTCCCTCTAAAAGAAGTTATTTAACGACTTCTTTCAAAGTGTGAAAAAGACCATGTAACATCAAATGCTTCAACAGCATCTGCACCAGCACTATCTAAAGCGATAGCTGCTAATACTGAAGGCCACATATTGAAAAATTCATAAGTGGCTATGATATTATCTGCTCTATCCAATTGTGATACAGTTGCTCTATCAGCCATGTATTCATAACCGACAGTACCATTACTAGCATTAAGAGGGACAATTTCTTCCATCCATTTTTCAACGGCTCCTCTAATAGAGAAGTCATTGTCATTATAGACACCGGTTGTCCAGTTTTCAAAAGTTCTATCTCCGGCTAGTTTGACTGTCATACCTTGATAAAGTATGTTAGTCTCACCTATTGTTTGACCGGGTAAAGAAGCTGTTTGAACTAGAAATTCTTGTCCACCAGGCATTCTTGGTATAAAAACTTTAAATCTGTTTGCTCTTGGACCAGCACCTATAAGATTTGCTTTAAATTGGTTAATTGTTGCCATTTTTAATTCCTCCTATAGTATTTATGCTGATTCACTAGCTGCTAAACCAGGTGCACCGTAAACTTCATTGAAATCTACTCCTGATCGACTAGCGACAAATGTTAAAGTTATATAGTTAATACTTCTAGCTGGTTTCACAAAGATACTAGCTACGAATTGTTGTGCATCAACTACTCCTGCATCGTTATTTGATTCGTCACAAATAACTTTAAAGTCATAAATTCCTCTACGACCTTGTACTTGTCTCAAGAAAGGTTCTACAGCTGATCTGAAATTAGCTCTTGTGAATGAATCGTTAAATTCAAACAACTGATTTTTAGCTGCTGTTGAAATAGCTTTCTCTAAAGTAATAAACAATCTACGAACATTAATTCTACTGAATGCACTTGAATCATTAGAAACTAGAGTTTTATCTCCGAATAACATTGTACCTTGTCCTGGAAATGTAACGATTGGGTTAATTCTTGACCTATAGAGAGTATCTCTATCGGCTTTTGTTGGATTGAACGCCAATTTAGTTACACCGAAAATTTGACCACGATTTAATCCAGCTGGTGAATACCAACTGTCATGTGAATAATCGGTTCTGGCGCAAATTCCAGCCATTGCACCATTAGCTGGTACATAACAATATCTGTCATTGTACCTGTCGTAAATGTATAACCATGTACTATCCATGATAGCATATGATGAACTATTTAATGTATCGCCTGTAGCTTTGACATTAGTAGCACCAGAAGTTCCAGTATCTACAACATCAGACCTAATTGGTGAAAAGAATACGACTACATCTTTTCTGTCTTGCGCGATGTTCATTAATTGATTGTAAAATGAAGTTGCTTCGGCTCTCGTTACAACTGCAGTACCCGAACCGTTATCGGCTTGGGGGCTTCCTGATATCATCAAAGAAATATCTTGATTATCAGCACTACCAAAGTGTGTATCCCATGCAGTTATTTTTTGACCAGTAGTAGGTTGTCTACCATCAGCACCATTCGTAAATGAACGGAATTCTGGTAAAGTTCCAGTACCAAAAGTAACACCAGAAGCAGCTGAACCAGCTGAACTCCAAGTACCACTATGATCTAGCCAGTAAATGTATTCACTGGTATTTTCAATAACTGTAACATAATAGTTAGTTGCACCAAAATCGTCTTTAGCATCAGAAGCTTTAGAAACACTCTCGAATTTCTCAAGAATAGTTCCCGGAGTTCCTGATACAAGACCATCTTCATCAATAACAACAATATGTAATTCATCAGTAACACCCGCTGTTGCTCTTCCAGCTGCATAGCTTGAAGTTCCTGGTGCTCCGTTGAATTGATTTGCATATTCCCACTCTCTGGATATATTAGCACCACTGGCCACAGCGGCAGCTAATCCTTGAGTAGAATCGTCATCTTGTGCAATAGTAACCGTTGCGGCACCTGTTGAACCTGAATCATAAGTAATTGCAGATACTTTGTATCTTACCACATCAGAACCAATAGCTGTAATAATATCGCCAATAACGAATTTTTCACCCAATGTAACTTCGATTGAAGTTCCACCTAGGGCTGAAGTTCCGTTAGTTGTTGTCACAGTTGTTGCTGCATATGCTGCTGAACCACCACAAGAGTTTACTTTTAAGCTATTGCCTAAAGCTCCTGCGTATCTAGCACCATATTCTCCAACAGCCGCTGAACCGTCATTATAGTTTGCTCTATAATGTGACAAGTTTTTAATTAATAAACTTTGTCCAGAAGTTGTTGTTGCATTCACCATACCGGTTGTTGCTGGTCTAACTACTTTTAAATCTATACCATAATCTAAAAACATAGCAGCTGGGTAAAAATGCTCAGCCATTATATCAGTAGCGTCTGGTTCTCCAAACAAGTCTACAAGTCCTTTTCCAGAAGTAACAGTACGAACCTCTTCGACTGGTCCCCAGCCAAAGTGTCCTACATATGCTCCTGTCGAACTTGAAACCGCAGGTATAACATTAGTAGCATCTATTTCTTGAACCAGTACTCCTGGCGAAACTTGAAATGCCATAATTTTATCTCCTATTAAATTTATATTTCGAAATATAAAATAAATTTTAAAGTCTGATAGATTAATTCTATCATTAACTAGTATTTATAATTTAGTAAACTTTCGTATCCCCAACAACAGTCCAAACATCTCCACCTTCTACATAAACTTCTTCTTCATCTCCTGAAACAAAAAGTCCTGCTGGTGTTAATTCATCTTCTATCATCTGTTGTTGTTCATCATATAACATCTTTTTCAATTCTAAATCTGTTAAACTCTGAAAGAATGGTGTTGTTATAAACCATGCAAATAGCACTAAATTCATAACTAAATCATCATGGTTACCACCATCAGCTTCCCATGACTGTCCCTTTGATACAAAAGTTATTAATTCATTAATTGTAAATTTATCTATTATTTGTAATTTGTTTTCTTCCATTAACTCTTTTAATGTAGAACAACCTATCTGTTTAGTCTTTTTAGTCATTGTAACGCCAATTCCTGTTGATTTAACAGAAGATGTAGTGAATACATTCTCATATTCTATATCATAAAAGAGTTGATTACACACTATTTGACCTTGATCATTATTTTCTATAATTACTAATGCATCATTATACATTTTAGCAAATCTATGAATAATATCAGGAAATAGTAATGGAGAGATCATATTATCTCTATAAATAGCTACTTGTTTAAATGGTTTTTCTGATAAATCGAATATACTAAATGTTGAATAATCTTGTCCTCGACCTTTAGCTGTATCTACAGTCATTACATAATCATGCATTTTATGTGGTTTCTCATATAGATACACATTTTGTTTTGCCCATACAGGATTATGCTGTTGTAATCCAAGTAATGTATTTGCATTGATTAATGTATTACCTGTTCCCAAAAATGAATTACCAAATTCTTGTTCAAATTGTAATTCAGAAGTATTAGCTATTGTTGTTTTTTTCCATTCTTCATCTCTACCAGGTACATCATACCAATTAACTTTAAAATCTTTATATTCATTTTTTTCTTGTACAGCTCCTTCATATATTTTATGATACATATTACCTATACCATTAGCTGTAGATGTAATGATAACTTTAGATTTTCCACCTGATGTAATAACAGGATATGTAGATGTATAGAACTGTTCAGCATTTTCTACAAATGCAAACTCATCTAGATATAGTAAATTTACAGACAATCCACGAATTGAGTTAGCTCCTGTAGCTGATGCAACGATTCTGCTATCATTTTCAAATTCGATTGATCCTCTATTCAGTACTTTTGTACCTGGTTGTAAGAAAAAAGGTATATGTTCTAACATTGTAGTTATTCTAGCCAACATTTCTCTTGCTATAGAACCTTTGTTTGCTAATATAGCTATAGTTTGTTCTGGTTGAAATAGTAAATACCAAAGAAGAAAGGCACAAGTTGTAATTGATTTACCTGATTGTCTACAGGCTAATATAACACTAAAACGATTCTCGTCAAAATGATCTATTAATTCTTCTTGATAATCATAAAGTTTAAAAGGGACTAGTCCTTCATCAAGAGATATAATTTTTATATAATTTTCTATAAAATGTATAGGACTTCCCATACATTTCTTGTATTCTAGAATCTGTTCTTCTGTCCACTCGGCTTGAACACCAGCTCTTTTAACATTGATATTACCGAGATAACCTTCATTTTTGTGCATTTTGTTTTAATAGTCTTTGTAATTCTGTTGATGAACCAACAAATAAATTGTTTTGAACTTTATCAGGCATTGTATCATCTTTATCTAATTCTTTTACTTTTGCCTGTAAGTCAATTAACTTTTCTGTTGTTTCTCCTACTGTTTTAATTAATTGTCCAGCTACTTCATATACTCTTGGGTGTTCTGACTCTCGTGCTATGTCTAGAATGCCCTCTATAGCGTCCTGTCCTCGCTCTACAAGACTATAAAATACTTCTCGACTATACTTGTAGTCTGAATTTTGTTCTTCTTGTTTATTATAATTATTTTTCACGATAGTTGGAAGATTTTTCTCTACTTCAACTATTTCTCCTTGAATGTCAAGAAGTTCATCTAATTTTTGATCAACTTTACTCATAATAAGTATTTATGATTATTTAGGATCGCTAGATTTATCGTCTGAATAAGTAACTGTAGGTTGTTCAAAGAAATCTGTTGTTTCGTTATATGTATATGTACTATCTGGGTCAGCATCATTTGGATTCGGCATGACTATTTGTTCAACAACTCTACCTGCTGTATCTGTACTTGATATTTCACCTGAACCCTGTTCAATATAAGTTCTAGCTTTAACTGTTCTAATAATATCTGAATCTCTAACAGGACCATAAATGTAATTTTTCATAGTAAAACTAAGAGCATATATTAAAGTTTGTCTAGTAGTAAAATCACCTTCATAATCATCTGTTTGAGTTATACCTGTTAATGTTATAGGAATATCTCTTTTATCACCCATATCTGGTACTGTATTGATTGTTACTGTATAATCAGGTGTAAAGTAAGGCATTATCTGTTCTATAATCTGTAATCCATCATCAGTATTTTTTACTAATACACTCAACTCAAAACCTAAATTATATGGAGCTGGAGAATACTGATATTGCATAATGTTTGGATTACTAGCTATAGCTTTCTTTAACTGCGTTCTTTTAGTTAATTTTCTAGTAGAATCGTATTCTATTGAAGATAATTCGAATCCCATTCTAGGAAGTGAAATTGCTGATCTTGTTTGAGTTAAATCAGCTGATTGTTGTAATCTTGCTATCCATTTAGCTCTAGGTCCATAGGCTAAAGGAACTTTTAAAATTTCACCATCAGGTCTTTTAATACTAATTCTATTAAATAATGTACCAAAAACTGATACACTTCGTTTAATTGTTTCGTGATAAAAATGTTCTCCAAACATTATGTAGCCTCTCCAAATGGATTACCTTCAGAAAAATCTATGATTCCATCAGCATCTGTTTCAATTTCAACATTGAATGCACCTGGATCTGTTGGTAGAGTTTCTTCAGCAGCTATTGAAACAATACTTCGTCTTGATATTAAACTATCTTCAAGAACAAGTGTATCAAAAGATGATGAATCTGTACCTGTCCCTGACTCTAATAAGAATCCTGTAGCATCTGTTTCTTGAGCTATATTATCTGTTCCTGTTAAACCATCTGTTATAGTTGAAGGGAATTCTATTCCTGCAGTTCCTGATTCAAAATCAATAAAGTATCCTTCTTGTCCTGTTCCTTGGAAAATTATTCTATCTCCTTCAGAAGTAGCTTCCATTTCTATATGTCCTTCAGTTACATCAGTTGTCATAAAACTTGTATAAGTAGCAGGATCACCTGTGTCTGTTGTCTTAATTGAAGATATTGTTAATTTATTTGTTCCTTCACTCCAAGCTGATACAATACCTGTAGCAATTATTGATGATGTTAAAAGTTGTGAAACAGTTTCACCTTGTACAAATGCTCTAGCAGAAGTGTTATCAGTTAATGTAAATTCTATTGATTGTGCTTGTGCTAATTCTAAATCAGTATCAAGTGCTGTAACCTCTGTATCAAATTTCTCACCTGAATATTCAAATAAATCACAAGTCATTTTAAAGACAAATAATTTATTCATTTGATAAAATGGATTTTCGTGTTCTACAAATTTTATCTCAAATAAACTTTTTGATAATGGAAAATAGATAAGATCACCTTCATTAGGTCTCAATCCTGTAGCAAGGTTGATATCTAATGAAACAAATCGTTCCCAACTTCTCCTTGAGATAACAAAAGTAGCTGTATCTCTAATTTCTACTCCGAATTTAGAATATAAATCACCTTCACCTTCAAAACCTTCAACATTTTCAAGATACATTTCAACTTCATATGCATCTTCAAAACTAGAGTTGGCCGCATCTCCAAGTATTGTATCTTCATTTACTATTTTTCTTGGTAGATAATATACATTATGTCCATACATGCGTAAGGACTCAACAACTAAATCTTCTACAAGATTTTGTTCAGTTTGAACTTGTTGACTGAAATGTACATTTGTGGCCATACTACTATTTATGTCAATTAAGTAGTTTAAACTGTTGGTTCTTCAGGCCACTCACCCAATGGTCTTACAGGTGGATCATCTGAATTATAAACATACAATGCTGCTATAGCATCAACATCTGAAGCATTATCTATAGCTGTACACATTGTATTAGCTTTAGTTCTGACAGCTGCTTGGTAAGTTGTTATTGTTGAAGGAACTGCTGTTCCTCCAGAAGCTGCTCTTAAAGTGTACCAATCATAATCTGATAATTTACTATTAGCTTGATCATTTATAATTCCTTTTTTTCTGGTTTTTACTTCTGTTAAATCTTGTGCAGTAGCTGTTCCATAAGAAGCAGTTACAGTTCCAGATGCAAATGTATAAGTCTTATTAGTATTAATATAATAATCTGTATCTTTCCGATTTGTTGAATCTTCTACTATTGCATAAATTCCTATTGCTTCTAATTCTGAAGTTGACCACATTCCCATAATATTAGCTGGATAATTCACATCTCCAACTGTTAATGCTGTCGGTCTTGCGTAAATTTTTGTTACATTATCACTTTCTACTTTTGCCCACATAATTTTTTCTCCTATTTTGCTGTTGCAGGTACTCCGTCTGATGTTACAAATGGTTCTCTTGCAAATGCCCAATATATATAATCATTACCTGATACATTTCTACCATCTCCATTAAACCTCATTTTAAAACCATTAGCATAAAAATCTATTTGGTCATACGGACTGGCTGGTTCTTGTGTTGTGGTATTTAGAGCAAGTTGTCCTTGTGTACCATCATTTGTTAAGTTACAAGCTGCTCTTGTATCGTCAAACATAAGCCAATCTTCTGTGGCTTCAGTATCCTTTAAATATACAACAGCAGGTTTGAATCCTGTCACAACATACATTCCATTAGCATCTCCATTTCCTTGATAAGTTCCAAACTTACTATAACCTTGTTTTTCTGCCCACACATAAGCTATATAGTTTCTATCGTTAAAATTATTATCGTGTGCATCATGTAATGAAAAAACTGTAGTTGTTGGATCAGTTCCATTCCAATATCCAGTACCATAATCAACAGGAATTGCAGTAGTATTCCAGTGCGCTACCATGTCATTAGGGTCAGAACCCTGTAGATGATGATAAAAAGACCAACTTCTACCTGCATCTCTATCTTTTATCACTATCATAGCCGGTTTAGCACCTAAACCATGTGCTACTGTTCCTGCGTCTTGTGTACCTACATAATCAACTATAGAGAATCCACCTTCTGTATTTGCTTGGTAACCACCTGCTGGATTATCCCCACTTTCTGAAAAGGTTGTTCGTGTACCCCCACCTGCTGTAAATTGATAAGCTGCATATCTTTCTCCAGTATCATTTTCCATATTGCCACTAGACAAACCAAAACCATCTGAACCAAAGGTAGTTATACCATTTGTACTATCATCTTCTGCCACAGCACTCTGGGTCTGTATTCTTTTTTCCGTTCCTCTAGTAGTGTCATAAACTGCATTACCTTTACTTGTACTAAGACATTTCAACATTATTAAATCTGGTGCAAAATTTCCTGCATTTGCATCATTAGTAATTGTCTGACTTCCACCATTACCTGTATATAACTCGCAATGAAAATGTGCTGAAGGATCATCTATTGTTGTATAAGCCATTATCCAAACTCCGCTAAATTCTTGGTGCAAATTGCATAGTAACCTGAAGGTGGTGCAAATTCAAAATTTCCGTAGCCATTTGCATCTGATTCTGCACTTGCTAATCCATAGGAAACTGCTGCACCAAAATTAGTAGAGCAACTCGCTGCTGCTGTTGCGTGTAATCTTATAAAAGGAACAACAGTCTTGTTGGCAGAATTACCAATACTATAATTAGAGACTGTAGCAGTATTATTTATATAAATAGTCACTTGGTTATCATCCATATTTAATGCTACTCCTATAATACTATTATCAGCTATTGTTCCATAATTAGCAGTAGTTTCTGAATTATCAACTCTCATCTCTCCACCATTATAATTAACAAATCCACCTACACCAGTAGTAGGCTCTGATCCTTGTACTATTGCATCTATATCATGCCAACCCATTAATGAATATGCCATATTCTGATATTCTCCTTCCCAATACCATTTTCCATTAGAAACAGGTATTGTGCCAAAAAAGTGATTCCATCCAGAAGAAGCATACGTTAATTCTGTACTCCCATGACTTAATCCCCATGTATCTGCACCACTTGTTCCTAGATTTAAAAGATTCCACGTACAAAAGTTATTTGAAGGAGTATCAACTACTCCACCATTTTGATTTCTAAAATTTACATTATTACTATTACCACTTGAATCTAAACCAGTTGAACCTGCTCCTGTGCCTTCTGCTGTTCCAGCAAACTTATAATGGGCTCCATTAGTTCCACTACCTGTATTGAAGTCTCCTGTGTATTCTTTAGGCTTCCAAATTCCACTATCGTCATCAAACTCTCCAAAGTCTGAAGCTGCCTTTGCAGCTCCATCAACAATTATAAAGTCTGCGTAATAACCTTGTCCATTAATACTCGTTGTTCCTATATGACCTGCTCCAATATTAAAATCTTGACTGTTCTCCATTAACTTAAATTCATCATCTTCGTCAGGATAAGTCTCTGTACTAAATGAAGTTTCTTGTACTCCGTTCACATAAATCTTTATTCTATTAGCAGCCGTTCCTTGTGTAGTATCTATAGCAACTACAAAATGATACCAAGCTGAATAATCTCTAAACTTTCGATCTGTTACTAAACTTGAGCCAGTACCTCCTTCGTGAAAAAAGGCTAAATCATCTCCGTTAAATCTTAATGTATCTCCTTCACTATCTGTTCCCCATAAATCATTAGAACTATAGCCTGATTCTCCTTCTCCAGTACCTATTCCTCTAGGGGCACGTTTATGCCAAAAAGATATAGTATGTGTTTTTCTATCTCCAGCAGTTTGAGTAATCTGTCCATCACAATTATCTCCATCTATTAAAACAGAGGTTTCTATATCATACCCAGTAGATACACTACCTCTATTTGCTAGTCGATCTGTAAAAGCCATTATGTTTGTGCCATATTTTGTACTCGACCAATTTCTTGCCAAACTGATCCGTTGTATCTAAATGTTAATATATCTGTTTTATTTGCAGTTGCTGTAATTGTTGGAGCTGTTGAAGCTGCAAACTCAAAGACTGTATTCCAAGCAACTGTTCTAGCTGTGCCACCTTGAGCTATCTCTACTGAGATGATTGCTCCTTCTGTAGCATTACTTGGAGCTGAAAATGTAGTATTTTCACTTGTAGCATAATAAGCGTTAGCTGCTGCTGCTGCATCCCAAGCTGTTGCGTTTGAACTTGATGTTATAGCTACTTGTTTAATGTATGCTGATTTATCTATAGATACTTGACCAGTTGAAGCAAGACGCATAGCTTCATCTAATGTTGTATCATTTTGAGAAATGTAAAAAGCCATTCCTGCTGAAGCATCACTATCATCTGCAGCTTCTTTTATACCTGCAATTGCAGCACCTGTAATAGGATTAGTTTCATCATCTGGTATTTGAAACTCTAATCTTGGTCCTGCTCCTGCTGCTCCATTTGAGCCAGTACTAGCATATTTAGTTGAAAGTGTAAGAACTGTGTCAGGAGAGCTTGTAGTATCACTAGATAAATTTGTAAGAATATCTAAAGGAACACTCGGACTTGAAGTTCCTATACCAACTCTATCATTACCACCATCAACAAATAACATATGAGTGTTGCCGTTGGATTCAACTCTGAAGTCTACATCAGCACTATCTTCATTAAATACAGCTCCACCATCTTGTGTTAAAGCACCATCAATGTCTACGATATCT
>VTLG01001581.1_pt1 | contig 10529 bp, 18 predicted proteins | sample 4694571 | NCBI WGS metagenome assembly VTLG01 (sample SAMN12604809, study PRJNA352737) | marine metagenome | biome: ENVO:00000447; feature: ENVO:00000209|ENVO:00000569|ENVO:01000036; material: ENVO:00002151; isolation source: viral sequences binned using virsorter ... | reverse complement strand
CCCGCCGACTTTATACTCGGTAGGCCGAACGTCGTCACGGATGTAGTCAGTGGACTTGGCACTAGTATTACAAGCACTGAAAAATGTGCGATCTTTGGAGACTTGCGCCAGTATTACATTTTCGACCGGGTCGGTTTCACGATTCGCCGAAATGATAGTCTATACATGGGTAACGACCAGATCGGTTTCTTTGCTACTCGGCGGGGTGATGGACAGGTCGGGCTATCCGATGCGTTCAAAATCTCAAGGGCCGCATAACCAACGGGTAAATAACGGGCGCGGGGTTTCGGCCCCGCGCCGCTAACAGGAGGCAGTAATGCCAAAAGCAAGATGCTTTAGGACTATCACATTTGGAGCAACCGGCGAACATTACCAGGCCGGGAACGAATACAACATCAAGGAAGCCCTATTAAAGTCATACCCGGACTGTTTCGAGAGGCTAGAAGGGTCGAAAGACGAGGACGTCGAGGAAGATAAAACCGAGGCGACCGAGGAAAATAAATAGTGGCAACGCGGCACACATACGCGACCGGCGACGATCTCCGGGATTACCTGGCGGGGACAAGTTATTCGAGCGGATGGGATGCCGATTCCGCGGCCATACGGCGGATTTTAGAGGCGTCGTCGCGGTTAATCGATAACTACACCGACGGCGGGGCTTACGGCCCCGTAACTGAAACCCGGTACTACGACATCGGGCGGGGATCTCTTATAAATTCGCCCCAGTACCACACGCTAAATAGTGTTGATGTTATCGGGACGTCGTCGGGTTTGGCCCCGGTTGTTCCCCTTGACGGTTGGCTGACATCAACGACCACCGTCACGGCATACGACGACACCGACCGGGGGGCTAGTACGGTATTAACCGAGGGTTACAACAACGACTTTTTTCTTATGCCTTACAACGAAACGCCCAAAACCATTTTCAAACTAAACGAAGACAGTTCCAACACCTTGGACTCAGGCCAGCAGACCCTAGCCATCCTGGGATCGTGGGGATACACGGCGGACACTCTCAGCGTTACCACGGCGGACGCGGTAGGTTCAACAACTGCAACCTCGGTATCAGTTACAAGCGCCGCGGATTTCGGACCGGCTCAGGCTATCCTCATAGATACCGAGCAAATGTATATAACCTCGATTAGTGGTAATACGTTAACGGTCGAGCGGGGCGTCAACGGGACGACGGCGGCGACCCACTCCGGAGGGGCTACGGCTTACAAGTTCGATTATCCGGTCCTGGTGGTCCAAGCGTGTTTAGATATTGCCAAGCTAACATTTAGAAATCGCGATATGGGAGCCGGAGGGATGATCGGGGGCGGAGAGGCCGCCATAACCACGAACGAGGCGGAAACCGGCTCAGTGCTTCACACGCTCGACGATTACCGGGTGACGGGAACATCCAACGGGGTAATTTTTTAATGGCTGATTTTATAAAAGTTGGCTTTACTGCCAAGGGGCCAATGTTCGAGCAGAACCTGGTAAAGGAAGTTCAGCACGTCGTCAACTCGGGGCTTTTGGAGTACGCGTTGATCGAGGGAATGAACAGGGTAAAAGACCAACTGTATCCCGGCCACGGTCGAATTATTGGCAACCTGAGAAACCATATCGGCGCGAAACCTATCGCCGATAACGTGATCCGCATCGACGCGGGTCAAACTTTAATGCCAAACGGGAAGGACATCGTTTACGCGGCATGGGTCGAGGGTGTCGACCGTCGTAATAGGACGAGCCGGTTCAAGGGCTACAAGATGTTCGAGAACACGAAGAACTATCTAAACAGCCGCCCCGACTTACAGGACAAGTACATCGCTAAACGTATAGTCGAGATTATTAAATGACCAGGGCCGGAGCATTAGATCGAATTGACGCGTTACTGTCGGGGATAACAGACCCGGCATTTACCGCCGTAATAAGGGCGGAGCCGTTGGCGATATCGGGGACGCCGGTCCTCGCCTACTGGATGCAGTCACGGGCTAACGATTGGCGGACGTTGAATAATATCGGGTCGATTACGACCGTTTTAATCCGGGGATATTTCCGGTTAGTGGAATCGACCAATGTCCGGGAAAGTGTAGAGGCGGACTTGTGGGACGCGGCATTCCAGATTGACACGGTACTCAGGAGCGACGCGAACCTGGCGGACAATTGCACCGACTCGAACGTGGGGGCGGCGACGTTCTCGACCGAGCCGGTAGGTAATGGACTTTATCGGGCGGTAAGTGTCCCGTTTGAAATTATGATTTATGAGGATGTCAGCATCACGGCATAGGGGGAGATGTGGCGAAAACAAGCGGACTAGGCCAGGAGTTATACGTTCACGGTTACGACCTATCGGGCGACGTTGGGAGCCTGGACTCGGTAGGGTCACCGCGCGAACAGCTAGAAGTGACCGCTATTAACAAGAGCGCCCGTGAGAGGATCTTCGGGTTATCCGATGGGAGTTTAAGTTTTAATAGCTTTTTCAACGACGCAACCGAGCAAGAACACGCCGCGCTTTCCGGCCTCCCGACGGCGGACCGGATTATCTCGTGGAATATGGGCGGAGATCGGGGCGATTCCTCTTGTTGTCTCACCGCGAAACAGGTCAATTATGACGGGTCAAGGGGAACGGACGGGAGCCTCGCGTTCACAGTCGGGGCCGTCGCGAACGGTATCGCCCTTGATTGGGGCAAGACTTTAACCTCTGGGAAGGAAACCCACGGGAGCGCCGGGAGTTCGACGAGTAGGGATGACAGCGCGGCCACCTCCGCGGGGCTTGTGGCGGTCTTACAGGTGGTTGACTGCGACTCGGGGACTCCCACGGTCACGATAGAACAATCGAGCGACAACGGGAGCGGGGACGCGTGGGCGACGGTTCTCTCATTCACGGCGGTCGGTTACGCATCAGCGCCGACGGCGGAGAGGATAACGGTTAGCGGCGCGGTCGAGCGATACTTGAGAATAACAACAACGGGGACTTTTTCGAATCTGGACTTTGTGGTCACGACCCGGAGGGGAACGGCCCAGGATGACGTAACCCTATGATCGAGGCGGTTTCACATTTTATAAACCGGATACGGCCCCAGGTATTACTTGCCTTGACCGTCCTGGGATCGGTGACTTTATACGCGCTTTTTTTGGGCCATATTGAGGTCGCCACGGGATCGGGCGGCGGGGTCATAGCCATAAGCATGAAATTGCTAGAAAGCGAGAGTTAGTGATGCGGTTATTTTGTTGGTTTCAATGGCACTGGTGGAAGTCCGGCGAATGGGCGGGCCGATCCTGCCGGAACTGTAGCAAAAACCAACACCGGATATATAAGAAAGAGTCCGGGGGCGAGTGGGTGGATAATTGAAATATATTCAAATTGCCGGAATGGTTGTCCCGCTCTTAATAGTCGCCGTTGGGATGGCCTCCTGGATTTTCTCGTTGCGGGCCGACATTGACGTCGTTATTGACGAGGTCGCGGAGGTTAGCCTGGATACGGCCCGAGTCAATGCCACTTCGGACGAGGCCGACCAGGAGTTACTGGAACGGGTCGAGGAACTGGGAGAAATGGTTACAGAGATCGAGAGAGTTCAGTCGGTTATTACTAACGAATATAGAACGATAATGGCCGATCACAACCGCTTCGCGGAAACCCTCGAGCGTATGCAAGCATCCGGAGCGTTACCGACGGGAGAGCGCCGGGTCTACGGGGGCTACGGTAAATGATAAGAAACGCGGACCACTGGCGGATAGAAACGCCGAGGTCTAGTCATTACAGGACGGCTAGTTGTGCCGAGGTAAATTGTCCTAATTACCAAAACGGGTTTCAGATCATATTGCCGACGACTATGATCGTTCAGATCATAGCGATCAGGGAATCAAGAATGCAATATAACGAGGAAGAAATGGAAGGCGGATTGATCCGGTTTGTTTTTGCTCCGGGTCAGGAGTGCTTCGAGGGTCAAGCCGGAGAACACAAAACAAACTTAGAAAGGGATCCCATATTCCTTAAAAACAGAACAGTCCAGGAACCCGAACAATGGAAGGACGGTATAGGCGAATCATTATATAGGTTAGGGAGGCAGTAATGGCAAAAGAATCAGGGTTAGGGATGTCGCTCATAGTGGACGATTCCGGCGGGTCGGCCAGGACGATATCCAACGATATCACCAATTTGGATTGGACAATTCCGAGGGAGATCCAGGATATAACGGGGCTTGATAAGTCAGCCCGTGAAACCCTTTTAACCCTGGCGGATTTTACGATCACGATCAACGGCATTTTTAACGACGCGTCGAATATGTCCCATGACGTATTCAAGACCGTCTCATCGACATCGGTCGCGCGGACGGTGACCCTTGCGATCAGCGGCCAGACATTACCGAACGAGGTCAACTTTACCGATTACAGCATGAGCCGCGGAACGACGGGGGAGTTAACCTGGACGGCTCCGGGAGTGCTAGCCGGTGGAACCGTCCCGACGTGGGCGTAGTATGGTAGCGGTTAACGGCGTTAAAGCCGCGAAGAGTAAAGGATTTAGAATCCCTGACAAAATCGCGGTGATCACGTTCGAGGGTACAGATTACGACGGGGCCGAGATACGGGCAAAGTTAAATGTTAACTTCCGGTATTTCTCGGAGATACAGTCGGCCATAGCCGAGGATAACACCAACGGCTTGAAGGTGGCCGAGTTGTTCGGGGATCACGCGTTGATAAGCTGGAACCTCGAGGACGACGCGGGCGACCCTATCCCGGCTAACGCCGAGGGGATGACGATGATCCCGGTCGAACTGGTAAATCTCATGGTTGGTAACTGGGCCGAGGCGGTGTCCGATATACCCGACCCTTTAGAAAAGACATCGAGCGATTTAAGCACGTTGGCCCAACTTTCGACCGCAATGGAAAACCCGTTGGAAAACCCTGGCAGTTAACCCAGGCGGAACTCATAGACGGCCTATGTCAACGGTACGGGTGTCTACCTTCCCAGTTAATGGAAGAGGAGGCCCAGGTATTGCAGATGGTCGCGATTGTACAGCTAGGACAACCGGAACAAGAGGAAAATGGCTAACGAAGTCCAGATCAAAATAGTAGCGGATCCCAAGAGCGCCGAGGAAGGTTTCAAGAAAACCCAATCGGCTTTTGGTCGTATGCAGTCGCAGATCGAGAAACACCGGAAAAAGATCGGCGTTGGATTGACCGCGCTCGGCGGCGGGATTACGGCCCTTGGAGCGTCGGCGGTTAAGAGCGCCCAGGAAGAGGCCATCGGGATCAAGCAGTTAGACCAGGCGTTACTGAATGCCGGTTCGAGTTACGACACACAACGGGAAGCGATAGAGCGGGTTATAGCGGCCCAGCAGAACAAAACGAACTTCGGGGACGAGGCACAACGGGCGGCGTTGATGAACCTGGTGGGTATCTCCGGGGACTACGAAAAATCAATGGCGGCATTACCGGCGGTCCTCGACCTGGCCGCGGCCCGCGGGATGGACTTGTCCGCGGCGTCAACCCTGGTAGCGAGGGCGGTCAACGGTGAAACATCAGCGTTAACCCGTTACGGCGTAACGGTGGATAAGGGAGCGAGTTCGACCGAGGTCATAACCGCGATAATGGCAAAGTTCGGGGGCCAGGCGGAGGCAAACGCGGACCCGCTTGTCCAGTTGAAAAACAGGACCGGGGACTTGCAACAAGAATTTGGGAAGGCGTTACTTCCGGCTCTAACGAAAGTTGTCGATCTATTCGAGAAAGTAACACGGCATTTAATCGCGTTCTCAGCGGAGCATCCGAAATTATCCAAGGTGTTATTTATAGTCGTTGGCGTCCTGGGGGGATTGGCCCTTGTTCTCGGGCCTATTTTGATAATGCTTCCATTACTTGCCGGGGGTGTCGGGATAGTCGCGGGGGCGTTCGGGGCGTTGTCGTTGTCTATGTTACCGATAACACTGGTAGTTCTTGGCATAACCGCGGCTATCGTTGCGGCTATTCTAATCTGGAAAAACTGGGACACGATCATCATCAAGTTAAAGGAAACCTGGGACAAGTCCTGGAACAAGATAAAGGAAGTTTTCTCCCTGGTGATGAACAAGATTAAAGAACTTTATAATAGTAAACTCGGCTGGTTGTTACCCGCGGGGCCGTTGTTCAAGGCGATCATGTTTATTAAGGACAACTGGCGGGACGCGTGGGAGAACATCAGGGACAAGTTTCGGACGATTACGACGGTGGTTAAAACTCTATTCGAGGGATTTAAATCCAACATTCTGGGAATCTGGGACGGCCTGGTCGGAGGTATCAAGGGGGCCATAAACACGATCATCGGGGCGATTAACTCGTTCATCCGGGGAATTAACCGGATTAAGATCAGCGTCCCGAGCGTAGATATTCCCCTTGTGGGGCGTGTCGGCGGTTTCTCGGTAGGTTTGCCGAATATTCCGGAGATCCCAACACTGGCGAAAGGGGGGATTGTTAATCGTCCCACTCTGGCGATGATCGGGGAGAAAGGGCCGGAGGCGGTGGTCCCGCTTAACCGGGGAATGGGAATGACCGTCAATATAACGATACAGGGTGACGTCCTGGGGATGGACGATTTCGAGCAAAAAATAACATCAGTTGTCAGGGACGCGGTTCTCGGTGGCGGGTTCCAGGGCGTCCTAACCCGAAGCTGATCGAGGGCATAATGGCGAACGAATTAAAACACGGGGACCAGGGTTGTAGCTTAACAAAGGCAGAATTTGAGGGCGTCGGCTTACACGTTTTCAATTCCCAGGCTACGGGCGACGTCGTATACGCGGCTTCAAGTTCTCAGCTTAGCCGCCTGGGTATCGGTTCGAGCAACGCGCTTTTGGAAGTTGCATCGGGTATCCCAGGTTGGACGACAAGCCCGACCATAGGGGCGACCGCGTGGGCTAACGCAAACCACGCCCACGCCGCGAGTAACAGCGGGGGAACTATAGCAATCACGGCAACAACCGGGACGCTAGCGGTCGGTAACGGCGGGACGGGAGCCACGACTTTCACCGACGGCGGTGTACTACTGGGATCGGGTTCTGGGGCTATTACAGCGTTGGCGGTCCTGACCGATGGTCAAATGATTGTCGGGGACGGTTCGGGCGACCCGGTGGCCGAGTCAGGGGCTACACTGAGAACCTCCATCGGAGTCGGGACCGGTGATACTCTTTCAATATCCGGGCTAACACTCAGTACAGACTTGAGCGTCGCGAATGGTGGGACGGGCGCGTCCTCTCTGACCGCTAACGGTGTTTTGATAGGTAACGGAACAAGCGCTTTTACATCGGTTGATATGTCAACGAAGGGTCACATTCTAATCGGGGACGGTTCGGGAAATCCCCAGATGTTAGCGGTTGGATGTAACGCCCAGGTGTTGACCGCTTGCTCGGGGGAAACGACGGGCGTCAAATGGGCCGCTTCCGCGGGCGGTGGAACTGGAATCCCAAATCCTTTCTTTTTTGCATAAGGGGAATTATGGCAGTTGATAATTTTAAGATGCTTCACCAGAGCCAGATCGGAACAACGGCGGGGGCGCTTTATACCGTACCGGCAAACCATGAAACGATAATCAAAGGGATAACCCTGGTTAATAATGATTCGGAGGCGTTATGGGTAATTTTGTTTCATACAACCGGAACGACATATAACGAAACAACCAGAATACTTCCACCGACGACAATGTTGGCGGGCGGGTTTGGTGAGTTTGACGGGACGATAACAATGGACGCCGCCGACATAATCGGGGGCGATGCGGAACAAGCGTCGGAGATTACGATCACAATCTACGGCGACGAAATAGATGTGAGTTAATTATGGGTTGGACTTTTTATAATTCAAGCGGGGAACAATTAATATACGACGGCGGAGCCGCGACCGAACAAGCGACCCAGGCGGAAGCCGAGGCCGAGAGCAACGTCGACAAATATATTCCGCCGGATCTTATCAAGAATTCCCCAGGTGTCGCCAAGGTTTGGGCGCGGTGGAGGCAATCCGACAACGTGATGGGAGCCAGTTACAATATGACCAGTATGGTTGACGGCGGAGCGGCGGGATATTCTGATTTGACATTCGCGACGGATTTTTCAAGTGGTGAGTATTCTATTACAGGTTCAGCGGAAGCCGCTTCCATTTTTACAATGGAATCAGGATCGGCGGCGGCGGGAACTTTAACAGTCCGGTTTATGAATGTCGACGGTGCATATAACGATGCAACTCATGCCAGTGTTGCTATATTCGGCGACCAATAAGGATATAAGTCATGGCAAAACTAATCACGTTTGTCGATAATCAGGGACGTTATAGAACCATAGCGCCCGCTTATTATGACGGTACTCGACCGGCGGGCGAAACCGAAGCCGAATGTCTTGAGAGAACATGGGCTAGGGTCGGCGCGTCCAACGTATACGGGATAGCACTAGATCACGCGCACAGTTACGTTGAGGATTCAGATTTGCGGACAAAGGTCGCGACGCTAGGAGGGCAAGATTTCCGTTATGCGGGGAAGCCCGATAGTAATGGCCGCCGTTCCGGTGAAAGCGGGGCATGGGAAATGGACACGGACGGGACGCCGAAAGTAAATATGACCAAAGCCCGCGCCGTACAGATGGACCGAATTCGGGTTATACGCGACCGAGAATTAGCGGCAAAAGATATCGTGTTTATGCGGGCGGTCGAAGACGGGAACGCGGATGCTCAGGCAACCATTAAAACCGAGAAACAAAACCTCCGAGATATACCGCAAACATTCGACATAACAACCGGCGTCGATACGCCCGAACAACTTAAAGCAAAATGGCCCGACGGGTTACCGAAGGAGTAGATATGGGCTGGACTTTTTACAATTCAAGCGGCCAACGATTAACCGCTCCGAGTGCTACCATACCGGGCCAGGCGACACAAGCGGAAGCGGAAGCGGAAAGCAACGTCGATAAATATATTCCGCCGGACCTAATCAAGAACTCGCCCGGAGTCGCGAAGGCGTGGTGTCATTGGGAACTGGTTGGAACTCATTCGATCAAGGCCAGCTATAACGTGGACAGTGTCACCGATGGAGGCTCAGTAGGTAATACCGATCACGTTTGGGGAACTGATTTTTCATCGATTAATTATGTCGTCGTTGGCGGCGGGGAGTGGGACCAGCACGTCATAGTTCAAGTCGGAGCCAATAAAGCGACGACGGGCATGACAACCATGCAACCAAACAGCGCCAACAACGCGGGAATTGACGGCGACAACGGTATGCTGGCCGCGTTTGGAGATCAATAGATGCCAAAGTTAATCACATGGACAGATTCGGAAGGTTGTTATCGGATAACTTCGCCCGCGTACAACGACAAACTAAGGCCCGCGGGCGAAACCGAAACCGAATGTTTGGAGCGTACCTGGGCGCGATTGGTAGCTATTGGGGTACACGGGATACTGTTGGACCATCCCCATCACTACATCGAGGATATTGTCCTAAGAGATAAAATGGTCACCCTGGTCGGCGACGTTTTTCGGTATCAAGTCAATCCCGACGCCGACGGTTTCAAGAAAGCGACAGGCGGGGCGTGGGAGATGGACGCCGACGGGTTGCCCACTGTGAACATGGCGAAAGCGCGGGTTGTCCATATGGACCGAATTCGGGTTATGAGAGATAAAGAGTTAGTCAAAAAAGATTTGGAACTTTTGAAGGCTATGGAATCGGGCGATAGTTCGGCGGAGGCGACAATTAAAACCGACCGCCAGGCACTCCGAGATATACCGCAAACATTCGATATAACAACGGGAGTTGAGACGCCCGAACAACTCAACGCGAAATGGCCGGACGGGTTACCGAAGGAATAGGGGGGGAGAATGGCGAATCTTAACGGGTTAGCGGGAACTATACTAGGGCAAACCGTGACCCGGTTACTGGGAGAATTGCAGATCGTCGCCGATCAATTTGACCAACACCGTACAGTCTTGGAAATGCTAAAAAGAAAAGAGATCGGGATCGACGATTACCAACTGATAGACGGCGGGGGAATCCAGGTCATGCCACCGCCCGCGCCTCCAAAGCCGGACGCCTGCGACCCAACGGTCGGGGACAGTTTCGGGAAGATCAAGAACAACCGGAACGGTAAAAACGGGACACAACCCGAAACCGCGGAGGCTCTTAGTTATGGTTAACCTTGCGGAGTTTGCAGGGATCCAGAGCGACGAACCCATCGGCCCGCAACCGCCTATACCTGGCGGAGTCCGGGAGATGGAGGTCAGCCTGGATACTCAATCCGAACCGCCGAAGATGCGCCTCGTCCTCCCTGGGGGCCGTACATGGTATTTTAAGAGCCTATACGGGAAGGCCGAATGTATTGGGTCGGATAACGAAACGGGGCGGCTTTATTTCCGGGGAATGGCCCAGTTAGTCGGGGACTCTAAGATGGTACTCAGACGAGCGCCGGACGCCGAGATTCACCCGGTGATCGAGGGCGGATATATGCTCCCGAACACCTTGAACCGGATATGTTACCGGCGGGCCGGTCAGGATTGGCGGTATCGGGATGAACTGTTAACCAGGGAGAAAGGTTGGAATC
>VTLG01005596.1_pt1 | contig 10530 bp, 15 predicted proteins | sample 4694571 | NCBI WGS metagenome assembly VTLG01 (sample SAMN12604809, study PRJNA352737) | marine metagenome | biome: ENVO:00000447; feature: ENVO:00000209|ENVO:00000569|ENVO:01000036; material: ENVO:00002151; isolation source: viral sequences binned using virsorter ... | reverse complement strand
TAGCAGTTAATACATTGCTGTATTGCTCTGGCATAGGAATAGTATCATCGTGTGCTGATAAAGCTGTTGGTTTAGTAAAAGCATAAAAATGCACATTATAAACTTTATCTGGTATTGGACTTAAGCCGAACTTTCTATGGTCTGGACTTTTAATAACATAAGCAGGTTCTCCATGCGAAGCATCTGAACCTTCAGCGTCGTCTGAATTTTCACTGTCTCTATTATATCTTTTCCAGTCAGCTAAAGTTAAAAATTTTAAACCTTTAGAAACATAAGGAGAAGATTCTCCACTTACATTTATTGTTGTTAAATAAAAATCATCCCAATCTACTGATGAATAGTCTGTTGTTATGCTTGAACTACCAGATTTTAATGTATACCATCTTGTTCCTGCTACTGTTGCTACTGTTACGTTCCCATAAAAAGGGTCTGTACCTCCACTAACTGCAGCAGCAAAAAAAGGTAATTGAGGTTCTTCGTTTGCGACATCAAATAACGCTTTATTTAGTGCGTCTTTGACAAAACCTTGAATGCCTGTCGCAGAGGCAAATGAAGCTGAAGTTAAAACAACCTCATTAAGTTCTCTTAATATTTCATTGCTTAAAGCTAAATATGTTGTTGCCATTATTTTTTATGTTTTTTTTGTATTTCAAAGTTTGCTTTTAAACTTGCTCCTTTATGTGGAACAAATTTACCAGTATGTTTCATAAGCTTGTAAGATTTACCAGACTTCATCCAGTGATAACCTTTAGGTGCTGATACTTTCATGTTTAATTAGCTGAAGCTTTTGGACATTCGCCATGACCATACGTAGGTTGTGCTGAGCCGCCTTTATTATATTGCATACGACCACCATGACCCATTTCTTTTCTCATCATCATTCCACCGCTCATTTTAGCTTCACGTTTAGCCATTGCATTTCCATCATGCGAACCGCCATGTTTCATTTTTTTTCTTCCGTACATAATTTTTTCCTTATAAAAATGGAAGGCTCCGAAGAGCCTCCCTAGTTAATTTTAGTCAATTCCGTAGAATGCACCTACAAGCGCTTCACTTCTTAGTACTTTCGCACCATATACATGAAGACCTCTCACGATGTCACCAAAGGAACTTGGGTCCCTGATAACTTCAGTTGAAAGGATTGTGTTTGCAGTAGCAACAGCTGACATGTGACCAGCCAAACATTTACCAGCAGCATTAGATGTGCTTGCAATGTTATTAGACTTGTACATATCAAAACCACGTAATTTTCCACTTGATACTAAGCCATTTCTAATTGAGCCTTGACCTGCGTTAAAGTCTACAGACAACAATTTAGAAGATGCTTGTCCTAGAACCTCATAGAAATCAGGACTTGCGACAAACCATCTACCTTCTTCAGGTACATTTTGTTCGTCTAAAAGTCTTGCCATTCTAGCCATGACATCTAGTGGGTCGTGTTCACTAGTGCCTAAGCCTATGTCTAAGTTACCAGTGCCATCAAATGTGCCAGCCGCTAGGTCAGTAGCGCTGTCACTACCTAACACGTGGTCAGGTGATGAACTTGATATACCAGAAAACATAGTTGCAATAACTGCAGCATCGTATGAATCTTTAAGAGCATACGCAGCAGAACTTGAAGCTACTTCTTTGAAGTTGACGTGTGACATATTAGTCTCAATATCATCTACGATGAATTTGAAAGCTTTTGCACTGTCAACAACAAGAGAAAGCTCTTGGTCTGTTAATTTAGTTGCAGTTGTATCGCTACCTCTTGTGTAATCAGACACAGAGATAACTGGTTCTTTAATAATCTTAACTGAGTCTCCGTAAGCAGATATTTCACCAGCATAGTCGGTGTTTGTAATAGCTTCTACTACCGAGGCTTTCCTAAAGAAGTTTAAAACCTTTTTAGAATAAACGGAAGGTAGGAAGAAACTATTAGCCTGTCCACTTACAGAGTTCGCAAAGTTAGCATTAGTATCGGTACTTGGTTCAAAATATTGAGCCATGATACTTCTCCTTTTAAGTTAATTAATAGTTTATCTAACGATTCTGCCATCTTGCATAGCATCTGATATGTCCTGTTCGTACTTATCAAATTCTGCCATACTCATAGCAGCAATCTCCCTTTCGGACCAAATTTTATCTTGCTTTGGTTCAACACTTGTTGTTTTAGTTGAAACCATATCAGCAGCAGATTTAGTCCTAGAAGATGACTTTGTCTTTTTAGGAACATCCATTCCCATATCTCGCTTAAATAAATCTAAAGCACGAGAAGCTAAGTCGGCATCGTCAGTGTTTGAGTAAATCCAAGTTTGAATAGACTCAGGCTGTTCTTTTGCCCAACTATGAAAATCATCGCTATCTCTAATTTCTGCAAAATCAGGATGTCTTTGATTTAATCTTTTCTCTGCATCTTTTTGTATTAACTCTTGTTCTCTTTGTTGGAGTTTACCAAGGCGTTCTTCAAGAACTTTTGCTTTGGACTCGCTTTGTAAGTGAGCAACAGTTTCTACAACTTCATAAACATCAGGATAATCTTTTTTAAACTTTTCAAGTTCTTCTTCAGACTTAGGAGCTTTATACTCAGTTCTATTTTTAGTAGCTTCGCCTATTAACTCTTGTTCTCTAACTTTAAACTCATTAAGTTTAACATCATAATGTTTCTTTAAATCATCATATCTTTTTTTATAGTTTGGTCGTTTATAAGGTTTATCCTCTTTAACTTCCAGCTCTTCTGTGTTTACACTTCCTTCGGCTTCAATATCATGGATATCTTTGCTTTTAAAAAGTTTATTTCTTTCAGAAGGTTCTTCAAAATAAAGATTTTCTGATGATACAAAAGATTTAACTTCTTCGTCGTGCCAATCTTTTTTAGCGTTATAAGGATTTGGCTTATCCTCTTTTTGGACTTGTTTAGTCATATTCTTTCCTCCTAATCAGGGCTTCGTTTAACAAGGTAGCTGCTATGTCGACTTGCAGGGCTTGTCTTGTAAAAGGTCGCCTTTCGGTTTAAATAAATAACAAGGTGCCTACGCTAATAGGGTAGCCTTGCTACTTTAAGCTACTGGAAGTATCTATGTCTTGGGTCTAAAGGATTAGTAGCTACCATACCTTCTTTAATTTCATTAGGTATAGTAGACTCATCTGGTTTAGTTCCAAAAACAGGAGAAGGTTTAACTTCTTCCTTTGCGACACCGCCATTAGCCATTCCTTGTCTTGCATCTGCTTTAGCTTCAGCTTCTTTCATTACTGACATCAAAGTATCAGTTCCGATTTCTTGTGCAGCTTTTGCAGTAAAGACAAATTCTCCGTCAGATAACCTTGCAGGTATACTGTCGGATACGCCATTACCCGGACCCTCTACGAGTCCTGCTCCGGCAAATTCTTGAGCAACATCTATAACTTTATCAAAAAGCATAGCTAGTTCCTCGTCTTGTTCTAGTTTTGTTTCTAGCATTACTTCTTCTTCATCAGTTAATGCTTCATCTAAAATAAAATCTAAATAGTCCTCTTCCATTTCCATATCAGGGACCATATCTCGTTGTTCTGTTTCTACAGGCATTAAATCAGACATTTGCATATCTACATCTCCGCCTTCTTGTTTAGTTTGTCTTGTAGATTCAGGAGGAGGAATAATAGGCACAGATAAATCTACAGAAATAAACTCTCTTTTATCTTGTGCTATTTTTTCTTCAACTGTTCTATTATCAACAACTCCTTCTTTAGGTGGATACAAAGAATCTTCAAGAGCTTTTATAAATTTTTCAGGATTTTTTTTATAATTATCTTGTGGTAATCCAAACATTTGTACTGCTTCATTATTTGGAAAATTATATCTGTTTTCAGGAAAAGTATTTGTTTCAAGAATATGTTTTAAAAGTGCATATCTTTCATTATCATCTCTAATTAAAAATAAAGAACTCATTATTTTTCCTTTGCTCTTCCTATATTAAGGGCAAACCAATCTATAACTTTATATGCTTTGCTTACTAAGTTGTCGTCGTGTGGTGTAGGTGTTAATGCAGCTATCATTGAACAGATTGAAACTATCCAAGGTACTACTCCTACTATTTTTAAAATTGTATCTAATAAATCTAACATTTAATTCTCCTCTGTTTTTCTATTTAAAGCTTCTTTAACCTGCAGGTGTAACTGCTCTAGGCGTACCAGAGAATTCACTTTCCCCTGCAACCGGAACATTTCCTGTTCCGATGTTGCCACCACCAGTGCCTGTAGGTCCAAGTTCTTGAGGTTCTGCAGGTGTTCCAGCAAGGCTTCCCATAGGTCCTTGTTCCCCACCAGCAAGTTCAGCTTCCGAGCCAACGTTTTGTCCAACATTTTGCATTCCTATTATTTGTGCCATTATAGCAGCTTCTTCTGGGTCATTGAGTATTTCATCAGGGTCCAAGTCTAAGCTGTAGGCAAGTTCACTAATTAATTTAGAAATTTTAACAAATGGTGCAATAGCTGGGCTTTGTGCAGTTTGTAAGAACATAGTCAATCTTTGACTTCGTACTTCTTTTTGCATCAAGCTATTAGTACCTGTTGCTTTAACTTCTAAATCACCTTTCACATCTAGCGAGCCTTCAAAGAACTGCATGTTCCATTGAAAAAAAGCTTCGCCTAACGGTTTTAATAAAAAGTCATCAAGATTCTTAACGACTGTTTTTATATTTAAACTAGCAGCACCTAGTAACATAGACATACCAGAGGCAGTCCTTGTCATACTTTGTACACCAGTTTGACCGTGTGAATACGATGGTATGCCGGTCTGTTCGTCAGCAAGTTGTCTAAACTTGTCGAACATCATCATATTCTCTGGAGCAGTATTAGGAAACTTTAAACCGTGTATGGCTTGTCCCGGCATTCCAGCTTGTCGCCTGAATATTTTGCCCGGATATATTTCCATGCTCTGCCCACCAACTAAAGCTGATTCATCTACGTCAAAGACAAGTGAACCAGCCATCGCTAAATTATCAACAGCCATTCTTGCATGACCATTCATAATTTGTTGAGAATCATCCATATTCTCTGCTACTCCTATACCAAAGAAATTATATGGATTTCTTTCGTATGGAAAAGCATGATAAGGTAATCTATAAGGTGTAAATGGATTTATTACAGCTCTTAGTAGTTGATTACCGCAAACCCATGCGTTAATCTGTACCTCATCTAAATCATCTATACTATCATCTAATTCAATACCAACTTCTCTAGCATATTCGGCATCCATAATACCCCAATATTCGAGAACTTCAAAATTACTTTGGTATTCATCAACTCTAGTATCATCTTTTAATTGACTTTCAAAATCTTTTTCTGTGTAGTTAGGTCCTTCAGTTAAACAGTTTCTAATAGCATCTTCATTAAAGTAAGGCATATTACGAAGCTGTCTTAGTTGTGATTTGTTCATTTTATGTCTATGAACAATATATTCACATTCTTCTATGCTAGTACTAGAAGGGTCTGGGTAAAAATCCCAACAACTAACAAATTCTATTCTTGGTACTCTAACTTCTAATGGGTTATAGTTTCTTGCTCCATCTTCACCCATGTCCCATTTATTTAACTTTTTATTATAATTAAATGGTCCTTTAACTATTCCTGTGCCTAATAAAGCTGCTTCTAATAAAGCACTTCTTAATTCTGAAGAACCATTAGATTCATCTATTTGGTCATGGATAAGTTTTTCCATTCTTCTTGCAGCTTTTTGTGCCGGAGAGATTTCTAAAACTTGTGGATTTGGTTTAAGTCCTTCAACTAAATTATCTTCAACTGAATCTTCTAAAGTTTCACTGAACATACCCTTACCAAAAGTAGCTCCCGGATTTAAAGTACGTCCATCACCTTCATAACCTACATCATAAGGGTTATCAATTCTATTACCTATATCGTCTGGTAAAGAATTTTCAAGACCAACTTGAGGATTATTTATATCTAGGTGAGCATGTTCTAATTCACCTTCAGGTATTTTAGTTTCTTGAATACCAATCGGAAACTTACCTGTGCCAAAAATAACATCTACTAATTGTCCAAAAGCTGCTAAGACTTTTGTTTTAGTTATCTTGACAAAAATTCTAGATTTTTCTGAATCTCTAAATTTAACTGATTTATTATAAAGACCTCTGTAATTTTCGTAAGATTGTAACCATCTTTTTTCATCAGAGTTTCTAGCTTCTTCGGCTTGGAAAAAACGGCTTTGAATAATACCAACTAAGTTTTGTTTCTGGTCTAGCTCTAAAGTTAAATTCTTTCCAGCTTCGCCTTCAACATCCTCATAAATGTTGTCTGCATTTAAAAATGTATTTTCGTTGTCTGCCATTTACCTTAATATCCAAATTTTGAATCAGCAGGACGATGCATCTCTCTCTTTAGTCCTCTAATTCTTTCTAACGGACTATCCACTCTTGGTCTGCTCATTATTAAATAACGTAGAGCATCATAAGCGTGGTCCGAAGCATGTGTATCTACATCCTCCGGATTAGTTTTAGACAAAGGTATGGACTGTAATTCTCGTATTAGATTTGGGCAAGTATTAAATATCTGTAACCTTGGTCTACCGTTTTCTTTTATTTTCAGGAACTCATGTATTTGAATTTTACCTTGAATCCTGTTCTTATCAGCTCGTCTTAATTTATGACCAGCCTTAACTAAGGCTTCTCCAACAGTAGGACCAGTAGTACCGGTTCTAGCCCATGCGGCAGTATCTAATACACCCGGGACCGATAAAGGGTCCTCAAGTTCCATATTCCCTATTATACTGCCTAATTCTTCACCTGTCAAGCCTTTTTTGTATAATTCACGGTATATTATTAAAGTTCCATCATTTATGTCTATAGCACCCCACAGACAGCAAGATTCAGCTGCATACCCATAGTCAATCCCTTTAACTCGTTCCCAGTGTACAGGAATCTGAAAAGGAGTAACAATATGCTTAGTATTATCAAACTCTACAAAGGCTGCACCTTCGGCAACATCCCAGTTTCCTTCTAGTAATTGTCTTCTTTGAATAGGTGGTAAAGATTTAAGCATCTGTTCATAAACACCATCTTTAGCTAAGTAAGGGTTGTCTACTAATTTAGCCGGAATAAACTTTCTGGTTAAACCATCTGTACCTAAAAAAGATTTATTAGATTCGTAAGGTTCAATATATCTTTTCTTTACCCAAGACGCACCGGCTCCACCGGGGTTAGCTGTACATCTTAAGTAAGTTTTAATAGAAGGGTCGGTGGTCCTTAGACGAGAAGCAAGATAATTCCAACTAAACTCCGTAGGTAGATGTGTGATTTCATCAAAACCAATCCAAGAATAGGCTTGACCTTGGTATCTATACACATCGGCATCTCGCTCTAAGAACCCAAATTCTATTTTAGCACCACTAGGAAAATTCCACAACTTCTCTACTTCTCTAAACTTAGCACCGGGAAATGCTTGAGGATATAGTTCACGAGATTTATCAATCATCTCACGAAGTTCTGGCATAGACCTTCTTAATATTAAAGCACGATGAGCTTTTTTATGAGCATACCTAAGAGGGTCAACTAGCATGGCATAAGATTTACCACCACCAGCAGCTCCGCCATAGAGTACATCTTTTTCATCGGCAGCTAAGAAATCTGTTTGTGGTCCTTCATTGGCATGAAAAACAACATTAGCTTCTTTTAACTGTTCTTGAACATCTTCAGGTACTTCAGATAATTTATTTTCAGTAACAACATTAGAAGTTGTTTGTTCGGTAGCTTTTTTAATAACTTCTTCTTGAGCTTTGATAGTTTGCTCTTTATTATATAAAGCTTTTTTTTGTTTGGCTAATTTCTTTTTACGCTGAGCAATTTTCTTTTTATGTTGTTCAGCTAGTGAAGGGTCTGAATCTAGATAATTCTTGAGGGCAACATGAGAAATGCTACGCCCTGCTTCTTGAGTAATTAAACGAGCAGCCTCTCTTAGAGAATACTTCTGTTCGCTAACGCCTTGTAGATATTTTTTTAAGGCTTTGAGTTCTTTAGGTATGGGTTTGAGATAACCCTCTATGTCACTTAGTTCGTAACCAAAAGGAATAGTGTGACTTTTTCTTACTAGGTAATCTTTTGGTATGTCTTTCATAATCTTAAAAGCTGGGTCTTCCAGACATTAAGATGGAATAAAACATCTGGAAAACCTCTTACGCTGACTCAGTCTTTCGACTTCGTGCCTTTACTAAAGATAGCATCCCAGTTTTCTTCAAACTTTTTTCTATCTCTAATTGGTCGTTGTTTAGAACCTTTACCTAAAAAAGTTCCGCTTTTTAATTTTACCGGTTTGTCTTCTCTTCCTAATAAAGCCATGTTATTTCTTTTTCTTGACTAAATCTTTATGTACCATTGTATAGGCTTCATTCTTTGCTGTAGTTTTATCATCAGCTATATATCTACCGTTTGCATCACGGCTTCTAACTTTTACCCAGCCAAAGAAGTTACCAACTTTTTCCCAAAAACTCATTTTTTTCTCCTACCATTTTACCTTATCAGCCCAATATGCTGCAGACATTTTACCTTTGGCAATATTCTTAGCATGTCGAGCCTTAAAACTTTTACGTTTAGCTTTCATTCTATCAGACTCACCAGCTTTAGGTTTGCCTGCAGTCTTAGCTCCTTTTTGTCCGAACCGTATAAGTTTAAGTGTGTGTCCATCTTGAGCAAGCACCATGTGTGATTTAGTTTTATGACCGGGAGTTCTTTTAGGTTTATTAACTCCTGCTAAGTTATGTTTCTTTAATAAAGAGGCTTTTCTTTTTTCGTGTGCCATTATCCTACTCTTCTATATTGTCTAGTTTTTTTCGCAATTTTTTTAGGTTGCTGAGAATGTTGTTTACCTTTACGAGTATCTGCTCTTTTCTTTCTAGTAGTAGCAGCATACTCTGCTGGAGTTAAAGATTCACGGGCTGCTTTAGGCAGATAACGTTCTCCAGTTTCACTAGATTTTTTACCCGACTTAGTTCCCCAGTCTTGTTTAGTCCAACTTCTAAGACTTCTTTGTGACTTTTTTAGTTCTGACATTTCTTCTTTTCTTAGGTTTTGGTTTAGTAAAACTAAATAAATTCTTAAACCAAGCTACTATATCTTTCCAACCAAAATACATTATTTGTATCCTCCTCCTTTTGCTTTATACTCTTTAGCCAACATCTGAGCTTTTCGAGCTGACCATTGCCCGGGTTTGCCACCTTTACCACCAGCTTTAATCTTATTAAAAAGACGCTTACGCATAGTAGGCTTAGTATAATTACCAGCTTTATTAACTGTTGACTTCCGCTTCTTGTTCGGCATATTCTACATCTATCGTTTGTTTTTCAGGAAGAATAAAGATTCCACCCTGAACATTATGGTTGACATCAACCCTTTCTGTTTTCCCTAGTCCAACTCTATCAAGAACTGTTTGAGCAGCTTGTAGTTTTACATTGGCTTGAGGTATGGCATCCGCAGCTGTCATAACTTCAACGAGCTTAAAAGCTGCTTTAGGTGCTTCCCTTGCAAGTACATTCGAGGCTAATTCGACTATTTCTTCTTTTAAACTCTTTATTACTTGGTAGTGATTTCCTGAGTATCCAGCAAGTTCCGCAGATAGTTTTAAATCTCCTTGCGTTTCAAGGATATTATCTAAAAATAATTGTTGTTTATCGGTTAATTTTCTATTAGCTGGTAAATTACTCATATATCTTATTATAGAACTTTCTCAAGTTTTGTCAAGAGTTAATTTAAAATACCAATAATGAGGGTAAGGTATTGACAAAAACAAAAACCAAGTGTATAATAACATTGTAGGTCGCCCGGGTTAAATAGTAACCCAGAGAAACTACTTCTAAAGTCTCAACAATCCCCCTCAGATACTCTCCCAAGGTTTATTAAGCCCTGATAAGTTACACTGGAGCCGAACTAACCTACTGTCTTAACACTGCAAAACTTCTAAAAATGTAGAAGCACTAGTATATATAGGGTAGGGGGTGGGTGGTACTCCAGCGCCCCCCTGTACTCAGTAGGACTTCAGAGCCTTTGTAGTGCCGTTCTAAGCTCTGCAAAGACTTTACAGGACTTCAAAGACCATGAGGTAAGACTTAACAAGCATACAGAGGTCTTTAGAGCCTGTAAATTAATCTCTAAAGACTTCAAAAAACTTAACAGACTTTTATAAACTTCTCAGACTTTCATAAGCTAAACAACAAGAACTCTATACTTTAGAAATTTTTAAATGGGCGTATGCTTGTCAGAGCTAGACTATCCTTTCAGATTTAACAGACCATGAACATAAGCATTGTTAAGTTTAGAAAGTTGGGCGAAAAAAATTAAATATATGTACTGTATAAATGTACAGTATTAAAAAGTTGCAATAAAAATTTAGGTATGATTCAATACCAATCAAGGTTGTAATTAAATGACCTGTTAAAAAAGGAATAATATGGAAGATAAATGTACTTACGACATTATCATAAGATGTGATACTGACGACCAAAGGGAGTTAGTAAGGCAAAAAGTAGATGAACTGTTAAATAAACCATGTGGCTCTGTTTGGGTA
>VTLG01005049.1_pt1 | contig 10531 bp, 16 predicted proteins | sample 4694571 | NCBI WGS metagenome assembly VTLG01 (sample SAMN12604809, study PRJNA352737) | marine metagenome | biome: ENVO:00000447; feature: ENVO:00000209|ENVO:00000569|ENVO:01000036; material: ENVO:00002151; isolation source: viral sequences binned using virsorter ... | reverse complement strand
TTATGTGGTGATGCAACAAAAGATGTTGGAAAATTATGCGATAAATATGATGCGATATTAACTGACCCTCCTTATGGAATGAAAGCAGTTCAAAATTCTGGTGTATTAAAAGAAAAATATAAAAATGTTTTAAATGATGAAAGTATTGATGTTGCTGTAAATACTTACAATGTTTTAGATAAAGACATTCCATCTGTTTGGTTTGGTGCTAATTATTATGCAAATACACTTCCTAATAAAAGTTGTTGGTTGGTGTGGGATAAAAACAATGGGTTGTCAGACCAAATGGATTGTGAATTAATATGGACTAATCTTAAAGGAGTAACGAGAAAATATACACAGGCATCAGAAAAAGCAAATAGAATCCACCCTACACAAAAACCAGTTGAATTAATGATATGGGTATTAAAAAAAATAAATGGAGATACAATTCTTGACCCATTTCTTGGTAGTGGAAGCACATTGATTGCTTGTGAAAAAACTAATAGAATATGTTATGGTATGGAATTAGATACATATTATTGCGATATTATTATTAATCGTTGGGAACAATTTACAGGAAAGAAAGCAGAATTATTAAATGCCAAGACAAAAATTAAAAATTGATAAAGAAAAAGTAGAGCAGTTAGCATCATTCGGTTGTTCTACTTCTGAAATTGCATCATTCTTTGGTTGTGATGAGGGTACAATTCGTAAGCGTTTTTCCGAAAATCTGACAAAAGGGAGAGAGAAAGGAAAAATAAGATTAAGACAGATGCAATGGAAGGCAGCAGATAAGGGCAATGTTACTATGTTGATATGGTTAGGTAAACAGATATTAGGTCAGGCAGATAAGTCAGAAGTTACTTGGGAGAACCCTGTTGATGGTGTTGAGTTCATAGATGTATAAACTACGATTCAATCAAGAAGATTATTTCCCACATCAATGGGATTTCCTTACTTCTGATAAGACAATCAATGGATTAGTAGCAGGTCTTGGTGCAGGTAAAACCCACGTATTTATTCGTAAGACATTACTCAATATGTTCAAAAGAACTAATAGTTCTGGTGTATCTAATGGTTGGGTTATATATCCTACATTTGATTTAGCAGAAGAATTGTTTGTGCAACCATTTTCTGAATTACTTGATGATATTAATTGTCCTTATGAATATAATCAATCTAAACACAGGTTCAGGACAGCAGCAGGGAACATTAAGATATATCAATTACAGAAGCCACAAAGAATCATTGGTGCTGAATTAACATTCATTGGCTTTGATGAGTTTGATGTGGAGAGTTGGAAGAACTGTGATATAGCATTTAAGAAGTCTATTGGTAGAATGAGAGGTTCAGAGAATTGTGAGATCTACATTGTTTCAACACCAGAAGGTTTTGCATATTGTCATAAAATCTTCGTAACAGATGCTAATGATGATAGATATTTAGTAAGAGGTAAAACAACTGATAACACTTATCTTCCAGAAGCATATATTAAATTATTAGAATCAAACTATGATGATAATCTATTAAAAGCATACAGAGATGGAGAGTTTGTCAATCTATCTGCACTATCTACTTACCATACATTTAACAGGGAGAAGAATGTCAAAGAAACGAAATACGACCCAAAGAAGCCAATTTATATCGGAATGGACTGGAACGTTGATCCTCTCTGCTCCGTATTATGGCAACAGTACAGCGACAAGCCGAACATACGGATTTTCAAAACCTACTCTCTCTCACACGCAGGGGAAGGTGATTTACTTACACAAAGAATGTGCGAAACGATAAAACAGGAATATCCAAATAGTAATCACTATGCCTATCCAGATGCTACTGGTGCTGCAAGACATTCTTCAGCAAGATATTCTGACATTGATATTATACGCAGGGCAGGGTTTCAGATAAGAGTTAAACATATTAACCCACTTGTAGTGAATAGAGTTAATGCTATGAACAATGCATTACAAGATAATATGATTATAGATCCCTCTTGTCAAGATTTAATTAATGATTTAGAACGAACAACAAACAAACAAGGTACAAGAGAAATTGATAAAAGTAATAAAACATTAACCCATCTTACAGATGCTTTGGGTTATTCCATTGAATGGGAATATCCTGTTGTAAGACCAAAATTATGGAGTGTAGAAAGATGATACCAAATGTCAATGAGTTAGTAGAGAAGCAATCCCAATGGAATGCTCAACAACAAGCAAAGAATAATTGGAGAGGTCGTAGAGAACAAGCATTAGATTATTACAATGGTAGGACTGAAAGATATACAAAGAAATATTTTAATAAAACACTCTCAAAAAAGATTCCCATCTCCAATGTAAATATAACTAAAAGAATCATAGATAGAATATCACTTGTATATATGGTTGCACCTAAAAGAGAATATACAAAGCCAGAGATTACTGATTACTTTTGTGAGAAAGATTTTAAGATGCAGAGATTAGAACGATTTACTAATCTGCTTGATAGTTGTTTGGTAAAGCCTACATACAGAGAGAATGTTTTAGATTATGATATTATCCATGATTTTGAACCAATGTTTGGTGAAGATCCAATGCGACCTATTGCATATACATATCCATTATCTACTAAATCAGAAGTATTAGATACTACTCCAGAACTATTTGCATATTGGGATCTTGAGCATACTTTCATATATGATAGGCATGGAAAGATATATGATGATGAGAACAATCCAGAACATATTAATTTTTATGGTATTCTTCCCTTTGTTGAATGTTTCAGGGAGGGCAGACCAGAGTATGCTTATTTAGACACAGAACCTGTTAATGATATTATCAAGACAAATACTGTATTGAATGTAGCAGAAACAAATAAAAGTGCTAACATTCACTTTCAATCATTTGGTTATATATTTGCTAATGGTAGTCAGATTGATAAGAAAGATTTACAGATAGGACAAGACCAAATCTATTATCTTGGTGTTGATGGTACGTTAAGTGTTGTATCTCCTCCCAATTCAGTTCCAGCATTAACAGATAGCATCAAAGAATCCTACAAAATGTTAGCACAAAATTATCATCTACCTACATCATTTGCAGAAGGTACTACTGCTGAATCTGGGGTGGCTTTGAGATTGCGTAACCAAGAACTACAAGATGATAAGAAATCAGATATAGTTAAATGGAATGACATAGAACATAAGATATTTGAAGTTGAAAGACAGATACTAACTACTGAACTAATGGTAGATGCAGGAGAATTAGAATCTGTTGATTTTGGTGAAACAGCAGATGTATTATCAGCACAGGAACAAAGAGAACAATGGGAATGGGAATTATCTAAAGGGATTATAGATACTGCTGATATATTAACAAAGATGGATAGTGATAGATTTCCAGATAGAAAAGATGCACTTGAATATCTTGAAGAACGCAAAGCAGTTACACCAGAGGTAACAACATCTCCACTACTTGAAGCACTTACTACTCCAATCTAATGGCTAACCAGAAATTCATAGCACAACAAGTAGAACAATTATCAAAGAAACTTGGTATGGCAAAGGAAGAAATTGTTGATGCAATATCTCAACTTACTAAAGGTAAATCTAAAAAGGAGATAGTCAATATTATTAATAATTTAGATATTAATAAGATTGTTGGATTAAAAACAGCAGGTATCATGGCAGGTTATGTTGCAGCACAAAAAGATATATTATTATCAAAGGAGTTCTTTGCACCTATATCAGAAGAAGAATTACAGGCACTACTTATAGCATCTGAACAATATTTTGGTGCTAATCTTGTTGGTATGGGTGGAGTTATACAACAACAAGTATTAAGTGGGATTGTTAATCGTAGAAGTGTAGATGAAATAGTAGAATTAATTGGGAAACAAGGATATGCAGCACATAGTTTAGATCGTATTGTTAATGATGGAATGAATAATTATAGCAGAGCAGTATCATCTTTTATGATGGATGAAGCACCTGAAAATACTAAATATGTATATATTGGCCCTGCTGATGAAAAGACAAGAGAGTTTTGTTTACAATTAATGGCAGCAGGAGAGAAAACAAGAAAAGAAATTAGAGATAACGCATGGACAACATCATTAACAGAGGGTGGTGGAGTTAATTGCAGACATAATTGGGAAAGAGCATCTAAAAAGGTTAAGACAAAATTTCATAATAAATCCAAAGCACAGGAGTTGATAGATAATAAACAAAATGCAGAATCTCCAAGAATTAATGAAGTACAAAAAAAAGAAAAGAAAAAAAAATATATACATGAATTATCTACAAACCAATTTAAAAAATATAGAAATATTGCAAAAGATAGGAGTGATGGGAAAATATCACAATCTGAATTTAACAAAAAAATAAAAGATATGGGATTATGAAAGTTAAACTTGGTAAGAAATTCTTTTCTAATATTGGGCCAGATGTTGTGAACCTATACAGGGAACATACATTTGATGATGGGTTAGATTCAAATGGTAAGAAATTTAAAAAATATTCTAAAGAGTATGGAGAAGCAAAAAGAAGTGGAAAATTAAAAAGACAAGCATCTAAATTTAAGAATACTACATCACCTGTATTAACAGGGGATCTATATAGAGATTTTAAATTAATAAAAACTTCCAGAGATGGTATTATTGGTGGAACAGTAGCACATGGAGCAAAAGTTGATTCATTAGCAAAAAGAGGAAGATATTTATCTACAACAAAGAATCCTATACCAAAACATATAGGAGAATTTATATTAAAAGAAGCAGATGAATATTTTATGAAACAGGTTGCGAAGGTAATGAAGAATAAAACATTTAAGATAGATGTTTTTAAGAAATAACTGAAAAATAAATAAGGTGTATTTAGTGATGTAAATCACAGATATTAATCCTATTATAAACACTCACAAAAGAGGAGATAAAATGTCAGAAGAAAGTAAAACAAACGCAGTTGAAGAAAACAACGAAACAAATCCTAGCACAGATGCTAGTAAAAATAATGAGAACATTCCATATAGCAGATTCCAAGAAGTTAATTCTGCAAAGAAAGAACTTCAAGATCAAAATGCTAAATTAACAGAACAATTAAATACGATTGATGCTGACAACAAGGCAAAGAGAGAAGAACGATTAAAGAAGAATGAAGAATATACAACTCTCCTTACTGAAAAAGATGCAGAGATAGAAAAATTGTCTGGATTTAAAACTCAATGGAATGAATACGAAGCAAGTCGCAGAGATGCGTTACAATCGAAACTGCCTGAAAATAAGCAGAAATTTGCTTCAAATATGAAACTTGTAGAATTAGAGGAGTTTGTAGATATTGAAATTACAAATCTAAATAAAGGTACAGGTACAGATTCTTCCAGAGCAGGGGTTAAACCTGCACAAGCAGGAGAATTTGGTGGTTATGCTTCTACACAAGAATGGGCAATTAAAGATCCAAATGGATTTACTAAACATTGTGAAAATAATGTAGAAGGATATATTAAATAATATCCTACTCAAAGGCATTAGCAGTTGCGAGAGGGTTAATTAAGGTAATTAAATTATGTTAAACAAATTAAGAAATTTTGCGTTACATGGTGCTTATGCAAACCAATGTATGGCAAATGAAACAGATATTGGACAAGCGACTGGTGGTTTAGGTTTAGCCATTGGTGGTGCGATTGTTCAATTTAACAAAACTGCTGTATTCCCAAGCACATTGAATATGGTGTCTTGTCCTAAAGGAACAAACAAGGCTCGTATTCCTGTATATGATAAATTGGGAACAGGTAATGTAGAAACAGCATCAACAGGTGTTGAAGGTGTAACAAATCGTGAAGTAATTGCTTCTAACCCAAAAGATATTGAAGTATTGAGAAATCATATTGATGCTTTAATTACTGACTTATCAGTTCATGGAAATGCTGATGCTTTCCTTGTAAATGCAGGTCAAGCAATGGGTAATGCAGTAGCAACTCAATTTGATAATACTGCTGCTACATTTATTGATGACTTTGCAACAATAGTAGGTGCTGATACAACAGGAATGACTATGAGTACATTATTTGAAGCAGTTGCTAATCTTGAAAAAAATGATGCACCAAGACCATATAATTGTGTCTTACACCCATTGTCAGTTTGGGGTAAATGGGGTATTGTTAATGAAATAGGTATGATGGCAGGTGATGCTGCTACTGGTTCTCAAGAAAGTGTCGGTGCATTATCAGGTGGTAGTGCAGTTGGTGATCAATTCAGAAGTGCAGGATTTGTATCTACACTTGGTGGGGTAAATATATATACTTCATCACAAGTAGTTGGTGCTTCCGATTATCACAGAGGTGCTTTATTTGCAAAAACTGCTATTGGTTGTGGTTACATTGACTTCGGTGGTGGAAACTTCATACAAGTAGAATCAAGCAGAAATGCACCTTATGCTTCAACAGAAATAACTTGTAATGCATATTTTGGTATGCTTGAAACTGTTGATCTTCATGGTGTAACAATTAAGACTGAAACTTCATAATTAATTGAGTAAGAAAAGAAAAAACATAGGTGGAACGAAGTTGTTTGGTATGGATTTAGATCCTAACAAAGATCTCTGTTTAACAGAAGATAAGGTAAAAGGTCAAAAGGCATACTATAAAGGCGAACCTATGAAATATCTTGATTACTATGAAGAACTTGCAAATCGTGAAAGAAAACTAGAACAAGGGAAAGATACTGGTGGAAGTTCCATCGGTATCTTTTCTGGTGTTAGATTTGATAAAAATGGAAACATTATATAAGGAGTAATTGAAAATGTCGGAAAAAAAGAAATCTGTTAAAAAAGCAACACAATATAAAATTACATTACAAACAGGTGATGTTGTTTTAAGAGATATTGATAATACTGATGCTGATGAACTGAAAGTTCTAAAAGGCAAAGGTTATAAAGTTGAGGAGGTGTAGATGGTAATTTTTCAACCAACATCAACAGAAGCAGCATTAGGAATAAACACAGGTGCAGCATCAAATATTGGAACAAGTATATTTGTAAGGCTTCATAATACAGCAGCAACAGGTACAGAGTATTTAGTAACATTGGAACAAAGTGATGGAACTGATATTGGTACATTTTCATTAGATGGATCTGATACTGTTATAATTAAAAAAGAACCAACTGATCAACTTTTTGCAGCAAACGCAGCAGTATTGGCTTGTAGTGTTCGCGTAAATGCTACAAGTACATTAGTCGGATAATGGCTTTATTAGAACGCATCAAACACCATGAGGGGTTTCGTTCCAAAGTGTATCAATGCACAGAGGGTTATGACACCATTGGTTATGGTTTTGCTATTAAGGATTTAGTTCTTGATGAAGATATAGCAGAGATGATACTGATGAGGAAACTTGAAGATCTAATGAAAAGAATAAGCAAAACATTCTCTTGGTGGAAATCAGCAGAAGATGATGTTAAAGATGTGGTAGTTGAGATGGTTTTTCAAATTGGGCTTTCTGGTTTTAGCAAATTCAGATTAACAATAGACCATTTGGAAAACAAGAGATATGGTAAGGCTGCATCAGAAATGTTGCTATCGAAATGGGCAAAGCAAACACCTAATAGAGCCATAGAATTATCAAACATAATTAAGAATTTAGAGTAATGGATGGATCCTACGCAGATATTACAGGAATTTGGTTTTCCAGTATTAATTGCTCTAGGGCTAGGTTATTTTCTCTGGAAGCAACAGAATTGGATTCAGCATGAGTTAATAAAAGAATTAGAGGAAAGATTTAAACGATTAGAAGGAATTATAATATCTCTGATCAATCAGCAAAAGAAGATGCAGATTGAACTGCGAGGGATATTGAAGAAGTACGAAGCATTAGTAGAAATTATAAATAAATTAATAATAAGGAATAAAGATAATGAAAAAACTAACTGATTTTTTAAAAGGCTTTGCTATTGATTATGTTATAAAATACTTAAATGATAACAAAGATGAAGTAGTTGCTAAATTGAATAAAGAAATAAATTTACCTATACTGAATGAGAAACAGGAGAAGGATCTATTAGATGCTATCTATGATTCTACATTAGTAGTAGTTAAAGGTATTAAGTGATACCTGCATTATTATTAAAAAAGATTATTCCTAAAATACTTGAAGTAATAATGAAGCAATTTTCTGGTATTGAGAAGATAGAAAAATTAGTCAAGTATATGGAAGATGAAAATGAAACTGATCAACAGGTCAAATTACATGATGCAGCATTAAAGGGATTGGCTTCTGAAATAGATGAATTAAAAGCAGATTTAGAAAAGTGGAAGAAGAATGCCTAAAGGATTATTAATAAAAGATGCAATAGATGAGAATCTAAAACTCATTAGAGATGAAGATGGAACTGATACTCCATTAGAATTATCCAAAGATAAATTAAGAGTTAATGGGAATGTAGAAGCAACAGGCTATACTGATAATATTAAACTGCGAGAAGAAGCAATAGTAAAAGCTGATGGAAATGTAACTTTAGATTCAGCAGGAGATATTACTTTAGATGCTGCTGGTGCTGATATAGCTTTTGCAGTAGGAGGGACATCTTATCTTACTTGGTCTGCAGCTGGACAATTAATTATGAAAGCTGCTTCTGATACAAATGATGAGTTTACTATTACAGTAGGTACCGCTGGAGCAACTGCACTAGCTACAACTCAAGTTGGAGGTACAAATCTAGGAGATTTCAAAATTGATAGTGATGGAGATATAACTTTAGATTCTGGAAATGGTAATTTCATTATAGAGAATGATGGAGATGAATTTAGTGCAGCAAATAGTGCTTATGCAGGAATGATACTTGGTGCTACAAGGATATATGATAATGCTCAACAATATATAGCAACAACAACAACTTTTAGAGTTTTACTGAAAAATTTTGATAGTGCAGACCATAATTTAGGGGTAACATTTGTTGTGCCACCAAGCAATAGAGTTAAAATATCTGTTTTCTTACCTTTTAATTCAGGATTAGATGGTATGTTTGAACTTGGATTGGCAACAGATGTTAGTGCAACAACATTAGATGCTAAATATCAACAAAGAGTATGGGATGTTGATGAAACAGATTCAGTAGGCATTAATTACCATTGGATAATAGATGGTTCAGACCATAGTTGGTCAGCAGGAGAATCTAAAACTTTATATGCTATGATGAAAGAAGGAGCATCAGGTGGGAGAATATATTTTGGTGATGGGATAACAAATTATGGTGCTTTGGTAATGGAAGCAATAGCATATCCAGCAACAATAGGAGATGGAACATAGGAGAATAAATGGCAGGCTTAACAGGAAAAAGTATAGCGAGTGCATATAAATCATTATTAAGAGTTGATGATGATACTAATGGAATTGATACAAATGCAGAAGTAGTAACTGATGGAGAAGGAACAAGTTCTGCAATTTCATTATCTGATGACCAATTAAATGTAATTCCACAAAATGATGATACCACATCAACATTTAGAGTTAGGTCAAAAGGTGGGACAGTATTATTAGCAGTAGATACTACTAATAGTGTAGTTAAAGCAGGGGTAGGACAAGTAAATGCATTAACTCAATATGCTTATTTTGGGGTTAATTATACTGACTTTTCCTATGCAGTAGTAGATAAACATTTTCCAATTCCTTTCGGTGGTTCTAATGGTGGTGTCGCTGCTCAAAATGATACAGATTTTGGAACAGGTACAGACCCAGATGATACATTCACTACTGCTGATACAGATACTCAATATGCTGCTCAAATAGTTTCAATGATGTGGTATGTTCCAGACAATATTTCTATTGATTCAGTTACATCTATTGAGGGAGCAAATTTAGCAACTGGTGATACTACTCGTATGCACTTAAAATCATTTACTTTTAATACAGGTTCAACATCTTGTTTAACAGCAGGAGAATTATTAGCTCATAATTCAGATGTTACAAATGCAGGAAATGAACAGGCATATTTAACAACTTGGACAGTAGACGAGGCAAGTGTAGCAGCAAATAAAGTAATATTAGCATTTTTTAGGAAAGATAGCAGCAATTCATATTATGGTTTGAATATAACAGTAAAATATCATTTAGTTTAAGGGAGAAAATATGGCAAATGTAAAAACAACATTAACAGTAGCAGGAAATGGAACATCAAATACATTTTCTAATTCAAAAACATATACAGAAGAAACAGTAACAAAATTCTATGTAGATAATACAGAAATATTTACAGATTTAATTGTATTTAGTCCAGATGATGAGAGTCCTGCAAAAACTGCAACATCAACAGGAGCACCAAAATCATTCTGTATATATAATAGTGGAACAACAGGAGTAGAGATACAAATCCAAAATTCTTCTTGGGCGACAGATACAGACCCACATACACTTACAGGAGCAGTATATTTTAATTCATTTTTATTAGGTGCAGGAGATTTCTTCTTTTCTAATCAATTAAGATTAATACAAACAGGGGCAGATAATGGAGGTGGATCAGGAGGAAACACTTCATTAGCATTAGCATCAAGTAAAGTTTCGGCAGCATTAACAACAATACAAG
>VTLG01015532.1_pt1 | contig 10532 bp, 13 predicted proteins | sample 4694571 | NCBI WGS metagenome assembly VTLG01 (sample SAMN12604809, study PRJNA352737) | marine metagenome | biome: ENVO:00000447; feature: ENVO:00000209|ENVO:00000569|ENVO:01000036; material: ENVO:00002151; isolation source: viral sequences binned using virsorter ... | reverse complement strand
ATCTTCGTATCGTTGCTTCGCTTCAAGCGACCACTTCTTAAACTTCACTCGGTCATCATACATCTTCTCCATCAGTTGTGGAAGGAATCCTTGAAAGTCTTTTCTGAATCGTGCACCATTTGGTGTCACTGCATAACCATCTTCAGCTATTTCTACCTGTTGATCTAACATCTTATCTACACTTACATTAGGATTAGATTCTAAAGCCATAGTCTCTGGTGAGATATTATACTGCATAATTAGATGTGGATACAAACTATTCAAATCAAAAGACATCACCCAATCATGTAACCCTGTCTGTGGGTCTTTAACATAGGCACCTTCATATCTTTCTGCTTGTGATACAAACTTTCGTGACGGTACTACTATATTCATTTCCTTTAGAAAGTTATAGATAGTTACATCCCACATACGCACTTGAGAAAACACATCTGTATAGTTGGCCTTTGCTTCATAAGCCATAGTCAAAGCCAACTCAATCAGCTTCATCTTATCTTCTAGAGCATCAACAATCTCCACGTCCTTGATATTATAATCAATAAACGATTGCCAATCATTAGTATACCATTCTCGGAATGTTTCATACGGGTTCTCGTCTTTCGCAGAGCCCAACTCAACACTAGCGATATAACCTAATGTATATGATTCTCTATTTGTATATGTAAACTTGCGATACAAGTCCAAATAATCTAATGACGAAATCCCAAATAAATTATACTTCTGTTGCTCTCGTCCAAAAGTCTTAACAGATTCAGCTCTTACTATACCCCACGGTGATAGTTTCTTAATTTCATCTTCCCCCATCAATCTTGTTATACGATTACATAGATAGGGTATGTCAAAAAACTGAGTGTTCCAACCAGTTACTACATCGGGTTCTATATCAGACCAAAACTTGAGAAACTTTTTAACTAGGTCTATTTCATTCTCACAATAAACATAAGTAACATCATCTCTTTTGTTTTCATACTCACCCGTACCCCATATACGAATCGCTTTGTTAGAATGATTCTTAACTGCAATAGACAACAGAGGTTCCTCTGCTTCTTGTACATTAGGAAAACCATGCTCGCAAGCCACCTCTATGTCTAGGGTGATGATTAGAATTTTATTGATATCCCAATTGACTATATCAGGATACTGATCCGCAAGATAGACATACGAGAATCGCTCAAGACCATAAATTAGATTTGATTGATCCTTATAATGATCTAGGAACTCACGGCCTGCGTTGACATCTTCAAGTTGCACCGAGGCAACTTTCGTTCCCGTCAAAGTTCTCCATTTGGATTCTTTTTCAGTCGGAACAAAAAACGTAGGCTTCCACTTTATCTTACGCTTGACTCGTTTATTATTTTCTATTGATCGGACAAGTAGCTGACTACCACGCTGAATGACATTTATATAAAAATCACTCATTAAGTAAAGCCGATGTGCTTACTTTAGGAACTACGATACCTGTACCGAATACTTGATTATAGTTATTTACTATATCTTGTGCAGGCTCTGTTGTTAATAGAACCCAATCTCTAGGTAACTCAAATTCTTTCGCTTCACTGAAAGGCATCCAAGGTGCTAATCCAACCTGCACTTGATTACCTCTCCCATCACTCATCGGCATTAACATCGCAGGATTTTTTATCTTAACTATTTCTGCACTTTCGGCCATAATATCTGCTATGATATCTTCACCCGACTTTAATCTCACTAATTTTACTGCCATAATATATTACTCCACTCGTTTTTTACCAATATTATATTTGGTCTCCAAAATCCACTCGTCCTTTTCTTTAAAGGACAAAACTTTTATCTGTGACAACGGTGCTCTAGGTTCACTGTCTCCAATAATCTTTACTAGTTCCCAATCTGCTAACAATCCTGCTATTGTATTCCTTCTCTCAACATCATTTAATGATATGTTTGTTGGTTTACCATCTAATGCAAACAACTCTTTAAAATGTACGATAAAATATCGACCTTGTTTGTGTAGGATGTGACATGATTGGTATAACTTTCTCTCCTTGCGAGAGGCAACCCCTATACGGGATAGTGTTTCACGAACTTTTAAAAAATCATCGGCTTCATTCAACGTCACCTCGAGCATTAAATCAGGAGTCCACTCCAATTCTTCCATGTTTACCACCTCGATCTATTATTCTTTTTATGTGTTCAATTTCTTCATTATCTAGTATGTCAAGCGCTTGTCTGGCCTTCTCATTATTATAACCATAGTATTCTTTAACATACTCAAGATTTTTAATCTTACTGGACCTAAGCCATTTACTAAATCGCTTCTTAGGTCTTATACTATTTAGAAAAAACTGAAATTGTAGACGTTTATCAAGGTGATGTAGTCGGTTCATTTCATTTACATACAAAAGAGTATCTGGAAAAGCAGACAAAGCTTTATTGACGATATACGCTGGGTACTTCTTCTCCCAGAACTCATCATCACCCGCCATCAAATCTTCTTTCTTATGATTGATAGCATTAAGATATTCTTTTAGTTCATACATTTTTAAAATAATTAAAGTTTATTAATATTCTATGTGGTTTATCTGTGGCTGTTGTTCCTGTGTGTCTTAAATAACCTGGAAAGGTAATCATTCTATTACTAACACTTTCTACTTCCTCTTTAGTATCTTCAAAAATAGTAACACCATTATTAGTATTTAAATAAAAAATAGAAGTATTAATATTCTTAGGCGCATTAGAATCTTCTATATCTACATGAAAATCATGTGTCACTCTTTTTTCTGTTCGAGTTAGATAGTTTACCTTAACTCGTAAAAGAGTAAAAATATTCATCCTATCTAATAAACAACCAAAGTCTTGAAGCCAATTACTTTTCATATCATCCTTAGCATACGCAGTATGTGAAAACTGTAAATTATCTCGGCCCACATAGTAAGAACTTTTTTTATCTATCTGTGGATTTAAAAACCAAGGAAACTGATTACCCAACAACACGCTTTCAACTGATTCAAATTCTTCTTTATCTAAAAAATTATCAATCAATTCATACATTATAATCGTCCAGGATCATTCCTCGCATACATAGGAATTCCCACAGTGTCTCCATAATTATACACTATAATGCCCCTCTGTGTCAAGTCATTCGTCTGATTTGTTTTTCTAAACGGATCAAATATCACACTACCGTAATTGAAATCAAAATCAGCAAATCTCTTATGATCATGCATCACATAGGTTAGAGGTTGAGCAACATCTTTTGGATGTCCGTCATAATGTACTATACGACCCCATCCCTCTATATAAGATCCCAACAATATTGCAGGCGATCCTGCTTCTTGATCTATCCCTGGCTTAAATGATTTACCTAAAATACATACATCATGTCCTAGGCCTATAATCTTTCTACCCATATGTTCTGCTTGTTTTTCTCTTGCTGTCATAATAGCATCAAACAAATCATAACCCAAGTTTAATCTTTCTGCCAAACTTCTTAATGCAATATTGTCTCTAGGATGACAAGCACCTCCATCACCTAAGCCAGCTTTCATATAACCTTGGCCCATGATTCTTTTATTTGATTTTTTTAATGCATCAGTCACTACATCTACATTCATGTGACCAATACCTTCTGCCACATCTGCTATCATATTCACTAAAGTAATTTTAGTTGAGATGAAAGTGTTATAGAAAATCTTAATCGCTTCAGCTTCTTCCCATGTTCCAAATTCATATCTAACAGTTGTAGAAACAAATTCATCATAAAAGTTTTTAAGAATCGTCACATCTTTATCCCAACGACCCGACTCAGTACCAACTATAATCATCTCAGGATAAACCATATCATACTTCACACTACCTTGTGATATTAGATAGGGATTGTAAATGAAACGACCATTCTTTATTAATGGAGCAATCTCTCGTCTAATAGTTCCTGGTAACACAGTAGAAATCAAAACAATCAAAGTTGATTTATCTACAAACGTATCAATCTCTGCTATAACTTCTTTCACTATAGTATAATCAAAATCTTTAGGTGGTAAATGACTCGTAGGATATCGACCATCATAATCTAGATGATGTGGTGTGGGTAGAGCCACAAAAATAATATCTCTATCTACACACGCCTGCCTCAAAGTATCAGCCATAGTTACAGTAGTATATACCCCTGCAGTATCATACCCTATTACATCATAATGCTCTGCCATAACTTCAGCAGCATCTTTACCTAATTTTCCAACTCCAACAAATCCTACTTTCATTTTAATTTACTCATCCCACTCTCTCCCATCGGACAAAGTTTCTACTATGTGTCGCATAATTCTATACGGATCAGCATTTGCAGCTGGTCGTCTATCTTCTAAATAACCATTATAATCATGGTCTACTGTAAAGATAGGAATACGAATACTAGCACCCCTATCACTAATCCCATAACTAAATTTCTTAATAGATTGTGTTTCATGTTTGCCTGTTAACCTCTTGTCATTATCTGAACCATATTCTTTAATCGCTTTCTTATGGACTTTCTTTAACTTCTCACAAAGGGTCTGATGTAAATACAATGAACCACGATTTCTCATCTCATCATTAGAAAAATTAGTGTGCATACCAGAACCATTCCAATCACCCTTCTGAGGCTTTGGAGAAAAGTTAATAGTCACACCATGTTTCTCAGCAATCTTAATAAGAATGTAACGTGCCATCCACAAATCATCACCGGCCTTGATACCTTTACCTAAGACTTGAAACTCCCACTGACCTAATGCAACTTCGGCATTAGTACCAGTGATACCAATATTGGCATTCATACAAGCCTCTGTGTGTCTATCTACTATCTCTCGACCCACCACATTCCCTGTGCCAACTCCACAATAGTAATCTCCCTGGGGCCGTGGTTTCTTCTTAGTACTCGCCGGCCATCCCAAGGGCCAATTGTCTTTGTACATAAAATATTCTTGTTCAAAACCAAACCACCATTCATCTTCAATAGTTATTCGATCTCGACAGTTTCTTGTATTTGATTTATGAGGTGTATGATCTGCATTTAACACTTCACACATCACATATGTACCTTCTAAACCAGGTCCTGTTCTTGTTGCATCTGCTCGAACACGATCTATAGTTTTATATTCTGATACAGGTCTTAAAATACAATCAGACTCTCGCCCTGTTGCCTGTTGTGTAGATGAACCATCAAATGCCCACACCTCTGCATATTCATCTACCTTTACTTTACTTCTTAATGATTGCTCGGGTTTATACCCATCAAGCCATACATATTCAAATTTTCTCATAATAATTCCTCCCGGCGCACTCCGCGCTCAGCTATAATGTAGAACATACAAATAATCCATTACCTTGTGGATGTATCTGCCAATTCTTTTTAAACGGGCCCATCTCATATGTCATTTCTGTTATGTTAAAACCATTCTTAAAAAATTTATCTTCCCACCACTGCAAATCTTCCCTGATAATATGGGTGGAATCTTTTTCATATGCTTCAATAAAATATTTGGTCCCATCACCTAACGGTACCATCGCCATTAAATGTTGTGTTGTTCCTGCTAAAATTTGCAATTGCTCATCCATTTTTTCATATGGAAGATGCTCTAAAATATCTTTACACAAAACCCAATCAACTGCTCCAAATATTTCTACCAAATCCTCAAACGGCTCTATGTGATTAACATAACCATTTACTTCTTTAGGTGCTTCAGAGATAGCATACTTACTCACATCAACTCCATAAGCTTCGTAGCCTAACATTCTCAATCCTAAAACAGTATAACCTTTAGCACATCCAAAATCTAATATACGATCTTCTTCTTGAATACCACAATATTTTACTATGTGATGACACAAAGGTAATGTTAGTTCAGGTAACCAACGATAGTTGGTGTACAATGACCTACCCGTCATTGGTCCTCGTTCAAAATACTCCTTATCAAATAAACTACAATCATACATCACACAAACTCCTCATGCATCAATTCAATTAATGTAAATCCTTTGTTCATCTCCATCTCGGTCCCTCTATCCATGTGGTAAGTGATATGCGTGTGCCGTCTACCACCGGTGTTACTTTATGATACAACCCACCTGTGAATACAATGGCACTACCAGGTCCCAACTCCATTTTTTCCTTCTTCGTTATGTACAAATCACCACCAATGTAAGATTGTTCGGAGAGATTTATAATGAAGGTTAGTTTGATATCATTTATTCTATTGGGATCACTAATCTTATCTTGGTGCCAACCATATTCTTCACCTTCACAATAAGTGTTATGGTTGAAGAGCTGTAACATATCCAACGGCAAATGTGTGTCATATGCAAAATTAACTCTATTCGCATAGAGCATACAGTGTTCAATCTTGGCCATGGTATTACTAATGTCTCCCCACTGTACAACCCCAACGGCTGAGGTCTTTAATACACCTTCAGCCGCTCGGTCTATTCCATCATCAATAAAATTCTTCTTTAGGAATTTGTTGATGTCTTTGATTTCGTCTTGACCATATATGTCAGGAAACATCCACCAATGGTACATCACACAAACTCCTCATGCATCAATGGTGAATTAAACTCATCAAATCTACTCACCTTATCTTCTATAAACCCCTTCAACATATTCACGTTCTCGGTGAACACACAACCTGTACACTGCTCTGCAATAGAGAATCGTTGTGGTATCTTCTTGTCCATATAATCTAATATGTCACCTGGAGCACACAACGAATACTTCTGCATAAACTTTGTGTTCTGGTCGTTCAATACTACACTGTCACACGGGAACACTGAACCCGGCTCACCTGTCTCCCAATGTATCTCCTCTGATAAGTACGGTCTAAAATATGACTGGTGACAAATCTCACTCGCTGGTGCGCCATGTATCTTAAACTGATGAAAGTATCGAGGGTCATCTAATTCTTTAATCAACTTCTCTACCAACTCATGTCGTTTCAACAACTCCTCTTGAGGTAACAAACAGTTAGGTAACAGACGTATATATTGAGCACCAATTCGTGTTGCAATAATACTTACCCGTCGCATCGTATCTAAATCATAATCTTCATCATAACAAAAAGAAGATCCTACTACTGTCTTACCTGTAAAATGTTCTGTAGGTAAATTTATTTTAAGATCCCATCCAGGAAACACGTTAATGGACACTCGTACCCACTCTAACATATTCCATATATCTGGATTGATTCGTCTAGTAAGTGTACCGTTAGTGATCAACGCAACAGACAAGTCCTGTGCCTTGAGCCACCGTATCAATTCGTTGATGTGTTTATAAGATGTAGGTTCTCCACCTCCTGTTAGTATCGCTGCCTTTAATCCTCTAGTCTTTAACTTGGTAACATAATCTTTTATCACGTCCATCTCAATGCGTGAATGGGTATCTCTATATGTCACAGAACAATATGCACACGTTAGGTTACAAGCACCTTCTGGTGATATGTGTGTAGAGATAACCGTATTAGGATCACCGTTCTTATAGTTGTTCATCTGTTCTGGATGTCTCCAGAACTTTATTCCTGTTGAGGTATACTTGTGTTCTTCAGGTGTTTTTAACGGGATTTTCATCCATAAATTTCCTCATGTCCTGTGGCATATCATAAGGTTCTGCCTTAGGGATGTGGTCTGTATGTTTTGATGCTGGTTCTAAATTAGTAATCTCTGGTGTCCAGTTTAACCATTTTTCTTCATACCACGTTTTAGATGGAATAGAATCTTTAATCTTCTCTGAAAAATCTAAAGCTGCATTATGTTTATATAACATCGTCTTTTCATTCAGACAAAATCCAAAATTATAACACCCATGTTTTGAAATGACTTGATCTCTTCCATTATACGCTCCAAATCTAAAGTCAGGTATCTCTGGTTTATATGCTGATGGTCCTAATCTAGTGATATTATCTTTTCTTCTTATTCTATACTCTTGAGTTTTCCACATTTCTATTTGTGGTGCAAAAAGATGAGAATGATTAGATGCTTCTTCTATAAAATTTTTAAACACTCCCGGTGCCCACACCATATCAGGCTCCATAAAAACAACAACCTCTGGTTTTCCTAACAAATCTACAGCCCAACTATACAAATAATTAAACTCTCCCTTCGGAGTAGTTTGTTGTTGACTAAAAACTGTTATCTTTCCTTCCGACAAATCAAAATGCTTATGTATAACATCGACAGGACTCTGTTCTATATCTCGTATATTAGGAAAATTAACTGGTCGGCTCCAAGGTTCAGATGAATACCCAACAAATATTTTGTCAGTTACATCATATACACTTCGCATGGACCTCTCTAAAAAATCTGTGCCATATAAAATTCTATACACTACTAAAATCATTTCATTGCCTTTTTAAAACATAAGAAAGAAATAATGGCTGGGCCCAGCAGATGGTCTTTGTATTTCTCGTATGGCTTCTCATTATTATATTCTAACTCAAATCCACATTTCTCAAAGAGGGTGATATATTCATCGGCCTCTCTATTGAATACTGGTGGATCGCCAGGACGTCTCCATTTACGTCCCATTATTTCTGCAACGATAACTCTCAATGTATGCCAGGTTGCTGGATCTTGACAAAGGTTCTCTATAAAATCACCAATACAATCATCATCAATGTGTAAGAGAACAGTATATACGAGCCTTACATCAGCTTGTGGATATGAATCCCCTTGGTTATGAAGAATATATTTGTAATCTACATTATTTTCCTCAGCTATTTCAAGGGCCGAGGTGCAGATATCAATACCAATATAATGTTCAGGAGGAAATGCTGGCGACAATCTGCCTACACCACAACCAATTTCTGTTACTAATTTACCATCACATAACTCCGCAAGATAAGACCTTACGTCCCATCCCTCTGGAAACTCCCCACCAGTCGTGGGTTTTATGTACTCATGGCCTCTGTTCTTCCAAAACTCTGTCGTATCCATTATTAATTCTTTCCCTCAAATCATAACTTTCTTCAGCTTAATAGCATCTTCTATTCTTTTTTCTCGCATTGCTTCAGAATCAAAAATCTGCCGATCTAATTCATAAAAATCATAGCTCTGTGTTCTGTTTCGCGCATATGTTTCATCATAAGGAGCTTTCTGAGAAGCAAAATGCATATGTTCAGCTACAACTCCTCCAAGAAAACGACATCGGTTTATCTTTTGAGCTATATCAAATACCCAAGTATCATTGTAACCAAAATGAAATACTCCTGGTGTAAAATATCCTAATGTCTCACACCACTTTCTACTTACAATAGGAAACGCACAATGGTTCTCTCTATTTATTCTATCATCCATCCACATACAATAAATTTCATCTTCAAACTTATTGCTCTCTAGTTCAACCATTCTATCCCAACTTGGTGTTCTATAAAGGAGATCATCGTTACCCATAATAATAATATCACCTACAGACCTTTCATACAAATCATTCCAAGATTTTGATACACTCTTGGGTTCATCAAAAACAAAATGTATTCTTAAAAAATCTTTAAATTCTGTTTGGCAATGTACAAAAAAATCCATGTACTGGTCTTTAGTAGGATCATCTCTGTCTACATACATCAACATCTCTACTCGATTCTTCTCTTCCGTATGCTGATACACTGACATTATAAACTCACTCAACCTATTCGGTCGTTGTCTGGTTGGTGTCAGTATTGATATTACTTTACTCATCGCATTAAATTCTCTCGTATATGTTGCTTACCTACTGGACCAGTCCAATGAATAATTTTTTTATCTGGACTATCTTGTCCATTCACTAACATTATTCGTAACCACTGATACTCTATAGGCATCTTAATTATCATATTATTATATTCTGGATTCACTTCAATCATTTGATGCAACACTTCTTGATCACCTCTTTGATCACTATTCATTGTATGATAAGCCCAATCTCGTAATATCTTTGGTTTGCCTTTTACAACATTCACTCCGGCAGCCCACCAAAATATTCCAGAATCGTGGTCGGGATTACCTCGCACCACATCTTGTGTTAATGCCATTTTTTCATCAGTGGGAAAATTAAATATCTCATCTACTGGTTTTAATACTTCACAATCTAAGTCTAACCAACAAGTATATTCATATGGACATTCTATCATAGATGTAGGTTTATAAAACCATGCCAACTTAGGATGTCTTTCATATGTAAGAACCTTATCCGCATGAGTTTCTGCCCAGTGTTTTCCACTATGTGTCAAACCAAAATCGGCTATTGTTATATGAATATCTGGATTATTTTTCCGAACACACTCAAACCACCAGGGAAGAAGATCCTCCAAATTAGAATCGGCACCTGTTAAAAATGTTTTATCATTCATCCTTTTTTAATTCCGCTTTTATAAGTCCTTGAATAAATGCTTGAGGAGTTATCTCATCACGGACTGCTGCAATTATAAATTCGTGAATTTGAATTTCTTTCTCTAACCAAAACTTCTTGTTTAGAAGGTCTGTCAATTGAGCCTCAAAAATTCTTAACTCTTGTTCCTTCTTAACCTTCTGTTCTATAATATCTGTGATAGATATAATAG
>VTLG01012070.1_pt1 | contig 10532 bp, 14 predicted proteins | sample 4694571 | NCBI WGS metagenome assembly VTLG01 (sample SAMN12604809, study PRJNA352737) | marine metagenome | biome: ENVO:00000447; feature: ENVO:00000209|ENVO:00000569|ENVO:01000036; material: ENVO:00002151; isolation source: viral sequences binned using virsorter ... | reverse complement strand
AACTTGCCCTTTTCGATCAATTGCCATTAGGCTTTTCTCCAATTTGTAATATTTAATTCGTTAATTTGCTTATTTCCAGTGAAATTACCTATTAACCAACATAAAGGTTCACCAATTCCTGCGTATATTCTACCTAATAGGTCAAATTTACCTTCATTTAGTCTCCAAGCAATATCATTTGCTCTATGTTGAGCAACATGTTTCCAAAATTTTCTATATTTTGGATACTTTTTCATATGTTTTACTGTTGGAATTGCCCATATAAGATAACCTTTAATATGATTTTCAGTTAAAGTATTAAATGTAAAATGGACATCTCTTAGCCAGTCTTTTGTAGAGAGTTCATGAGTTCTATGAAGTTCAGTACAGATAACTCGACCTCCACCCCCTCCACCGTTTCCACCTCCGCCAGCACGTCTCATTTCATTTGGATTCTTAACATCAAGACCTTTAGCTTTTGCAGATTTTGTTGCAGCCTTTCCTTTATCTCTTTGATAATCGTTTTGTTGCCCTTTCATTTTTTGAGTATCATCATAAAACTTATCACCAGCTTTATATCCTTTTCTAGCAATAGTTTTTTCTCTTGTATCAATTCGTCTTTGACCAGCCCTTTCTAAATTTCCAAATGCAGAAGTTTGATTAAAGCCTGCATATAAATCAGTAGCAGGATTTCCAGCTATTCTACTTGTATTATCTCCACGAGTATTAAAATATTGTCTATTAAATTTATCTGTTGGGCTATCTTTTACCATACCTGCAGCTGCACCAATTAAACCTTTAACTGGATTTATTACAAATCCTACTGCTTTTGCTAAAGGGGATAAAGCGGTAGTAACTTTTTTAAGTTGTGTAGTAACTGTTTTTTGTATTTCTGGTTTTTCTGGTTTTGAATATTTAACACCCGTCTCACCTCTCATTATTGCATCTTGATAAGGTGACGGCTTTTGTGGTCCTACTATTCCAGTAAATTTATTTGGATCTTGTCGAGCTGCTAATACTTGATCAACATTTTGTCTACCAACTTGATTTAGAGATTTAACTTCTTTTCCAATATTTTCGTAACCTCTTGCATCAACTCCTTTTGCCCAATCAGGTCGAGTATCTTCTTTAACGGATGTACCAGTAAATTGTTTTGCTTGTTCTAAAGTACTTGGTCCACCTAATTGTGGAGGTAAAGTAGAATCTCCTGTAGTCATAGGTTTAGTTTCAGTAGACAAATCACCTTCTTTTTTCATTGTATACTGAGTACCTGTACCACCTTCACCCTTTTTATCATAATAAAAAGGCTGTACATTTCCAAAAGCTTGTTTTGTTTGTGCACTTACTGTTGCGGCAGCTTTAGTTGTATCCGCAGTAGTAGTAGTTGCTTCTTTTTTTAATTCAGGAAGATTTAATTTACTTATTTTATCAAATCCAACAGAACCAAGTGTATAATTACCTTGAGCATCTTGTGTGAACTCATAAGTTCCACCACCTGTTCTCGATGTATCCCAAGTTTTTGCCATTATTTATTTTCCTTATTGCGTTTTATTGCCTGTGGTAGGCTGAGAAGTTTTCGAACTAAAGCCAGCTTCCCCTGGCAGCGGAACAGAGCCTGTTCCGATGTTGCCACCTCCAGCTCCTGTAGCGTCTGTTGGCGAAGCTCCTGGAGGTACTCCTCCCATATTTGCCATTGGGCTTTGTTGTCCACTATTGCCTGTATTTTGTTGATTTCCATTTGCCATCCCCATTATATGTGCGTATATTGCTGCTTTCTCTGGATCATTAATTAATTGTTCTGGATCTATATCCAAAGATTTTGCAACTTCTTTTAAACATGTATGCCATTTTACAAACGGTGCTAACGATGGATTTGATGCAGTTTGCATAAATGTCATAAGTCTTTGTGATCTAACTTCTTTTTGCATTAAAGATGATGTCCCTTGTGCTTTAATATCTAGATCACCCTTTATCTCTGGTCTATCAACATTGAATTGCATATTCCAGTAGAATAAAGCTTCTCCTAGGGGCTTGAGTAAATAGTCATCAATATTCTTAATAACTGTTTTAATACTTAGAGCTGCAGCTCCCATTAGCATTGACATGCCTGCTGCAGTTCGTGTTGTAGATTGTACTCCTGTTGTTCCATGTGAATAGGAAGGAATACCTGTTGCTTCATCAGCAAGTTGTCTAAATCGATCAAACAACATTAAATTCTCGTTAGAAGTATTTGGAAATTTCACACCATGAATTGCTTGTCCTGGTTGTCCACTTTGTCTTCTAAAGATTTTACCAGGAAAGACTTTCATATCCTGACCTGGTGCTAATAATGTTTCATCAATATCAAAAACTAAATTTCCTGATAGTGCTAAGTTATCAATTGCCATTCTTGCATGACCATTCATAACTTGTTGTGAATCTTGCATGTTCTCTGGAATACCTACTCCAAAGAATTGATATGGATTTAATTCATACGGGCATACCATGTAAGGAATTCTTTTTGGTGAAAAAGGATTCTCTACACATCTTAAAATCTTATTACCACAAATCCATGCATTAATTGATACTACATCTAATTCATCATCAAAATCTAGATTAAGTTGTTTTGCGATATCTTTAGTAATAACACCCCAATATTCTAAAACTTCAAATCTATTTTTATAAAGCGTCTGTACATTTTCTCTATCATACAAAGAAGATTCATATCCTCGTGTCTGATAGTTAGGACCCATTTCTAAACATTCACGAATCGCATCTAATTTAAATAAAGGTTTCTTTGCTAATGCTGCAAATTGTTCTCTGTTAAACGAATGTCTTTGAATAACATATTCAGCATCATTCATATTTGTAGAATTCGGATCAGCATAAAAATTCCAACATGAAACGGCTTCAATTGATGGAACAACTTTAGATCTTTCCATTGCTGCTGTTGTTCCTGTTTCTTGATCAGAACTAAATGCGTACTGTGTTTTTTCTGTAGTGAAAGGTCCTTTTAAAATTCCTGTTCCTAATAATGCCATTTCAAAAAAGACATGACGTAGTATTTTAATTGCTTCGCTATCTTCTAATTGATCATGAATTAATTTTTGCATTTGACCTGCTGCAATATCTGCAGGTTCAATCTGTGGCATTGATTTTAAATCAGGTGCAGGTCCTTCTTCAAAACCTAAGTCTTTATATTTTTGTGCCAAATCTTTCATTAAAGATTCAGCGGTAGCTCCTTTAGGTAAATTACTTCCATCACCAGCAAAACCATAAGGACTTTCTGTATCCTCACCATTAGGTTGTGCTTGACCATTGGGTTGGGCAGGAGGTTGTCCTTGCTGATTTAATTTTGCTATATGAGCATATTCATCTACTCCTTCAGGAACAGCGGTAGGTCTTATTCCAATTGGAAACTTTCCACTTGAAAATAAAACTTCTATAATCTGTCCAAAGGCAGCTAATACTTTTGTTTTAGTAATTTTAACAAAGACTTTAGATTTTTCGCTTTCACGAAAAGCCATTTCAGGACCATACAATCCTCTATAATTTCTATAAGCTTTTAACCATCGCTTTTCATCATAGAGTCTTGAAGTTTCTGATTGTTGAAATCTTTGCCTAATAAATCCAATAAATGGATCTAGGTTACTGTCATCTAGTATAGCCATTATTCGCTTTTATATTTTCCTGTAGGTTCTACGTCTTTAGATTTTTTTAATGTTTCTAATTCATCTTCACTTAGTGAAGGATTAACGATACCTAATTCTTTTAAAGTTTTAAGATTATATTTTTTAAAACCTTTCATTTTAGTAGCATCAATATCTTTTTGAGATATATCAGCTACTAGGGTAGGCTTATCTTTTTCTAAAATAACTTTAGATTTATATTTATCAAATTCATTATACTTACCATGTTCATTGGTAAATTTTTTATCCAATGTTGATACCATGATTAGTAATCCTTTTGATTAGCTTGCTTAAAAATAGATGCGTCTACTTTTTCTTTTTTCCCTACGGCACCCGATTCTGATCCTAGATCTCCTTGCTTAATCTTTTGATTAACATTTATTTCTAGTTTATCATTCGATCTTTTAGCAACATCAGCTCCAAGGTCACCTTGATTGACCTTACCTAATATTCCTTTACCTTTTGGGTATCCCATTCCTTCTGGCATAGTTTCCTCCTGTTATGGTTTTGGTGGATAATAATCTTTACCTTTTAAAAGATCAGTCTCACCATATTTTTTATTCTTTTTTTTCTTTAAAAACGAAGGAGTTGCTTTTATGCCACTCCAAATATTTTTAATCTTTTTCTTATACTTATCTGTAACTATTTTACTAGCTTCTTTTAAATCTTCTTTTAAAGTCATTATTCATACTTTTTTCTTTTATGTTTATATTGATTAGCATATTTTTTAGGTATCTTTCTTTTTTTATATATAGGTTTAGGCTCATCTGTAATAATACTTCCATAAGAAGTCTTATAAGGCTCAGATTGTTTAATAGGTGTACCAACCATTCTCCATTTACCATGGACGAATTTTTTCTTATAACGGTATTTAGCTTTTTCTTTTGCTATATGATCGCCTGAATCGTCTGCTTCTGCCATTAGTAGTCCTTTTCATCAGCCATTTTAAATAATGACTCTTGAACATGTTCTGATCCTGACTTTGTAGGATAATTATTATTTTTCAAAGCAGTTTCAGATTCACCTTTACGAGGTGCATCTTTAGCAAAGTCAATATTAGTCGCCTCCTGATTTGGCTGTTTGCCATCAGGTGCTAAACCAAAGTCACCTTGTTTTACTTTAGCTTTTGGATCGAATTTAGTTTCCATATATTCCTCTATAGTTTTATTTTTTTAATTGATAGTACGTTTTTAGTAGGTATAGTGGTGTACGATCCACCTTGTTCAATTTCATGATTATCCTCAAAACTTAAATCGGACATGATAACCGTAGTCTTTGTTGTTTCTGCAATTAACCATCCTACACTATAACAAATCGCAGTCTTCGCCTTTTTAATTTTATTAATTATTTCCCAATCAGAACATGAAACAATATCTTCCCATGCTACTAATACTAATTTATAAGGAAATTTCTTTTTATCTATTTCAGGTAATTTTTCTTTTGACACCTTTAATACCCAAAAATTCTATCTGCAGGAGCAAATTGTGGTTTAGGTTGTTTATACATTCGACTTGCATAACTTGTATGTATCGGTCGACTCATACAACCATAACGTAATGCGTCATAAGCATGATCTTCTGCATTTGTATCAATATCTTCTGGATTATGATCATCTAGAGGTAAAAGAGGTAGTGTTCGTATTAAATTTCTACAAGTGGAAAAGATTCTAAGACCTGGTTCTTTTTTAGCTGTCTCAGTTAACTTTAAGCGTTTATGGATTTCTAGCTTTCCACTTATTCTACTTCTTGGTGTACGATCAGAAGGTCTCCACTTACAACCTGCCTGAATCATTGTTTCTGCAATACTAGGTCCTATATCTCCACGCTTTGCCCAAGTACTTGCATCTAAAACTCCATAACGAATATATTCATTACGTTCTAATTCTAAGACTTTTCGTGCAAATACATCTGCCGTAATCTTTTGGGTATATAGTTCTCGATATATCCATAGGTTGTTATCATAATCAATAGCAAACCAAAGAACACAAGCAGGAGAAGCGTAGCCCCAATCTGCAGCACGAAATTTCTGCCAACCCTTAGGCACATCAAAGGGATCGACCACATGCACGCTTTTACTAAATTCAGGAAATGACGAATCTTCAAATGCATCCCAGTCTCCTTCTAAAAATTGTTTACGTTGTACTTCAGGTAGAGAGGATAACATTGCATAGTAATCTTCCGTTTGCATCAGATAAGGATTATCTTGCAATTTTGCAGGAATAAACCTTCGAGTAATATATTTTATTCCCGATGGCGTTTTAATTTCTATATTAAAAGCTGTATTTGGTGTAATCGGATCAACGAACATCTCCCGTACCCATTGTGAACCTATGTTACCTGGGTTTCCTGTAGCTCGCATGTATACTGGTAATTTAGGATCAACTGAACGTAAAGATGATCTTAAAAAATTATATATATCTGGCGAAGGATATTGTGGTAGTTCGTCTATTCCTATCCATGTGTAAGATTGACCTTGGTAACGTAAAGCGTCTGTCATGTTCTCTGCGTACCCGAACTCGATCTTTGCTCCTGATGGGAATCTCCACTCTTTTTCTTGCTCTCTCCATTTGGCTCCTGGGAATGCCCTGTTATATAAACGCTGAGAGTGCGTAATCAAATCTCTCAACTCGGGCATGGTTCTCCGTAGTAGTAGTGCTCGGTGATGTTGTCGGTCACAATAACGTAGAGGATCTACTAACATTGCGTAGGATTTGCCTCCACCTCTTGCTCCACCGTAAAACACTTCTCGTTCTGAAGCAGCTAGGAAATCTGTTTGTGGACCTGTATTAGGTTTAAAAACAACATCCTGTGTGTTAATGTGCTTCTGAACGTTAGGTGACGCACTGTCGATTACGTCTTGGGTTAATAGTTGCTGATCTTTTCCGTCTAACGCTTTGTTAATAGTTAACAACTTATTTTTAGTATTTTCTGCGTGACGTTTGGCTGAACGGAGTGATTGTTCTGCCTGAGCAACTTTCTTGCGTGTTCTTGCTAAAACGAGTTTAGCTGACTGCTTGGCTTTGTGTTTGACTTTCTTCTTTGGCTTTGGAGGTGGTATCTCGTTTAACTCTTTTTCTAAGTCCGACATAGGAGATATACCTGCCTGTTTTTTTTGTTAGCCATATTGCCACTTCTCGTAATGAACACGTTTTTAAATATTCTTTTGCTTTTTCTAAAGCTTGTAATTCTGATTCTATCGGCTCGATATAATCTGTATCTTCCGATAATTTATAGCCAAAGGGAATTGTTCTGGCTTTTCTTTTAATTTTGTTTATTATTACTTCTGTACTTTGGATGTTCGTTTGCATAGAGTTTCTTTTTACGCTTTAAAAATTCTTTTTTAGCTCTCTCAATCATTTCTTTTCTAATCTTTTCATCTTGAGCTTTTTTTTGAGCAGGAGTTGTTAAACCCTTTTCCAAAGCTTTTTTAAGTTCATCTGCCATAATTAGTCCTCTACAGGGGTAACAATTGATTCCTCTGGTGTTTCTTTTGCTGGTAGTATAAATATACCATGCATTGCTTTCATATTGATATCGAGGGAATCCTTTTTAACAATACCAATTCTATCTAGGATTTGTTTTGCTGCTTCTATACGAATACTAGCATGAGGAGTTGTGCCGTCTTCGTCTAGCATGTCTACCATTTTAGTTGCAGCCTTAGCTGAATGAACAGCCAAATAATTCTCCGCACGTGAAACAATTTCTTGTTTCAAGTTTCTAAGAACCTTTGGATAAGAATGCTCTGAATAACCTGCCAGCTCTCCAGCCTTTTTGGGGTTGCCTTTGGCTTCCCCGAACAATACGTCTAGAAACTTTTCCTGTGAATCGGTCAAGCTTCTTTTTTGAGTTGGCATTATAGTAGAATCCATGTCTTGCATTTATAATTTCCATTAGTTCTTTAAAAGGAATGTCTTTTAGTCTTGGGTTCAAATTACTTAGCTTTACTTTTTCTTTTAGCTCTAGCTGCTTCGTACTCTGCTTGAGTTCTAGTTGAACCATCAGGGTTTGTCCCTCTCATCTTTCTAGCAATTTTTTGAAAGATGTTTCTTTTTTTAGTTGTTTGTTTTGCTTTACCAGCTCTTTCAAATCTTTCCTTTTCACTAGCCCCTGTTGCTTTTTCTAATTCAGATTTAGTTTTTGTATGGTAGGATTTACCTTTCCATAAAAACTTATCTTTACCAGCAGATCGTGCCGCTTTGAAAGCATCACCAAAAGGTCTAGGTTTTGCTATATTTTTTCTAGCCTCTTCACGAGCATTTCTTTTAATCTCACCAGCCTCAACCGTACCATATTTCTTTCCACGATTCTTTCTACCTTTACGTTCAGTCAACACTTGTTGACCTGCAGCTAGAGCAGAAGTATCATACCGTTTACCTGTATACTTTTTCTTTTTAGTAATATGGGATACTTTCTTTTTCTTTTTTTTAGGCGTAGGCAATTGTTGTCCCGCCATTAAGCTTTGTTCAGCCATTTGTTTCTCCTCAATTATTATACGGGAACCCTAGGGAATTCCCAGTTATCGGTGCAGATTAGTGATGACCCTTTGTGCATGTCGTATGCGTTGTGTTCGTGTGTGTCCTTTTAATGTGCACCTGATTCTATTATACACACGATATAGAGTTTTGTCAAGCAATATATGTGGGTGCGGCATTATGACCATATATAGTTCTTGACAAAACCTCAAAGGGAGTGTATAATATACCTGTAGGTATGCGGGGGGTTTATACCTATAATATAGCTAAATATACAAATTACCCCCTAGGGATATTGTCGGGAGATATTAGGAATAAGTGCCCCAAGATATAGCCCAGTATATGGTTAACAGGGAAACCTGAGATTTTCTGGTGTAGCTATATGTATATAAAAAGAAACCCCCCTGTCCCCCTGTGTATCCCCTTGTTTTATTCCATAGTTAAATTTTTAAATATTCCTTTAAAACTTTTTTAAGTTTATCTCGGTGGTTATCGGGGAATTGCTGGGGGGTATCAAGTAATTTTTTGCCTAAAATAAACCTAGTGTAAACCAATAGAACACACATAAAAAAACCCAGCTAAATAATTAAATCTAGCTGGGTAATTCTTTTAATGTAGGTACGAATAACTTTGTTATTTTGTGTTTAGGTTTATTTATTTAGTTGCTTGTAGTTTTTTAGCTGGTTCAAGTTTTCCATTAAAGTCAACTTGATACTCAACTGAAAATTCCCTAACAAGTTCATAATCATTAGAGTTCAACAACATTTTAGCTTCCTCAAGATTTTCGAAAGTTGCTTCGTCAACCATATCAAAAAACTTGACATTGTGTTTAGATGAATACTCAATTAATTTTTTCAAACCATTTATAAAACTTTTTGAAATAGTTTTTAGATTAATTTCATCTTTGTTTTTTGGTGTTCTTGATCCAGTTGGGTATTTTTGTTGATACATTTTATCAACAATATATGTACTAACTGGTATCAAACTCTCATCTTTGTTATTTACTTTTTTCTTAACTTTAGAACCTTTAATTTTTACTTCAATTTTAGGTTCTAAAACTTTAGACATAACAAAAACTTCGTTTGTTTTTTCATCAATAGCGAATTCATTAGGATAGTCAATTCGCATTATTGCCAAACGAACAGCACGACTTACAACTTTTTCAAATAAGTCATTTACTTCGTCTTTCCTATTATATCCAACAAGGTTATAACAATGAGATGTTAGTTCACTTTTTTTCAACAGCTTCATTGCTTCATCGGTTATAGTTATATTTTTTAAGTTTTCTTTAAACTCATTAATATAACTCACAACAGCATTTGCCAATTTTGGCAATACTTCCCTTGTTGTTGTGTTCGTTTGTTTTAAAGCTAATTTTAAAACATCTTTTAACTTATCATTAGCTTTTATGTTTTCTTGGAAGTGAGATATTTTCACTTCATTTTCTTTTTGTGCTTCATCAATTTTTTTTGATGATTGTTTTTCTTTTTTAGACATAGTGTTTTCCTTTTTAATTGAAAACACAAAACATATACAAAGTTATTCAGTTGCCATTTTGCAAGGGAGTTTTGTTAGTATCAATTTTTAAATTGGCTATACAAACTTTCCAACCTACGAATATTTAAGTTGTGCATTATCAAAATATACAAATCTTGAACCTATATATATGAATACTAAAATTTAATAGTTATGTCAAATTTATATCTTAAATTAAAAATATTTTATTGATGTTCTTATAATGTTCTATGTTCTCTAAATGTTCTAGAAGTTGACAGCTGTCAACATCTCACAACCTATACTTGCGTATCATTTATGCTACACCTGTGATATATTTGACACACTCTACAACTTATGCTAGTATTAGTAATGATTAAAAAATTAATAGAAAAAATAAAAGAGTTAAAAACTTATGAATATAGCTGGATATGCTGTTGTAAGATTTGCAAGTTTTTAAGATTGGTAAAAATAAAATGATTACAATTTTAACAATAGTAATTTTAATATTTATTTCATTAATTACTTTTATATTAATTAAAAGAAAAAATTATATTGATGAATATAATAAAAGATACATAGAAAAAATAAAACAAAATATTGCAAGGTCACTTGTAAAATATCCAAACGGAAAAAAATAATTCTCCAAACATAAGACAGGACAAGGGCAAAACTAAAAACTTGCCCTTGTTTTTGTTTGTTCACTTGACTTGACACAATATCCTATATAGAGTAGGATTTTTATAGTGTTAAACAATTAATGAAAGGAGAAAGAAAGATATGACCATAGTAATTGAATATATTATTGCTTTCGTAATTCTCGGATTGGTAGTAGGATTAGCAATATGATAAACAATACATCATAGTGAGAAAGAGATAAACCCTCTGTGTCAGCTTGACGCAGGGGGTTTTTTGTTATA
>VTLG01015531.1_pt1 | contig 10533 bp, 16 predicted proteins | sample 4694571 | NCBI WGS metagenome assembly VTLG01 (sample SAMN12604809, study PRJNA352737) | marine metagenome | biome: ENVO:00000447; feature: ENVO:00000209|ENVO:00000569|ENVO:01000036; material: ENVO:00002151; isolation source: viral sequences binned using virsorter ... | reverse complement strand
AAAATTTCAAGTAAAAGGAAAAGAGTTTATTAAATACCAACATCAATTTTTAGAAAGGGTTGATAAATATTATGAACAAAGAGACAGTCAAAGCAGTTAGTAGAAAGATTCTACAAACTATGAAAGCAGATGAGGACCTATTGAAGATGTTGCTTGCGACAGATACTAATGGTGTTCCCGAGAAGCAGATAGATGGTCTTATCATTAAGATTGAACAACAATTGGGCAGAGTGATGGTGAATCAGAACAAGCTTATGTTGTTACAAGATATTACAAATCAGTAAGTGTGACATATTTGCAACAGTCAAGTTGCCTTATTCTGGACACAAGGATCAGGCGACAAGGGACTGGCAAAAATGAAAAGTGAGGTTTTATGCGGTTGATCACGAATCTATACCTTTTTGAAAACTATGAAATTGCTAAAACAGCACTTTCAATTTACACGTGATCTCGTGATTTCGTGATCAGCAAGGAATACCAATGGTTTTAAAAGGTGTGACAATTTGTGCTTAAATAAGCATTGGTATAAGCCACTTATTTTCTACTAGGGGCCGCGCGGAACTTTTGGGTCACCAAAAGTAGAAAAAATATTTTAAAAAAGGTATAGGGTAGAGTATGGTAGGAAGAAATAAAAATTGGACCGGCCCATCCGCCTGGATGGATGAGTTTAATAGAATACATAACCCAGATTATTATTATGGCAAACAAAAGAAAACCAAAGAGAAGAAAACCAAGACTAAGAAAACAAGTCATACCAACTCAAGCGAACGATATCCCGTATTCAAAGTACAGGATTGAGTGGGTTGATGCGTTATCCGATTCGGGTTGGGCTGATGACAGAGAGTTTAATAAAATGAAATTAGCTAAACCAATTAACGAAGGTTGGGTATTCTCTAAAGATAAAGAATCTGTAAAAATATTTGCTAGTTATGATAAAGATCCAAGTACAAATGAAATTACGTTTGGGGACAGAACAATGATACCTACGTCGTGGGTAGTTAAGATGACTAAGATAGTATAGGTTTTGGTTTTTTATCTTTTGGGTCTTTTTTAGCTTCAGTTTTTTCCATTAACAAAGCGTGATCGTCTCTTATTGTAGCGATTCTTTTATTTAATTCTTCTTCAGATAAATCTTCTATTTTACCAGTTCTAATAATTTTTTGTTCAATATACAAACCACCAACAGTTCCTCTAGCTTTTTCTGCGTTTGTTGCTGCAGAGTAAGATTTAGCTTTAACTGCCTCGTCCCTAATTTTAGCTAGTTCTGTTAAGTGACCACCAAAAGATATGTTGTGCTTTTTATAATTCTCTTCACGTAGTTCTCCTATATGTTTAACTACTAATGGATAGTATTTTGGATTTTGAAGTTCACTAGCTTTCTTACGTAGTGTTGCGTTGTCTCCTTCGTATCCTGCTTCCTTTGCACATTCATATGCAAATTTATGACCTTCGTTGAATACTAAGATTTCCGCAAATTTTCTTTGCATCGGAGTCAGCCTTGCTGGTAGTCCCGGTTTTTTCTTTTCTAATTCGTTCATAATATCTTACCTTACGTAGAAGCACTTTATTCCATGCCTGCACATCTTCTAATTTATGCTCCAATTCTGATACTCTGTTTTGAAGTCTTGCATACCAATTGATTCCTATTCTATTCACCACAATATTGACATTATAACTATTATATCCTATAAATCAACATATGAAAGATGACAGAGGAGACCTTGATTTAACTAAGATAATTGAGGATTTAAAAAGAGAAATTGTAGAATTGAAAAGAGATAATACCTTATTATCTTATGATGTTGCTATATTAACAGATAGAATAAAAGAAATGGAGAGTAATGCTCAAAGGTAGAGATTTAATTATGATCTTCGATAGATTCGTAGGTCCAAAGAAAGGCAGTAGTGTGGCCCAAGATGCACGTGTTCAAGTCAGGACTCCTGATGGTAGACATTATGATGTTATGAGTGTGAATTTAGTTGAAAATAAAATTTTAGGTGCTAGAGAGACACATCGAATAGTGATTTCCACACATGATGAAGTTGCAAAAATGGGTGCACCAAAGCTAATTGTGTAACCCTGTGTTACCGTCATTATTTTGATGAAACCTGAAACAAAATTATGGCATGAGCTTAAAAGAATTACACCACAAATATCGTGGACAAGGATTGAAAATAGTAGTCTATTTGGGACTCCTGATCTATTGGGTTATAATGCTAATTCCCACTTTTTTACTGTAGAGCTGAAGGTAACATCCGGTAACAAAATTCGGTTCTCGCCTCATCAAATTGCGTTTCATGTGAAGCATCCACACAACACATTTATACTTGCCAAGAAGCCCAGTCAGGGCTCCTGCAAATTGTTTCCAGGTACCTGTATCTTGGCACTTGTCAAAGACGGATTTAATTCTAAAGATTCTATTTGCTTGTCGCTTGATGCTTGTGGCTTGTATCTTTCCTCGCTTGGCGCTTGACGCTTGAGGACTCCTGCGCTTGTTGCTTGTTGCTTGCAACTTCAGGTTGTGCGCGCTTGGCGCTTGCACCCTCCTGTGCTTGAAGCTTTTTTCTAGCAGCTCGCAACTCTGCATAATATTTCGGATGATACCAGGTCATGTTAGTGTTTAGGATATGCAACATTACTTACAGTCTTATCCCAGCATTGTCTACAGTCACCGCATGCATTCCCCTGTTCAGCTGCCGGGCAGGTCTTGCCTGCCTGAACAACTGTTGACGTATGAGGCCAGCTGTTGACTGGCCCCTGGTCTATCATATGCGAGGACACACGAATAATTAAATTTTTTGGTACCACGTCTGGATCCATCAGTCTCAACAGCTTCACTTCGCGTGTTGGCATCCAGTGCTGGACCTGTGGTGTACGTATACATACTTCGAATATGTTCTTGAGATGCTGCGCCCCCTGAAGGTCGCCTGAGTCGTGCCATCTGAACCATGGAACCTTCTTGCTGTAGTGTGTAACCAGGACCGTCATTGCTTCCACCCATTGCGGATGGACCAGAGACTGCTGTCTCCGCTCGAGTGCTTCCTTAACGTTCCTGAACCTGTAGCGCCCCTTCATGGCGTAACAGCCAGCGCATACCGAGCCCGGGACCGCTTGCAGCTTCACCCCTGTGATACATCTCCAGGCTGGCAGGTTATATGCATAACCTGGCATTTTCGATGGGCTCGACAGCCCGCCGGTTATTTCTTTTGCTTCTTTTAATTTCATAATTTCCTCGCTTTCTAAATCTTATATAATCTTATATTCCTGGCTTGTCAAGTGCTTGTTGCTTCAGGCGCTTGTTGCTTGTCGCTTGGCGCTTCTTTAGAATCATTCTAATCTGCCGCTTGCAGCTTGAAGCTTCGCGCTTGTAGCCGTTGTCCAGGAGCCATGCTGCATGAAGCTGTAGTATATTAATTCCATAATTTTCTAATTGTCTACTCATAATGGCCGGGCGGCATTGCTGCCGCCAGGTCCTGATTGTTAGTTTGCTTTCTTTGCCTTTCCACCTTGTATGCTTATGTTGTCTCCATCAAAACCTGCTTTGCTTAGCAAGTTTCCTATTTGTGAGATCATTTTAACTTCAGCGTGCTTTTCATGTTTGTCTTTGTATTTGATATATTCCTTGTTATCTTTTACAGATTCAAACTTGGTATAATAACTTACATTGCTATCATAGCCATTTTTAGTTCTAACATATTTAGAAGTTGAGACATTCCATTGACCATCTTTAAATAAATAAATATATTCTATAAATATATCTCCACGCATTGATTGCATAAACATCCACTCATCTCTGTATTCTCTGGCTGGCTCTTCTTTCCTGTCCCAGTCTCTGGAATAGAAACTACACTCTTCAAAAGTATCCCCCAGGTAACTGGCATCTCCTTTTGTAAATAGTTCTTTGGCTAAGTCATACATATTATAATGATCAACCAGGCATTTTCCAACGCCATAAGGATAACCATCAGAGTGAACGTATATTACTTTCACTTTTTTAGTCTTTGGATCTTCTATTGCTATATTACTTCTTGTACTCATGTTTTCCTCTTTCTGTTGTTTGGGATATCTTATATTATCCCAGATCAATTGTCAAGCATTATTTTCAGGCTTGTCGCTTGTCGCTTGTGGACTGATCCCAGAGCACACCATTAAGGTCGCGAAACCAACGTTGTCGAGACTTGCGTGCTCATACGACTTAGGCTAGCCCTAGTCTGACGTTGATGTACTCAGGGATCAGTGATCCCAGGTCCATCACTGTAGCTACCTTGCAAGTGGCAATGGACCAGGGATCAGTACTAGTGGCTCGACAGCGACAGGTCTCTAGATAACCGGTATTGTACCTGCATACCCGCCCGGGTATCGCGACCGTAGATATAGCCCGGAAATGTCCAGGCGCCCTATACTAGTTCTGATCCCAGATCCGACGGACGATATATCTGATTACACGTCACAAACCATCGGATCAGGGATCAGTACAGGTTGCGAAAGGTAGGATGACTCCTGTTAACTCAACCTGTAGTTGTCCAAATTTTAAAACAATCGGCTCGTGGCTTGTTGTTTTAAAAATTCTTTAATTCTTTCTGCTACTTGCAGTTGCGTTTTTATACTGCCAACTGCAAGTATGCGAGTATGTTATATTTAAGTTTTTATAAATAAATATAAGAATACTATATAAGATTTTCCGAGAGAAGTCAATAGCCAAAATGTCGCAGGCGATTCTAGTATAGGTTGAAATCTTTTTTAAATTAGGTGTTGACATTTAATCTTATATAATGTAAGATAAGAATAAATCAACAATGAAAGAGGATAATATGATGTACTTAATAATAGAAGAAACACAATACTCTCATACTGATAATACTTATCATATTGAGGATTGTACTAATGATTATAACAAGGCGATTGATATGTTGCAAGGTTATAAACTAATAAACAAGAGAGAGGACAGAACATACTCAATATTAAAGTATGAAAGTCCTTTTCCATTAAAACTAACAAAAGAAATGGAGTGCTAAATGAGTAGAATAAGACTTAACCAAGAGTACCGAAACAAGATAGCAAATAGAATGAGAGTACACTTGGAACAAGAGGACACGATTGAAAAACAAAACTATGACAATCTAAAAGCACAACAGATTGACATAAACGACAATGCGTGGAAAATGGCAGAAAAAATTGTTAGACGACATTATACTTTAGATGATGTTGCCAAAGCACAATATCTGCAAAACAAGTTTGAAAATGTTGACACTATCGCAAAGGATAGTTGTTTCCATTTTCATTATCTTGGAACAAAAGAAGATAGAGATTATGACAATAATGTAGTTGTTAAAGAGGCAAACATAGAAAGTCATTTTGATTTTAAACTAAATGGCAGTATTGATGTTGATAGCAACGATAGTTATAATCACGATGATAGTGGTTATGGTTATGCTTTATTTCGTGATGAACTAAAAGCACAAGATAATTGCAACCCAGATATTTTGATTGAGCAAGAGGGCAAAGACAACAACCCACACAAAACAAAATATGTTGACAACAACAATAAGTATCTTGGCGACAAAGATAGTGGTTATGGCAAAGAGTGGAATGACAAATATCAACTTGATTTAATTGGCAGAAATTATTGTCGTGATAGGTCTATTGCTTGTACTGAACAAGAGTATATGTTTTTAATAGATTGGAAAAAACAAAAAGCACAATTTGTTATGGCACATCAAAAATGGATTTCTTCTATCTTACAACAGATGAAAGAGATTAAAGTTGGTCTTAAAGGTTATAAATATTTAGACGAGGCGATTGAACTTTCAACTGAACTTGGTCTGAATATTAATGACGCAGAAATAATCAGAACTAACTCAACTGGCTTAACTATCTACAATCCTAAAAATCTTGCAGATAGAATTAAGGGAATGAAGAACAAGAAAGAACAAACAAGAGAGGAAAAAATAAAAGCAAGGTTATTATACGAGCAAAACCAAGCTGAAAAAAGTGTAAATTAACACTTGACATTACTGGGATTATAATATATAATCCCAGTATAAATAAAAACGAAAGGACACAATGAAAGACATAAACAATATGCCAAAGAAGTTTTACATAACTTACTTTGCAAAAAAGCATAAAAAAATAATAACAAGAAAAGCTAGTGCAGAAAAACCTAATGGAGTATTAGGTAAAATCTTAACAGATAAAAATGGCAACGACAGATTTATTTATTGGGATTTTGACGCAACAAATAAATTAGGTGGATTTGGTGATTGGCGACAAGCAGTTGGTCAATGGGCTATTAAGGAAATTGCCTAATGGAAATTAATTACAATATAGTGCTATACATAGGTATAGCACTTATAGTGGGTGGTTTTATTTTATTTTTAATCGCTCAACATTTTGAGCGACAAGCTGACATAAGACTTCATAAACTTCAACAATTAGAAAAATCTTTTAGAAAGGCAAAAGAAAATGAGCGACTATAACTGGTGCCATAATCCGAGTTGCCATACTATTGAAACTCAATCAAGAGTACGAGGAACTGGCGACAATAAAGTATTAAGAACTATGAAAATAAAAGCCAATAGATATAATGGTTATCAAGCGAATATTTGGAATTACTTTTGTAATCAAAGTTGCTTAATGCAATTCTTAAATAAGTTTGGCGAAGAAATTGCTAACACATATTCAGTTAAGCAACCAAGTGAAACACCTATTAAAGTTGAGAAGAATAAGTATGAGAGTTATAGATATGAATGGAATGGCGAGGGTGGAACAACAAGAGTACCATATATGGCAACAAAAACAATTATTAAAAATAAAGCTTGACTTTAATCCCATTATAAGATATAATGGGATTAATTAATTAGAAAGGTATAAAATGATTATTAAACTAGGCGACACAATCACAGACGAAAGAGGAAGAACTGGCGAACTTAATTCAATTGGAATAGCAACTGATAAAAATGATATAGCAGGAGAACTTGGAGTCCAAGCGAAAGAGTATGATACTGATTTGAATTATACTGGTGCGATTACATTCGGCGACAACTGGTGCTATTTTATACAAATAAAAAAGGTAAATAATGAAGAAATAACTATTGACAAATAGGATTATATAGGATATAATAGGCACATAACAACGAAAGGTATAAAATGGGAAAACTAAAACAAGCAACAATGATCGACGCAACAGAGGAACGTAAGAATAGATTCAATGGTGAATCTTATTTACTTACACCACACGAGGCAAAGATTCACGATGATATCTTCATTGATGAATTACAAGCAACTATTGAAGATAAAGAAACAGGCATTGTTGGTCACTCTAAATTGTGGAATAGAGTTAGAGATGGTCTTAACTATTTTAGAAAAAATAATGCAGAGGCTTATATGGTATTACTAGACTAACACAATCATAGGTTGTAGCGCGCTATCGCGCGCTACTTCTCACAATATATAGTGTCAATAATAATATCTGACACTATGTCCATTTTGGGTCGGCGCTGTCTATATCTAGTATAGATATAAATACAACACACATGTGACAAATATACAACACGGGGTTACACAACCACAGGTTGTGCGGCGCTTCGCGCCGCGCTCAACTACACATCGGGACACAACTACAGCGAGAATTTTTTGGGGATTAATAGAGGTACCAGGTCCGATCCGGAAAAAGTAAATCTAGTATAGGTTGTATTGCGCACGTTTTAAAGGGGTCCCACTGCTTTTGCCTTTATTGCTTGATTTGGACAGTTATCCAGAGTAAAAATCATTTTGACACCCATAAGAGTACTTATGCAAGATATTGATATAAAAAAATTATTAGAAGAAGATTTAGAGAACCTTCCCCCAGATACCAGAAAAAAGTACAAAAGATACTTGGTCCAATTGGACAGAAAACAGAAACATAAAAAAATTACAACAGATTTTTTGACTTTTGTAAAATACATGTGGCCTGAATTTATAGAAGGGTACCATCATAAAATTATTGCAGAAAAATTTAATAAATTAAAAACTGGAGAGATTAAGAGACTCATTGTTAACATGCCCCCAAGGCATACAAAATCTGAGTTTGCATCTTTTCTACTTCCTGCATGGATGATTGGAAGTGATCCTAAATTAAAAATTATTCAAGCAACCCACACAGCTGAACTTGCCGTGAGGTTTGGTCGTAAGGCTAAACACTTAATGGATACTGAAGAGTATAAAGAAGTTTTTCCAACAAGACTTATGGAAGATAGTAAAGCCGCTGGTCGCTGGGAAACAGAACAAGGTGGCGAGTACTTCGCTGTTGGTGTTGAAGGTGCTGTAACCGGAAGGGGTGCTGACCTATTAATTATTGACGACCCCCACTCTGAGCAAGATGCTATGTCCAAGAAAGCATTAGATCGAGCTTACGAATGGTACACAGCAGGACCTAGACAAAGACTTCAACCAGGCGGAAGAATCGTCCTCGTTATGACAAGATGGAATAAAGGAGATCTAACTGGACTCTTACAAAAAGCACAAAGTGAACCTAAAGCAGATCAATGGGAAGTTGTGGAGTTCCCTGCTATCATGCCATCAGGTAAACCCGTGTGGCCAGAATATTGGGACATTGAACAATTAGAATCAGTTAAAGCTTCTGTTGCACTTCCTAAATGGAATGCTCAGTATATGCAGAATCCTACTTCTGAAGAAGGAGCTTTGATTAAACGAGAATGGTGGCGCAAGTGGCCAGAGACTAGAGGCATTCCACATTGTGACTATGTCATACAATCTTACGATACAGCATATTTAAAAAAGGAGACCGCTGACTTTAGTGCCATTACAACTTGGGGAGTATTCCGCGAAAACGAAGATTCCAAACCTAATTTAATTTTACTCGATGCGGTTAAAGATAGATTCGAGTTCCCTGATTTAAGAAGAGAGGCACTCAAACTCTATAAATATTGGGAGCCTGAGATAGTTTTAGTTGAAGCTAAAGCTGCTGGACTTCCTCTGATATACGAATTAAGAAATATGGGGATCCCTGTTATTTCGTTTACACCTAGTCGAGGAAATGATAAACATAGTAGAGTAAATTCAGTATCGCCTATGTTTGAGGCCGGACAAATCTGGGCCCCTACACATCTGCAATTTGCACAAGAAGTCATGGAGGAATGCGCAGCATTTCCCTATGGCGAACACGATGACCTTGTAGATAGTACGACACAGGCGGTAATGAGGTTTAGGCAAGGTGGATTGTTAGGTCACCCGGAAGACTACAAAGACACTCCTAGACCAATTGAACCAAAAGAGTATTATTAGGTAGCTATGTACGTAAAAGGATTATTTGAAGTTTTTAAAATACTAGGAAAATTAGGAATTAAGCCTAAAGATGTCATTGGTTTAGGTGGTGATGTCGTAAAAATGGGAAAAAGTCTGTTTAATACACGTGTAAATCCAAAATTACTCCAATTTGTTGAAAAAAATCAAAAAATTCCTACAAAAATCATTGAAGAAATTAAAATTCACGCAAGAACGCTAAAAAACGCGACTGAAAGTCAAAAAAAACTGTTTGAAGTCAATATTAGAGACATTTTAAACGCAAAAACACCAAAGCCGCCAGTTTCTAGTGTCCAGAGACCAGCAACTAGCGTCAAGGAACAAGCGACTGAAGCTTTCAAAGGTTGGACACCTAGAGTTATTAAAGGTGGTAAAGATAAACTAGCTGATGGCGGTATAACAAGACTTCCGTTTTCAGATGGCACTGAGATAGGTCCACAATTACCTGAAGATGATAAAATATCTCTAGACGAGATTGTTGCAAAAGTAGTTGGTCCAAAAGAAGATAGACCAGAGTCTGAGTCAGGTGACAGATTAGCAGGCCCAGGCCCAAGACAAGCAAGAGCAATACAACAGCTTACAAGAAGCAGCGTTGAAGAAAACGCCAATAATATTTTTAAAGGTATGCTTTATGTTGCAAAAAATTCTGAGAAAGAAAGTGTCAATACTCTTTATAGCGCTTTTGATGGTGTTCTTAATTTTAATATTAAGAATCAAGCAACAGGCCTTGAGACAGATCTTGCTAGTAAATTAGTTGCAGGAGCTTTTGATATTAAAGAAGGGGTTCCAACTAGAATAGATGAAAACACAGTTTTTGATATTGCACTTCAGACTTATGACTTATTACCGAATGATCTTAAAGCAGAAATTAATACTTCGACAAATTTAGCAAAAGACCAAAGTTGGGATGCTTTGTTAGAAGGAAATAATCTTGGAATTGAATACAACAGCGATAATCAAAAAATAGAAGGATATTATAATATAGAAATAGATTCAGAAACTTTAAAACCTACAATCATTAAACCGATGTTTGAAAAAGATAATATGAATGATGAAATTACAAAAAGTATATTTATTGGTCACGGAGATTTTCCACCAAACCCAGAAAACTTTGGAAATCCAGAACAATATCAAATGGCTTACGATGCGTGGGCAGCAAATAAAAATAACGAATATTTTGGAATAGATTTAGTCTCTAAACCTGAATCTAATTACACAGGCGCAAAAGG
>VTLG01000427.1_pt1 | contig 10533 bp, 13 predicted proteins | sample 4694571 | NCBI WGS metagenome assembly VTLG01 (sample SAMN12604809, study PRJNA352737) | marine metagenome | biome: ENVO:00000447; feature: ENVO:00000209|ENVO:00000569|ENVO:01000036; material: ENVO:00002151; isolation source: viral sequences binned using virsorter ... | reverse complement strand
TTGCCCTGCATACTGAATAAATTTTTTTAAGATGTTCCAGATCCTGGACGTCGCCTGAGTCATGCCATCTAAATACATCTGGCTTTTTACTGTTGATTAAGTGGACCATAGCTGTCACCCATTGCGGGTCCTTGATAGCTGCCAGCCTTCTGTATTGTGCATCTTGAACAACCTTGAAGACGTAACAACCTTTCAATGCATAACAGTCATAACAAACTGAACCCTTCACCTTCTGGAGTTTGCCGCCTGTTTTGCATTCCTTCGCAGGTAAACCTATTGACCACCCAGGCATCTTTGAAGGTTTACTTAAGCCCCCGACTAGTTCCCACGCTTCACTTGTTTTCATTTTAAACTTATTTTTGTTAATTCCATTTCTGAGTCTTCTGTTAATTTATCTAAATGATTTAATGCTACGTCGACCTTGTGCCTGATGTCTGTATCGCTGTGACCAATTTGGTCTAGGTAGTGGATAGTGTCCACTAGGGCGTCTTGATAAATTTTTATTAATTCAATTGTTGCTTTCATAATTTCTCCTTTAGTTTATGGGATACAATAACATTATAATTCTTTCTTGTCAAGCTTGTTGCTTGACGCTTGCAGCTTGCGGCTTCTTTTTTATATCCATTGGCCTCGAGCCAGCGCCAGTGATTTATATAAATCACTGGGCTAGAAATTCTTCTAGTCATTTAACTTTTTCATTCTTTCTTGATCTTCTTTTACTAGCCTTAAAATCTCTTCTAGAGTATCAGCAATCCTGATCAATGGATTGATCGATCGCTCTTCTAAGTCTTGTATTTCTTTTAAGTTTTCCATTCCTTCATTCATAATTTATCCTTTCTAAATTCATCCTATCATATCCTGGATCAGCTGTCAAGCTTGAAGCTTGTTGCTTGCGGGCTCTCTTCACATCAACGGCCGTTAAACAGCCGGACACTAATAGAGCCCTAACCAGCTGTCGTGCAACACCCTCTTCTCAATTACAGCTTCTACATATCGAGGATGCCTGTAATAACAACTGATCCCAGGTCCAGCTTTCGCCCGCAACTAGTACTATTGTGGTACTAACTGGACCAGGGATCAGGGGCGGTCTCCCGCCCCAAACCTTCTATTTGTATTTTTTAGGCATATCCCCTGTTCTTTCCAGAACATGGAATACGTCATACACTATTGGATGACCAGACATATCGAATTTAGAAGTGTGATACTTATTGAAAATTCTCCAGATATACTGAACCATTTTCTTTCTCACAGCTACTGCCCGACCTTCGCCTAGGTCATTCTCTACGTGTTGAAGATAGATATTATCATATTCTCCATGCGTTTTTCTTACCGCATCGTGGAGAGCATTCATGATAATTTCTCTAGCGATTTCACTATTATTATGATATTGAAACCACTTCTCTTCGTGACGTGTGCCATCTTTAGTATAAAATGTTGTAGACATTTTATTCTCCTGTAGATTGTCTGCATCGTTCCCTGCAGTTTGGGACTGCTTACTTTTCTCCTGCTGGCTTAGTAGCCAATCAGGAAAATTTTTATATTTATTAAAAGTAAACATAATTACACTATATAGGATAATCCTATTGTTGTCAATTCTTAATGTGTTCATAATGGGTCTCCATGTTTCACGTGAAACATACAACCAAAGGTTGCATTTATTAATTAGAATCATTCTAAACTGGGATCAGTTCTGGTTGTGCAGTTCTCGTAAGTCGCCTTACAACCAGAAGTTGTCCCAATCGGCCTTGAATACTACGAGTTAATTACTCTCGATTATTATATTTGTACCAATTAATCCAATATAATACTTGACAATCCTATTGTCAAGGGTTAAAACAAATTAAATGCAAAAAAAAATAAATAACCAGAAAGGCAATATGACTAGAGTAAGAATGAATACTGAACTACGAAATAAGTTGTTTGGTAAAATAAAAAATGTCTTCGAGAATGAGGACACACAAGAAAAAGAAGAGTATCTTTTAGCAAGAGAAGAAGTTGACAATCAATATGGTATTGCGTCAACACTTGCAAAAGAAGTTGTTGCAAGATCATATCCACCAGAAGATGTTGCAGTATTAAGAACTTTCAAAAGAAAGTATGGACAACCTTGTGATGTTGTTGCAAAAGATAAATGCTTTTACTTTGCACATTCGGAAGATGTTGATGAAGACGGCAAAGAAATGGAAACTAAATCACACTTTGATTTTGGTTTGTTTGGTAATCTAAATGGTAGTGAGTATTCAAGCGATCAAGGTAAAAAGTTTGCAGTTGCATACTACCGAGAAGAACTAAAAGCACAGGATTGCAACCCAGATATCTTTGCACAACAAGACGCAAACAAAGACAATCCACATAAGACAAAACACGTTGACGAATGTATGAAAGCATTAAGTTATAGTCATTATAGCGATAGTGATGAAACAGGTGTAGCAAAAAGTTTTAATGCGCCATATTATCTTGATGTCATTGGAACATCTTATTGCAGATCAAGAGCAATAGCCTGTACTAAAGATGAGTACAAAACATTTGAAACTTGGAGAATTGCAAAAGCAAATCTAGTTGTTAAACATCAACAATGGATTGATACAATTATGAAACAATGCGATCAATTAAAAATCGGATTGAAAGCATACAGGTATCTAAGCGAGGGAATTGAACTTGCAACAGAACTTGGAATTAAACTTGATGAGGCAGAACTAATTAGAACTAACTCAACAGGTCTTACAATCTACAATCCAAGCAACTTGGCTAGTATGATTAAAGGTATGAAGAATAAACATCAATCAAGAGAGGCAAAAATATTGGCTAGAAAACAATACGAAGAAAGTCTAAATTAGGCTATTGACAACCTATCCTACTTCGTGTAGGATAGGTCAAACTTATACAGGAGAAATAAATATGACTAAAACATTTTATATAACTTATTATTCTAACAAGGATAAAAAGCATATAACAAGACAAGGCAAACATGACGAAAAATCTAGATATGGAACATCTAAACAAGGTAAAGCATATTATGTTTATTATGATTTAGATGCTCATGGATACAGAACTGCATCGCAATCGTGGAAAGTGAGGCACTAATGAATGGCGAGTTAATAGGAAGATTACTAATGGTGTTAGTTGGATTTGTACTAGCATTATTAGGGGTAATAGTTTTTATACATGGACAACATTATGAGGTAGGAATATTAATTTCTTTTGCAGGTATATGTTCAATCTTTGGGGGGTTACCAACATATGAGTAAATTTTGCCAAGGACCAGACTGCCATACTTACGATACGACAGACAGGAAACGTGGACCAAAAGGAAACAAAAGAAATCAGACTAGAACTATTGGAACTTATAGTTATGGCAATGGTAATTTTTGTACATTGAATTGTCAAAATGATTGGTGGGCTTTACATGGTAATCAAGCAGTCAATCACTTTGGCAGATTACATCAACCTAAGATCTTAACTGCCGAGAATGGTTGGCGCAGACAATACAACCGAGCGAGGTGGGACGATGACAATGCACCAGAATACATAGAAAGAAATATGTTAACAGGGGAAGAAAGACCATTGACATCGCAACCAGAATAGACTAGGATAATCCCAGAAAGAGAGGAAATAAATATGACTAAAACAATTAAAGCAGAATACCTACCAGGTGGCTCAAAGCGACAGGAACTATTGGACCAGGTGCCAGGGTACTTGTTAAAGCCAGGCGCAGACCAGGGAACTAAACATCATTTTTGTTTAGAAGTATTAAAGTTGACTGAGACTGAGTATCTGGAGGCTTTGAACAAAGCAACCAACGGTGGACTAGTGGAGGCAGCATGGAACTAAAAGTAATACAGGCTATTGACAATGCTTGACTTATCCTATATGTTCAAGGACATGACAAATATAATAACTAGAACTAATCCTTTCAGTGGTGTTAGTGTTGAACTAACTATGGAAGAGGCACTAAGATACGACCAGATAAAACAAGATGAGGTCAACGAGAACTATGGCAGAATGCAAAGCGGTTTGACATGGTTTCAAAAGAATAATGTTGACGCTTATTATAAGTTACTAGATTAACTCTCTTACCCCTGGCGGGTTAACACAGACAACCGCCAGGGGTTACCTAATAGAGGTACCAAGCCAATTCCAAAATCCGAAATCTTTTTAATTATTAATTAGTACATGTAACAGGGGTCCCACAGGGTACGTATATATGCCGAGTTTTGTATGGTCAAACCCTCAAAAATCATTATAAGACTAAAAACAACATGTAAAAAAATTTTACAAAAAATTTTTCAAATGCAAATAGATTTAGATAAAATAAATAAACTACCACCTGATGTTCGAGATAGATTTAAAAAAATCTTAGTTAAATACAAAGAAGAAGATAAAAAAGAACTTGCACAAAAAGACTTCCTTGCATTTACTAAAACTATCTGGCCTGAATTTATTGAAGGTGCACACCATAAAACAATTGCAGATAAATTTAATAAGCTAGCATCTGGTGAAATAAAAAGATTAATTGTGAATATGCCACCAAGACATACAAAGTCTGAGTTTGCATCTACACTATTACCAGCTTGGATGATTGGGAAGAATCCAAAGCTAAAGATTATACAGACAACCCACACAGGAGAACTTGCAGTACGTTTTGGTCGTAAAGCTAAAACACTAATTGACTCTCCAGAATATCAACAGATATTTAAAACAAGACTAAGAGAAGACAGCCAGGCCGCCGGTCGCTGGGAAACTGCTCAAGGTGGCGAGTATTTTGCTGCTGGTGTCGGTGGAGCTATTACAGGTCGAGGAGCTGATTTATTAATTATTGATGACCCACACTCGGAACAAGACGCTATGAACATGTCTGCGTTAGAAAGAGCTTACGAGTGGTACACATCAGGACCACGTCAACGTTTACAACCAGGCGGAAAAATTGTTTGTGTTATGACACGTTGGAACGTAAAAGACCTTACAGGAATTCTCATAAAGAACCAAACGGAACCCAAATCGGATCAATGGGACTTGGTAGAGTTTCCGGCAATAATGCCGAGTGGTAACCCTGTATGGCCGGAGTACTGGAAGCTTGATGAACTGGAATCAGTTAAAGCATCGTTATCACTTGGTAAATGGAATGCACAGTGGATGCAGAATCCAACCTCTGAAGAAGGTGCAATATTAAAACGTGAGTGGTGGAAAGATTGGGATAAAGATTACATACCATCATTAGATCATGTCATACAATCATATGACACCGCGTTCATGAAAAAAGAAACTGCAGACTATTCTGCTATCACCACTTGGGGTATCTTTCGTGAAACAGAAGAAGGACCACCACAACTAATATTATTAGATGCAGTTAAAGATAGATTAGAGTTTCCAGAATTAAGACGTATTGCAAAAGAACAATATGATTACTGGCAACCAGAAACTGTATTGATTGAGTCTAAAGCATCAGGATTACCATTAACCTATGAGTTAAGAAATATGGGTATACCTGTTGTCAACTACACACCGAGTCGTGGTAATGATAAACATACTCGTGTTAATTCTGTTGCACCTCTGTTTGAATCTGGTAATATATGGGCTCCTTTGAATAAACAGTTCGCTCAAGAAGTTATTGAAGAGTGTGCTGCGTTTCCGTATGGAGACCATGATGACCTGGTCGATTCAACAACACAGGCTGTTATGAGATTTAGACAAGGTGGTTTAATAGGACACCCTGAAGATTATCAGGATGAAAAGCTACCTAAAAAACAGTATAAATATTATTGGTAAAAAATTATGGGTGCAATTGCAAGATTTTTATTAGCTTTAAATAGACTAGCTAGGAGCAGAGGAATTAAGATAGAAGACGCATATAAATTTGCTAAACAAGAGTTTGGTGAAATAACTCCACTACTTAGAAAACAAATTCAAAATGTTTTTGAAAAAATAAAAAAACCAGTTGTTGGTAAACCTGGTAAGAAAGAAGGTGCAGTTATTCCTATGGTCAAAGAAGGTGCAAAGAAAGCTGAAGGTATCGAGACACTTGAAGAAGGTAGTCCATTAATGGATAGACTTGATAAAAAAGTTGAAGAGATGAGACTTTCAGATGATGACCCTATGGGTGACCTTGAACAGATATTAAACCCAAAAAGACCAGGTGGATCCTTGGACCCAGCGATTGGAATCACGAGAGGACTTGCTAGAAAAATTTTAGATAGAAAAGGAATTGAGATTGGCAAAGGTAAAGATCCAATAGATGTATTTACAGATACTTTTGGTGAAGCAATTACAGATGTAAAAAATCTTGCAGATGAAATGGTAGAAGCAGATGAAATAGGTCGTAACTTAAAATCACCAGATGAACTTTTAGAAATAGAAGGTCTGTTTGATATTGAGATACCTACTAATCCACAAAAAGGATTAACCGATGAAGAGCTGTTAAAACTTGATAAACAAATTAAAGAAGAAAAAATATTAGATGACTTTGATCCAACATTTAGAAAACCAAATGCAACAGGTGGATTAACAAGAACAAGTTATGCTATGGGTAAAGGTCCAGTATTACCAAGTGATGAAGATCCAATAAATCCTTTTGGTCCAAAACCTACAGGTCCCGTGTTGCCTGACAAAAGTATGATGGCTGATCCAGGAGATGAATTTATATCCCCAGAATATCAAAAGCAGTTTAGAAAATTTTTAATGATGTTAGAAGAATCTGAAAGAGAACAATCTTTAGATAGGATTATGGAAATGTTTAAACAGTATATGTTAAGCAAAGAACCTAGAGTTATGGAAGCAGCAACAGGCGGCAGGGTTCAAGCGGCAAGCGGCGGGCTAGCTGATATATTAAAGGTATAATGAAGATACACGAATATAACGAGATGATGGCGTATCTGATGCGTCCTGAAATGTCTGCTGGTGAATCGTCAAGAGAAAAATTTAAACGCGGCACCCCATTAGGTTTTATACGTCCAGAAAAACTTAGTTTTGATGATCTTAATAAAGATGGTGAGTTTGAAAAATTTTTTAAAGAATATTTAGAAAAAAAATCTAAAATGGAAATAGCAGGTAGAACAAGAGGTAGCACTCTTTGGCCAATTATAGAAGAAGCTTTAAAAACAGTTCCTAAAAATGCATCATTAAAAGAAAAATATAATGCCATAAAAAATTTTGATAAAAGAGATTCTGAGTATGGTTATGGACGAGCAACAGGCCAAGATTATAAAGTGGGAAGACGTTTAGGAGCTGCTATTAATTTATCTTTTGAAAATGCTAAAAAAGGTCTTGGTCAATTAAACATAAAACAATTAGCTGATGCAATTCCTGCTTATTCTTACAAAACTCTTCAAGGTATTTTTGGTAGTGCAAAAAAAGATCAAGAAAAATTTACAGGAAATGCAAAAAAAAATATTATAAATTCAAAAATTTTTGTTAATAAATTAAAAGACTTAGGTGTAAAAATAACTCAAGGAGATATTGAGCAAAGAGGAGCAGAACGTTTAGGTTCCGGTAAATCATATTTATTTGAACCATTAACAGAAAACGTTAAAGAAAAATTAAAACAATTAAAACCATTAAGAACTGTTCAAATTGATTATGATAATCTTAAATTTAGAAGATTAGTGGAAGCTTTTTCTAGAGCCTCTGAAGATTACAAAAAATTTGGTTTTTCAAAAGATGCTGGAGTTTTAAAAAGTGCTGCTAACAGTTTAAATTTAGCTATGATAGAAGAGTTTACAAGTAAACCTCTAGGAGATTTTACAGGGAAACCTACTATAAATATATTAGATAAAGCAATGTCTAAAGATGATGTTACACAATTAAGACAATTTATTGAAGATAATCCTAAAATTAAAAATGTTCTTTCAATTACTTTTGATCCGTCAGGAAAAAACGGAACTTATTTTAAACCAAGAGACTTAGATAAATTATCTGGTGGTCAACTGCTTAGAGACGTATTTGTAGAAAGAGATCATATTTTTCCTGTAAAAGAAGTTTCTGTTTTAGAACAACCAACAAAAACTAAAATTGGTAAACTTGGACCTGGAGGTGCATTAGCTGAAACACCTTTTAATAAAGTTTTAACTACAGGTTATTTTAATAATTCTTTAAGAAATAATATCCAAAATTTTTTAAATTCTGGAGCAATAAAACCAAACGCTATAAAACAAATTAATAATACTTTAAAAGGATTAGATACAACTATTTATCATAATGGTAATTATTATGGTGGAAAAATAACACCTTCTATTGAAAAACAAATTAATAGATTAGGTTATGATAAATTTGATATACAAGAAGATGTAGTAAATAATATTAAAGAACAAGACTCAGCAATTAAAAAATTAAAAAATAAAAAGTTTTCAGACTCTGCAATTATAAAAGCAGTTTCAAAATCTAAATTTGCGTTTCCTTTTGTTTTAGGAGCTGGGGTTGTTTCATCAATGACTCCATCCTCTGTAGAAGCGTCTGAAGTAGAACAATTACCACAAGGATCACCTGAACAAATAAATCTAGTAGACGAAAAAGGTTTTACTAACACAGAAAAATTATTAGCAGGAACAACTGCAGGTGCAGTGGTTGCAGCAAGAAAACCCATACTACGAACTTTAGGAAAACTTGCTAGACCTTTCGGTCTTCCATCTGTTGCTGCAGGATTTGCAGCTAAAGAATTATTAAGTGAAGACCCTAATTTAGGAGTTGTAGGTGCAGATTTACTTTTGCCAGAAATTACTAAACAAGTTGGCATAAGAGGTATATTAGCTAATCCATTTGGTAAAGCAGCAAGAGCATTTACACCAATTGGTTTAGGTTTGATGGGTATTGAAGGCATAAGAATGGGTATGGAAGAACAAGATAGGATTAATGAAATGAGAGAAACTGATCCGGAAGCGTATAAAGAATATTTAGACGAACAAGAAAGTCTTTTGGATTTTTCAGCATGATTGGTAAAAAATCAGGCCCACCGCCTAAATCTGGACCAATGCCTCAAGGGTTGAATATTAACTATAATACTGTTAAGACAGTGAAACTGGAGAAAATAAATGGCAGAAATAGACAAGTCTTTACCAAACGTAAAGCAAACAATAAACGTTCCTAGTCCTGAAGAAGTACAGGTAGAATTACAAGAAGAACAAAAACCAGATCAACCAGTCGACATTCAACCAAATGAAGATGGTAGTGTTGATATAAATTTTGATCCAAAAGTTGGAAGCTTACCACAAACAGATGAGCACTTTGCAAATCTTGCAGAATTATTACCTGAAGAAGTATTAGCTCCAATAGGCCATGAATTATATGAAAACTACACAGACTACAAAGCATCAAGAAAAGATTGGGAAAATTCTTATACAAAAGGTTTAGATCTTTTAGGATTTAAATATGAAGATAACACAGAACCATTCAAAGGTGCATCTGGTGCAGTTCACCCAGTATTAGCAGAAGCTGTAACACAGTTTCAATCTTTAGCTTACAAAGAATTATTACCATCAGGTGGTCCAGTTAGAACTCAAATTCTTGGCTTACCAACTCCAGACAAAGAAGCTCAGTCAATGAGAGTTAAAGAATTTATGAATTATCAAATTATGTCAGAGATGAAAGAATATGAATCTGAGTTTGATCAGATGTTATTTTATCTACCACTTACAGGATCTACATTTAAAAAAGTTTACTACGATGAAATTATGCAGAGAACAGTATCTAAGTTTGTTCCTGCTGATGACTTAGTTGTTCCGTATACGGCTACCTCATTAGACGATGCGGAAACAATTATTCATGTTGTTAAGATGTCAGAGAACGAACTTCGAAAACAACAGGTTGGTGGTTTTTATAGAGATATAGAATTAACTCCAGGTCAACCAAATGAAACAGAGTCAGAAAAAAAAGAAAGAGAGTTAGGTGGCATTAGTAAAGGTAGAGATCAAAGAATGTTTACACTTTTAGAATGCCATGCAACTCTTGATATAGAAGGTTTTGAAGATACAAATACAGAAGGTGAACCAACAGGAATTAAACTTCCATATATTGTAACAATCGAAGAAGGTTCACGTGAAGTATTATCTATTAGAAGAAATTATGAAGTAGGTGATACAACAAGAAGTAAGATACAATATTTTGTACATTTTAAATTTTTACCAGGTTTAGGTTTTTATGGTTTTGGTTTGATACACATGATTGGTGGATTATCAAGATCAGCAACAGCAGCATTAAGATCGTTACTTGACGCCGGCACCCTGTCTAATTTACCAGCAGGATTTAAGATGCGTGGTATCAAGATGCGAGACGAAGCACAACCTATTCAACCTGGAGAGTTTAGAGATGTCGATGCACCAGGCGGAAATTTAAAAGACGCATTCATGCCATTACCATTTAAAGAACCATCACAAACATTATTACAATTAATGAGTGTTGTTGTCGGTGCAGGACAAAGATTTGCATCTATTGCAGATATGCAGGTAGGAGAAGGCAATCAAAATGCTGCAGTTGGTACAACTGTAGCTCTATTAGAGCGAGGATCTAGAACAATGTCAGCAATTCATAAAAGATTATATGCTTCTA
>VTLG01003306.1_pt1 | contig 10534 bp, 12 predicted proteins | sample 4694571 | NCBI WGS metagenome assembly VTLG01 (sample SAMN12604809, study PRJNA352737) | marine metagenome | biome: ENVO:00000447; feature: ENVO:00000209|ENVO:00000569|ENVO:01000036; material: ENVO:00002151; isolation source: viral sequences binned using virsorter ... | reverse complement strand
CCTTCATCAAATCCGTGACAGATTTGGAGCTCCAAAATTTACAAGACCAATATTTTGCTTTCCATTTGGGGCCAGGATTATCGCACCCATGTCTTGCTCGAAAGGCCTTTCTACGTGCAGGGTCATCTCGTTTGATCTCCATATCAGGATCACCAAACTCAACTTTTACCACGTTGCCTTTATCATTCTTTACATAGACTTTATATTTTTTTGTATCGCCTCTTGTTGGGTTATTAAGTTCTTTACCACTTTTATCATCTTTCTCGGTAATTTCCCCCCAAGGATTTCTTCTAATAAAAGTTTTAAATTTTTCCATTAGGCCTCCTTCTTTTTACCAATATTGTATTTGGTTTCCAGTGTCCACTCATCTTTTTCACGATATGATAACACCTTGATTTGACTCAGTGGAGCCACATTTTCTGAATTACCAAGAACATCAATTAGGCCCCAATCATTCAAAAGATTTGCAATCGTGTTTCTACGAGCAATGTCATTCTCTGAAAGATTGGTTTGTTTACCATCCAGTGCAAACAATTCCTTAAAATGTACAATATAATATCGTCCCTGTTTATGTAATATATGACAGGATTGATAAAGTTTTCTTTCTTTTCTGGAAGCAACACCAATACGAGATAGAGTCTCTCGTACCTTTAAAAAATCATCGGGCTCTTTCAGCCCTACTTCAAGCATTTGCTCCTGCGTCCAATTAACTTCTTCCATCTCTTCCACCTTTATTTAATTTTGTTTTTATAGCGGAAATCTGTTCATCGTTCAATATATCAAGAGCATTCCTAGCCTTTTCATTATTATATCCATAGTACTCTTTAACATACTCAAGATTTTTCAATTTCTTCGCCTTCATCCAAGGAGTGTATCTTTTTCTTGGTCTAAGACTATTTATTAAAAAGTCAAACTGGAGTTTCTTGTCAAGGTGATGTAATTGGTTAATTTCGTTAACAAGCATAACTGTATCAGGAAAAGGAGCTATACACTTATTAATGATAAATGAAGGATATTTCTTTTCCCATTGCTCATCCTCCGTATCTAATAATGGTTCTTTGGTCTGATTTATTGCTTTAAGGTAGTCTTTTAGTTCATACATTACATTTAAAAACTACGTTTGTTCTTAGTTCATAACATTCTCTTGAAACAGGCATAGCCATATGTGGTAAATGAGCATCAAAGATAACCAAACGATTACCAACATAGTGAATTAATTCACCATCTACCATAGTCCCACCGCCCCACGAAAAACTTTTCCAATCCATTCGTGGATAGTAGATCATCGTAAATTGGCCATCATCTACATGCAGATGTGGCTCTATACCATGAGTGTGAGCATTGCAATAAATTCTTTCGTAGGACAAATCTTTCTTCAATTTACTCTTAGCAGTATGGAATATGTGATCTGCCCAGTCATACCCATTTGCAGTAAGTTCCTTGAAATCGTGGCCACATAAAACATGCCAATGTTTATTTGGTTTAGTTGGTTCAGAAGAATAATCATATTTCCATGACAACTTTTTTACTGCATCATCTACCAATATTGCATTATGCTCTTCTAACACATTATCAAATACATCAATCATTATTTAAACTTTACTCTGCCCATAATTTCTGTAAGACAAGCTAACATATTTATTTCCTGATCTGCGACAAATGCCGACTTATATTGGTACTCGCCCAATACCACAACCAAGTGAGGAATACTAGAGCCATCCACGTAGTCATACATATGATCATAAATGCTCCTAAGAAGACGTACAGGATCGTTATCAAGATTATCCACAACCCATTTACGAACATTGGTAAATTCCTTATTTTTCATAGAGTGCATAAGTTCTCTTATATTTACTTCTGATATATTTACCAGTATTCCAGCATCTATCATACCAGAAACAGAATATCGTTGAAGTTCGTTAAGCACTCGCCTCCAATCTGGAAAGTGCTTGTTTATAACTTCTGCAACTACTCTCTTGTCATATTTAACCTCTTGCTCATTTAGAATTGTTATCACTCTTCCCATAAACTCTGAAGCAAGTGTTTGTTTTTCTGAATTAGGAATCGTAAATTCCACCACACTGCAACGAGAGTGAAGAGGTTCAATCAACCGATTTTTATAATTACAGGTAAGTATGAAACCACAATTCTTATGAAACTCTTCCATGAAGCCTCTCATGGCTGGTTGAGTTGATTGTGGATTTAGATAGTCTGCCTCATCCAGAATAAGATATTTACGGCCACCATGCAAAGACACAGTAGACGCAAAGTTTTTTATCTTGGTTCGTAGAACATCAATGCCAGATTCTTCTGAGCCATTAATCATCATATGAGTTGCGTTTAATTCTTCAAGAACTGCTTTCGCAACAGTTGTTTTACCAACACCTGATCCACCAGATAAAATTAAATTTGGTACGTTGCCCTGTTTGACAAATTCGGAAAACGTATCTTTTAGAGTTTTAGGAAGTATGCATGACTCTACATTCTTGGGCCGGTATTGTTCCACCCACAAAAAAGTTTCCATAATATAAATTCCTTAAATCAAACGTCATAAGATGACTCTGGTTCCAGAGCAATAAAATAATCAACATCGACATTTTCATTCTTAAAATAACTGATCTTTTTAGAAGACACCTGTACATTATAAGAGCCAGGTAAAAGTTTGAGATTTTCTACCTTGAACCAGAATTTATAAGGAACATTTTTGTCTCCTTTATCATACCAGATGTCAAGATGTTGGGCATAATTATTTGAGGTATCGTTTTTCTTATCTGCAACTTTAAGTACCGCAGAACCCAAATCCATTCCTTCAAGAACCATATCAGGAGCTCCAATCACTGCTGCAGCTTTTGTAACATCAGAAAGAAGATCACTAGTTAAAGTAAATGTCACTTCACTTGAAGGCATCGTAATTTCCTTTGACGGAGTTGTAACCACAGATGGATCAGAATACCAATACTTTAAGGATTTCTTTGTTGGTGCATTTGATTCTGTCATAACAACAAAATCATCCTTAAAAGTTAGCTCAGGATTTTCAAACAAGGAAAGAGATGCGAGAAATTCATTCAAATCATAAATTGCAAATTCTTTAGGAAAGTCCTCCGTCACTGTTGCTTTTGCTACAATATTTTTCATTGCAGACATTGTAGAAATATTATTGCCGGGACTTATTACAAGATTCTGATTGATCGTTGAGAAATTCTTTAACACCGTCACCGTATCATTACTAAGATTCATTTTCACTTGTTCTCCATATCATTTACATGTAAGGCTATAATACCATAATGCAACACTTTTAGCAAGTCACTTCTGTCCTTACCATTCTTTTTTCCGTACCGTTGTGCATATTTCATAATGTTGCCGATACAAAAACCTTCACCATGACCTCCATCTATAATGAACTCTGTAGCTTGATATTTGTTCTTGCTATAGTGTTCATCATAAGTGGAATCAATATACTCTTCAAGTTCCATGAGAGCAGCACCCTCATCATACTTGTATTCAATTTTATTAGACATTCAATTTCAACTTAAAAGGTAATATGACCATATTCCTCTACAAACCTTTCGGGTATTTTATGTTTATACTCATTCTCTACTTTCATAATTTTTTTAGTGCGTATAGTATGCATATTTTTTCCTACAACGCTATCATTGTATGGTTTTCCATTTACAACAACTTGCTTTAAATTTGTAAAAGTATGTGGATAGTAAGGCAAATTTAAAAACTTGTAAACTTTCCTTAACTCTTTTTCTGGATTAGTAACTAGATCATCATACTTTATAAACACAGCCATTTCGGGATTATTTAACAAATATTCAATACACAAAAGTCCTTTTACTACATCTCCACCGTTATCCATAATATGATTTAGTTTTTCATCTAAAGTTTTGTATTGATTTAAAAAAGAAGTGGATTCGTTTTCAAACCATTTAATATAAGAAGCTAAAACATCTAAGACATCTCTTACTAAAACAACGCAACGAATAGGTTTTTTAAAATGTTTTTGCATAATTTCTAAATTACCTGGCGTGCAGACAGGGCTTCGTTCTATAATGGCTTTATAATTCCAATCCTTATAATAAAGATTATAAACTTCTTCCATAACATTGTCTAAAGACTGTTCGTCAGGCCAATTTTGAAAGGTAAGTTTATCTTTAAGAAAATATAATCCTACCATAATCGACAGGGTTATAGTGTTAGGTGTAACAACAAGTTCTGGATTTTGATTCATGACAGATGTGAACAGGGTATTTCCTGATCTTGGCATTGCACAAAGAAAATAGATTTGTTTAGGAATCTTTTTCTTTCTTCTTTTCATATTGGTCTTTCTCACGATTAGACAAATGTTTCATTATTTCCTGTTCAGAATCTTTTACATTCCAATTCATTGCCATTGAACGTCTTTCGCCTTCACCAAAAAACGGCATTACTGAATGTTTCAACCAACATGGAAAAATTAACATTGTACCAACTTCTGGCTTTACATAATCTTCTGTTTGACATTTTAGTTGTAAAATATCTCTCCGAGAATGTGAACCCCAGATAAGATGAGTAAAACCATCTATAGATCCGCTAGCATTTGACATAGGCATGGGATTTACATCTAGTTTGCTGATACACTCTGGAACTTTTAACCAAAGAAATCCAGATAGTCCGGCTATTGTTTGTGTACCGTGATCATGATACGGATTATAATCTCCAGCATAAGCATGATTTGTCCAACATTGAAAACAATCTGCTTTTGAATCTCTATCCCAACCCTGTTTAAGATAAGAAGTACCAACTTGATCGAAAACAGTTTTTAATTGAGCACCAATTTCACCCTCAAAAGGAAAATCCAGTTGAGCAGATTTCTGGTCATTTTTTAATTGTCCAACAAGACCATCAGCAAAACTGTCATTTTTTGGAATAATAACATCATCAATATATTCGTTAATCTCTACACATATTTCATGAGGAAATTCTATTTTACCTATGGATAAAGCTTTTATTGGTCTTATAGCAAATCTCAAACCGTGATTTTCATCTTCAAATTTTTGCTCTTCTTCCGCAAGCATTTCCATATTTTCACGAGCTATTCGTGCATTTTTTTCTTCTTTAGTTTCTTGGGGAGCTAGAGCTACTTGAGGCTCGGGGGGTTTTTGAACAGAATGATCGATAGGATTACCTTTTCCATCTACTTCAGCTGCAACCGTTCCATCCTTTAAATCATCAACACTGTCTACTTCAAAAATTTTCATTATTTTCCTTCCTTAAAAAAATGTAATAAAAACAACAACTTAGCCGTGATAGTAAAATTGGTATTTTTTCTATAATAAAGGAATAGGGAGTTAAAGTCAACTCCCTTTTCCAAATAATTTGAGAAGATTATTTCACCGTGATAAGGCGTGGTTTCTTCTCTTCTGGAACAACACGTTCCAAATCAATTGTGAGCATTCCGTTTTCCAGAGATGCTCCATTAACAACAACATCATCAGCAACCGTAAATTTCCGATCAAATTTTCGATAAGAAATTCCACGATAAACTGTAGAGTCATCCTCAGCGTTCTCTTTCACTGAACGAACAGAAAGAGTGCCTTCGGTAACTTCCACCTCAATGTCCTTCTTACCAAAACCGGCAAGGGCCATTTCAATTGTATAATTGTAGTCACCTTCCTTTCGGATGTTGTATGGTGGAAACCCTGTAGACGTTGTGTTATTATCAACGTATCTGCTGAGATGATCGAAGATGCGATCATATCCTACCGCATAGGGTGTTAATTTGTTGAAATTGTCGTTGAATAGACTCAGTGCATTGCTTGTAACCATTTTAAATCTCCTTTACTAAGCAAGATTGCGTTATGCATCCCATTATGGCGATGCGTTCAGTGGCTAGTTTTTTTAAGAGAACTAACCAAAACTCTATATCTACTTTCCAGGCAGTGACTCTAAATCTTAGTCTTTGGTTAATGCAGCCATATCCTATCTCTCAAAACCGCATAGACTCCAGTAGGTCAGTAGGTATTCCTATTTATACACCTATTATATAGGTTCCTTAACAAAGAGTCAAGGAACCTTTTAAATTTTTCTTAGAAGGCATCCTCCATTTTTTCAATTTCAGATTCCTCTTTTATTTCTTCTTCTTCACCAACATTAATGCCAGCATCAATCTTAGTGTAGAGATCCATGAAGGAAGCTTTTGTATCATCATCAAACCGAGCAACACAAAGTTCAAGGGACTTCATCTTATCACCAAAGATTGCAAAAGCTTTTACAATGTGGTCTAACCGACGAGTCGAGATAACTTCATCAACTCCACCATCGTAAAAAGTTTTACGAATAACATCAGCCCAAGTGATCAGATTATCAGCAAAAGACTCATCAACCTTTTTATATTTGGTCATTGAACCCATTATGATTTTCTTTTCAGTAACCGTAGTGGCATAGGGCTGTTCGATAGTGATTGCAAACCGTTCTAGGAAAGCTTCATTGAGAATGTTAGTTCCGATAAACCGTCCATCTTCTGAACCTTTACCTTTAGTATTGGCAGTAGCCATTACGTTGAAACCTTCTTTCGCAATAATCCACTTATTGATCTTTTTAAGGAAAACGCCTTTTCCTTCAAGAACAGGCTGAAGAGCAAGCAACTTGTTAGAACCAAGGTCACACTCATCAAGGAGCAATGTGCAACCACGTTCCATTGCCTCAATTACAGGGCCAGGAACAAACTTGGTTTCACCATTAACCAACCGAAAGCCACCGAGAAGGTCATCCTCATCAGTTTCGATAGTGATGTTAACCCGAATAAGTTCTTTCTTGAGTTTAGCATGAACCTGCTCGATCATCAAAGTCTTACCGTTACCAGAAAGACCAGTAACGAAAATCGGATAGAACAAACCAGATTTTACAATCTTCTCAATCGTACCAAAGTTGCCCCAAGCAACAAATCCCTCGAAAAGAGCCGGAACCAAATTCTGTTTTTCCATATTGGAAGCAATCAGATTGACAGCAGAAACTTCCTCAGAAACTTCAGTAGTGGTAGTTGCCTCAACAGCAGAACCACCTTCTGATGGCAATTTGTATGCATTATAACCAACCGAACAAGCTTTACGAAACCATGTTGGAAACGGAACCTCTGCCTTAACAGCAGCTTCTTTGGTCATTGCTTTTGTCAAAACTGCACCCTCACCAAACATCTCGGTGGCAGCTTCAACAAACAATTTCTTACGTGGAGACAAATACATATTTCAAAACCTCTTCATTAATGTAATTTTTTATCCTATATACAGAATACACTATTCAACTACTGTTGTCAATGGGGCTAATGTCGATTTTCATCGAATGTGATATTTTTATCACTATGCCACCAACGTCACAAACTTGTTGAGCAACGGCCGACTTGAGATTTTACCTTTCATCGACTTACCGAAAGCAGACTTGAGTTTTGCTTTTGAAGCACCGATTAACTCATCATCAAGACCTTCATTTTCAACTGCAAGAGCATTTCCGCCAGGCAGAACATAATACTCATCATATCCCAGCTGGGTAATTGCGATGTATTTGTTCTTGTTAGCAAATTTGATCATATCCATAATCTTATGACGTTCTTCTGAAGGCAGGAGATAATAAAGAGTCCGTTTATCAATTCGACCAAGACGGCCACGACCAGCAATGAAGAAACCAATTACGTTCATATCATAAACTCGGTTTTTAAGAATTTTGATAAGAGTGTTAGTAATATCACTAGAACTCTCGACTTCATAAGTTTTATTGATTACAGGATCAGTAACAATAACTTTTTTATCGTGATGATGCCATCCACCAAAAGCACCACTGTCAACTGTTTCACGATGTTCTTCGGTTTCTGTATTAAATTTATAATCAAATACACCGTGCATACGATTTGAAGCACCATCGGTCAGAAAAATTGTATTAACTTTCTGAACACCAGTGTCAGCCTTAAACTTAGGAACAATTTCCATCATTGCGACAATCGCATCATTTAAAGGCGTTCCGCCTAACTGTAAATTTTTTGGTGGGCTGTAAGGATACCCTTCATTATTCCAATCACGATATGAACCAAAACGTGAAGCATACATCCAAAGAACATGCATCATTGAAACTTCATCAACAAGAGTCATGTTACTGGAAAAGAAATTTAAGAGTTTAAAATGATTTAATGCTAAATCACCAGCTTTAAATATGTTGCTGGGTTCTCCATAACCATGATCACGATCTGGACGACTATACATATCAGAAAATGCAAAAACTTCAAAAGGAATTTTTATCCGGCGACAAAACCAAATCAGATTAAATAACTGAGCCAAAGTACCTTTAAGATTTTCCTGCATGGAGCCAGACCAATCAAGAACCAACAACATGCCGTGGTTTGTAGCACCAGGCAGAGTAGTAACCTTCTTAAAAAGATCCTCATTGTATTTGTAAGTATGTAACTTACTCATATCTAAAGAACCAGTTTTTGAAGTGGCTGCACGAGCATACTGGTCAGCAGCTTTCTTCATTTCAAATTCTTTGACCATGTAAGCAACAGTCTTTTTGGAATCGTTCTTGAGAGTTTCCAGATCCTCTAGAGTCTTATCAAAATAAAGAGCATTTTCACTTTTTCGTGATTCTTTATAATAAGGAACAAACTCATCTATAAGAGTTTTAAAATCAACGATAGTCTTGTTTAAATCGACTTTAGGAATTCTTGCATAAGTCCGATCTGCAGCAACCTTATCTCGAAGTTCATCCATTGCCTTACCGAAAGCAGAATCGGTAGTTGCCATAGGAACAGAACCTCCACCAGAGCTTTCCTTACCACCCTCAGTAGTTTCTACATCTGAAGTTTCTTTAACATCATCAGATTCAGAACTGTCAGTATCACCTATAGTGGAAGCACCTTTATTTTCATCAGAGTCTTCATCTACTTCTTCACCAGAGCTGGAACCTTTACCATCACCATCTTCGGCATCATCACTGTCATCACTGTCACCAGAATCAGACTTGTTACCAGAGTTATCATCATCACCTTCATTTTCTCCATCAGAGTTATCAGATTCTTCTTCACCAGACATACCCATTGAAGGCATACCCATTTCACTTTCTTCACCAGAATTGTGATTATCAGTTTCAGATTCGTTTTCTTTCATCCAAGCATAAAGCTCTTCAGCAAGATCAAGAACATCATCGGGGGTTTTGGTAGCAGCAGTGCGATCAACCCAAACCTTTTCCTCTTCAGAAAAAGGGATTGTCGTATCAGCAGATTTGAAAAATACGTTAATCCGATCAATCAGATTAAAATCAGCAATTTTTTTCTTTCCTGTACCAAAGAAATCTTTTTTAAGAAGATCAACATAACCTCGATTGAAAACACCAACGGCGCCGGGATACTTACCCTTAACCATTTTTTCAATTCGAGCATCCTCAAGGATATTCACAAAACTATGATTGATTTTTCGAGCTGCAGCACTCTCTAACATATCAAGAGGAGTCCACAATGCATGACCAATCTCATGGCAAACCATAAGATCATAAATGTCATCAGTCATTTCCTCATCTTTCCAGATGGGAAGTCCTAATTCTCTTTTCTTGGAATCAAAGTATGCCGTTTCCATCTGTTTATGGACAACGAAGACATCTTCTTCAGCGAGAAGTTTTGCAAGAGTCGATTTATTTTTCATCATATTTTCAGTATAATCTATCTAGGGACATATGTCAACTAGGTGTTGAAAGATTTAAAATGAGTGTGACCGATTCTGTCACGGAAGTAACCTTTCCTGTATTTCTTATCATATATACAGAATACACTACTGAATGGCTATTGTAAAGGGGGCTAGGGAAATAAATTAAAAGTGTGACATTTTTGCAACATTACTATCACGGCCGCGTCTAAGCCTTTGAAAGGATTGACTTTTTTGCCTGTTTCTTCTGTCTTCTATGAGCCATATCCAATTTAAGTTTGCTGACTTTTTGTGTGAAATTAGTTCCTTCCATATGGTCATATTCATGTTGAAAAACTCTACATTCTAGTCCGAACATAGCCTGTTCTTGTTTTTCACCATTTTCATCCTCATATGTAACCTCAATCCCATCAGGGCGTTTTACTTTTAGCCAAAGGCCGGGATATGTTAAACAGCCCTCATCCATAAAAATTTGTTCATCTGATTCGGTTATAATCTTGGGATTAAAGCATGCTATAATTTCTTTCTTTTTTACATCCGAATACATCACAAATACTCGTTCCATTATTCCACACTGATTAGCAGACAAACCGATACCATTATAATGTTCCATCGTTTCGATAAGATTATCTTTCATTTCCTGACGATCCATATCTTCGCTGCAACCTGATAATGGCAATGCCAATATTGGATTTGTATTTTCAATTAATTTAAATATTGCCATGTTTATTTACCTCGTTTCCCCAATTATCCCAACCTTCTTTAGTTGTCCTCGCAAAAAGTTCTATGTATGGGCCATCTAACAGTTGCTCAATATATGTGTACATCTCATCGGGTTTTCTGCTATGTTCTCTTCTAGAAGAAATGAC
>VTLG01013838.1_pt1 | contig 10536 bp, 18 predicted proteins | sample 4694571 | NCBI WGS metagenome assembly VTLG01 (sample SAMN12604809, study PRJNA352737) | marine metagenome | biome: ENVO:00000447; feature: ENVO:00000209|ENVO:00000569|ENVO:01000036; material: ENVO:00002151; isolation source: viral sequences binned using virsorter ... | reverse complement strand
CCTATAAAATGAGGGTGATGCCGAGAGAGAGACGAGTTCGGAGAGTATGGGTTGAATACACACCACCCTCGCCTCAAAATTACTTAGAATGTATAAATTATTTCAAGTAAAATCTCTCAACGTTTTGGTTATTTAGAAAGGTACATCATCATCCATTTCATCTTGGGATAGTTTTTCTCCACCTTTCCATAATGTAACTTCTTTTGCTTTCAATACAAACTTACGTTCTTGTTGATCTACAGGTAGATCTTTTGTATCTCTTGTAACATAAGAATGTGTTTCTAGTTTGATATTAACAGGAAGTCCTATAACATCTTCTTCTTCTACAAGAACAAGTTTCTTTTTACCATCATCTTCTTCAAGTTCTATATCAAGACCTTCAAGCAGTTTAAAATATCTACTATTTTTGTTAGCAGATTCTGATGTAGTAAACACAAAGAAACCATTATCGTAGTATTTTCTACCCGGCAGATGTGTGCAATTAGTATGCATTTCATTACCATCTTTATCAACAAGAGGTATTTTCTTATTATTCACATCTTTTCTATGCTTATACCCATCCATCTCATATAGAGGTTGAGTAAGATCAGCAGCTTCATCTGCAATTGTGTAAGACATATTAACAATAATAGCTTCTCCAGCTCTAGTCATTACTTCTTTAGTATCAAGACTTGATATGTGAGCAGGATATGTACCTTCTTCAACGGGTACAAATGCATCTTGTTTTTTACTGTCAAACAATACACCTTCTAGTTCTCTTGCCATTTTTATTCTCCTTATTTGTTAGTTGTAGTTGTGTATTTAGTTAATAGTTTATCGTATTCAGTTTGAAACTTTATCATTTCTTTTGATGGTTCTAGTCCTTTGCCTCCACGAAAGTAGAGGCTTGGGATTACATAAGTACCATTAGCAGTTTTGATATATCTTTTTACTGATGTTCTTTTAGTTGATATAGAATTACTATTTTTCAACTCTTTTACAGCAGAAGCTGATAGCTTACCACTTTCTTTTAGTCTGTCAATATCAGACTGTTTTACTTTTCCCATTGATGGTCTCCTTTTATTTTGTTTTGTATATGTACATCCACTTTAGATTCTAGTTCTTCTGGCAATGGATGTGGATCTTCTTGCATACTGAATGTATGAAACGAAGGGTTTACCACAAGTGTCTTACCAGTTTGTAGTGTTTTGAATGTCATCATTGGTTTCCCGTTGAATTGTTTTCTACCAGTGAATATCATCTGATTAAACTCACGCCCATCAGAAGTACCCACAGCATACACTTCGCCTTCTACCAATAAATAATCATTATTTTGATGTATCCTTTTCATTTAGTTTATCTCTCTCTCTTTTTAGTTTAGACAACGAACCATTGTAGTTCGATGTATTTAGTTTCTGGTCTTTGATTAGTTTATGTATCTGTTCCATTTTTGATTCACTTATCTCAGATGCTACTACAAGAATTTCGTTTTTCATTTCATCTGATAATTCAAGATTTTCAATTTGATTTCTATATACGTCATCTGCAATATTCAAATACATATTCATTGCTTTCTTCATACAATCTGTATTAGCAGCTTTGATGTCATTACCTATATCTACGAAATCTCCAGTGCCTCTCTTAGTCTGTATTCTATGAGCTGCTACCATATCTCCAGTTCGCCATATACCTTCATCATACCACTTCAATCTACCATGCACTACATAGGCAGCACTACCTAAGTTTTCTGTCTTTACAATTTTCCAAGACCAGCCTGCATATTCTTTATCTGCAATTTCTCTCATGTACCCAATCTCTACATAATCCTGTCCTTGTCTTTGTTTGACAAAAGGAGCAGGAGTAGGAGTAAAAGATACTTTCTTGTGTTTTTGTGTAATTGCTTTTCTTATTTCGTTTGTTGTTGATAACGTAGATTCATCTACTATTATCTGTGTGTTATTACTCATTGTTATCCTTTGTTTATTTTATTGGTGTTGGACAGACGTCACTATAACTACAATATCTACATTCCCAATCTTCAAAAGGTGTTCCATATCCCACGCCTGGTTCTAGTTCATCAGCAAGATGAAACTCTTCCCCAAACTCATCAAGTATGTCATTCGTATCTTCCCAATATTCTTTTGCTTCTTCAATGTAAGAACGATTAACAAGTTGTTCTTTCATCATAGAAGTATTCTTATTGTACCAGATAAGAAAAAGATTTACTTTTTCTATTTTTGGATTTTGTGATATTGCAAGACCATAAGTACCCAACTGTAACTTATAGTTTCTGTCTGTTGTTTTGACTCGGTTGTCTTTCCGACCAAACTTTGTTGTCCATTTGTAAGCTGCAACAGTTTTGTAATCATATATATCAAATACATTATGTCTTCTTTCACCTAAATCAAATGTTCCTACAACATTAAATTCAGGTATAGATACTTTTTCTTCAATATATATATCTCTCTGAGGATTGTCATCTTGTATTTTAGACATTGCTTTTTCTAAGTCTTCATGTACAATTGTACCAAGACGTAAGAGCCTTAACGATTTATCATCAAGGCCCTTTGTCTCATATCCAAAGAAAGAGTACATTTGTTTTCTGTAACAACTACCAGCAGAAGAAGCATGAAACTCTTCATTTTCTCTTTCTGCTTGTCTATCATTATTAATGTCTGATAGATATTTATTGTATGATTGTATTATATCCATAGTCTCTCCTTATGTACTCTAAATTTAACAATATTAACATTTACTATCAACAGTTGAATTCAAATATAACTTGAATTTGCTCAAATGTTCTGCACTTCTTTTATTTCCACCAATGTTAAATCTCAATGGTTTATCTAGCATCCACAAACCTTTTGGTGTAAAAGGATTGCGTTCGTCATACAATGTAGTCCATTTCCAATCATACAATGTGAAAACTTTATTGCCATTAACAAATGCATATTCTCCAGATACTTTGTAATCGTCTCCTATATTTGGTTTACCAAATGTTTTAACAACATTCTTTGGTATTAGATCTATTTCACCTTGATAAAAAGTTCCACATGCTATGTTATCATTATTAGATAGAAAAAATTCCATTATAACTCCTGTTCTTTTATTATATACCAATACTTTCTGCCAGCGTCATCATCCCATACTGACATTTCCTCTAGTATATTAAGTGTGTTGTTTGATACTCTTGCTATATCTCCTTTGGCTATAGGTTCAAAATAACCTACAACTAGAGATCTTTTAAACTCGTGTGTTCTAAATTCTATATCTTTGTATCCATACAAGGTAAGCAATAGTTTTATCTTACCTTCCGCATCTTTCTGCATACCATCTACTTCATCAACAGGAACAATAGCATTAACTGTTCTTTTTGAATAAGGACATTTCTTTTTGTCAAATGTAGTTAGCTTACCATCTTTTTTAAGATCGTTCACTCTACCACTTACTGCATTGATTTCATATTTTGTTATAGCACATATTTCACGAAGTGACATACCTTTGCTATGTATATTATAATGCTCTGTTACAACTTTCATAATATTATGTTTTTGTGTATATGATACACCTTCTTCATTTATTTCTTTATATGCTTGTTTACTTGTTTGTGTTACCATATTACTTCTCCTCTTTGTTTAGTTCATCGAACCCAAGAGCAAACTTAAGAGATTCTATTCTACCTGTACATACATCTATAAGTGTTTCATTTTCTTCATAGTTTCTCATAAGATACTCTTTCATGCTCAATTCTTTTTCTAGTGCAATTATTAGTTCATCTTTTGTTTTTACTTTTAACATTATTTATCCTTTTGTTTAGTTTAAAATTTTTGCCTACATCCGACTCCAACGGATTGTAACGGAGCCACAGTTGAATGGAGCAATAAACAACTGTTGCGTTAGATAGGCAAATAGTACCTGTTCACCTGCGACATGGTTCGAGGTACTACAAATTTTTAAAGGAAAGCACCTACCGATAGGATTTTTATTTATATCCAAGTGTTAACAAGGTTTCGAGTGTACTTTCAAATACATTCCCTAATAGCCGTCGCTATACTTTCCTTTAATGTGCATAGTTTGTATTCATCACTCTATACTTTTCACTCGTTAAACGACGCTACTAAGAAATAGGTGTCAACTATTAGTATCACTATACACTTCACACTAATAGCTGTTACTAGTAATAATTTAGGCACTGCTTTCATAGACGATGCGGAGTCTACTTTTTTACCACATTGTAGTTGTGAGTGGAAGGGAACAGTGCCTATTAAGTTTAATAATTTTGATGTCCATGCAATTCCATATGGCAATTAGCACAAAGTACAATACACTTTTTAATTTCATCAAATATCTTTTTGAGTCCAAAACCATTACTAATCATATTACCAACATTAGCTTCTTTTGTATGATCGTGATGATGAAATTGTAATGCCCAAGTGGAAAACTTTTTACCTCTTGATTTTTCAGAGTAACCACAACTTCCACAACTTAACTGTTGCTTGTACTCTCTAACCTTTCTAGCTTTCTCCATTCTTCCGTTAGGTGTTTTCTTTTTGTGATCCCAATAACATCCATGTTTTGTACAATAATATCTTCTGTAGGGATTACCTGACTTATCAAACATACCAGTTTTAGCAAACTCTGATAAGTTCATACTAGTATTACATCCTTTGCAAGTTCTTGTTTTTGTCACTTTATACTCCTTTAATTGTTTATACCCAAGTTATCGTAGAATGTAGTATATATAGAGGAAATATATTCTTGCTACACATACCACACTCTGCGACAATTGTTGTTACATAGTTGTATAAAAAAGGTAGATTACTCTACCCTTTTCATAGGTTGCACAGGCTGTTGTTCTTCGTCTTCATACAAAGGCGCAAAACCATAGCTTACACAACGATTGTTTAAGATCTTAAGTTTAGTGTTAAGTTCTCGTTCCAACTCATTAACGCCAGGTATAGGTCTACCAAACGTATTGTTCCATCCTCGCTTCATATCAGCTTTAAGAATCTTCTCTGTGTATTCAGCTTCAAGCTTATCAGCTCTCTTAGCATAGAACTCTCTAGTTATAATCTTAGTCATAATAATCTCCTTTTGACTGTTAATTAAATAATTATTAAAATAATAATTAAAATAGAAAATAACGTAAAAGTTATTTACGAAATCCCCCATATAGGGGGTATATAAGGGGAAAAAGGCTACATATCAAAATCATACAATTTTTCTACTAAATAACTGGGGTAACTACTTGTATTAGTTTGCATAATAGTTTAAATTAATGGGTGGTTGGGTCGGGATAAATAAAAGGTGTAATTAAAAATGTCTGAAGTAATAGAAGGTTTATCAAACTTATCAATCTCTGAACAAGAAAAAATACTAAGTAAATTATCACAGGATTTAGTTCCTGTAGAAATAGACGACAAAGTATACCTTGTACCTAGAGAAGTAGACGAACTAATAGATAGTTTATCTGCTCAAGTTATGTTATTAACTGAACATCAATTTAAATGGCAGAAAAAAGAAAAATTAAAAATGTAGAACATTATGTCTATGAAGACATAGACGAATTTAGAGAGACATATCCAAATACAATAGTGCATCCAGATTGGCGAAAAGCAGAAGAAGGTGATTGGGTTATAAGTGATGATGATAAAATTGTACAACTACTAAAAGTCAAAACAAACGTTAATCATCATTCAGATACAAAAAATTATAACTATGCAAACGGATGGGTGCGAACTGTAGTAGGTAGTTTTATTAATAAACCTAGTACAAAAATGGATACAGATTTTAGTAATCATCCTAATAGATATACATTTTCTACAAAAATAAAAAATACTGCGGATAATTTTCGTAATAGAAAAAAAGTCACAAATAAAGAAAAACAATTTGCTACAAATGTAGTAATAGGAATGGGAGCTGTTGAAGCATATAAAAATGCTTACAAAGAAGTTTCAGAACAAAAAGCAAGAAAAAAAGCAACCGTACTTTTAAAACAGGAAAGAGTCATGGAAGAAATACAAAAGTCTGTATTAGATGTTGCAAAAGGATTAGGGATAGATCATGAGTATATTCTTAGTAAATTAAAACATCTTGCAGATTATAGTGAAGACGATAATATCATATTACAATCAACAAAAGAATTAGGTAAAGTCATAGGTACATCTAATAATACTATAAAACAAAAAGAGGTAGGATTAATAGGTATGTTTGAAGGGTTTTCTCCTGAACAATTAGAAGGTGCTAAAAGAAATGAATTGCCTATTGAAACAAAACAAATAAAATCCGAGGAATAAAATGGGCGTAACTCAAGGAATTGTAAAAGACAACGATGGAAATATTATATGTTGTTCTCATTGTGGTTCTAGAAATATACATAAAAGTGGGTTTTTATATAGAGCTAATTCTAAAAAACAACAATGGAAATGCTTAGCATGTGGTAGAAAAACAGTTAGACCTACTATATTAGAAAAAAGTCCATTTAAAGTAGAAGAAAGAGATCCAGATACAATCCCAATAAAAGATCTTATTGATTTTAGAAAAAAACAATACAAACAAAAAAAGACATCTAAAGAAAATAGAAAACTTGTAACAATTGATATAAAAATAGATGGGCCGATAGGAATTGCACATTTCGGTGATCCTCATGTAGATGATGATGGTACAGATTTATCTCAAATTATTCACTACATGACTTTAATTAATAATACAAAAGGAATGTTTGCTGGTAATCTTGGTGATATACAAAACAATTGGATAGGAAGATTATCTGCATTGTATGGACAACAATCTACAAGTGCTAAAGAATCATGGAGACTTACTGAATACTTTGTAAATAAACTAAATTGGTTATACTTAGTAGCAGGTAATCACGATGTTTGGTCAGGCGATGGCGATCCATTAGATTTTATTATGAGAGATCATCAAGGTCTATATGAAAAGTGGGGAGCAAGGATGAGGCTTGTATTTCCTAGTGGTAAAGATATAAGAGTTAATGCTAGACATACATTTAAAGGAAATAGTATTTGGAATACTGCTCATGGTGTAGCAAAAGCAGCTCAAATGGGATGGAGTGATCATGTACTTACTTGTGGGCATACTCATGTATCTGGATACCAAGTTGTTAAAAGTCCTTCAAGTGGATTAATTAGTCATGCATTACAAGTAGCATCATTTAAAATTATAGATAGTTATGCAGATAAATTAGGTCTAGACGATAAAAATATATTTAATTGTCCTGTTACTATTGTAGATCCCAGATATGAAGATGATGATAATAGATTAATTACAACAATATTTAACCCAGAAACAGCATGTAAATACTTAACATATTTGAGAGAAGACTATGCAAAAAAGAAATAGTAAACATTTTTTAGATAATATTCCAGATGAAATGGAATTAGATGAAGCTATTGTAATGTTAAAAGATTTAAATAAAAAAGTTAGAAAAGAATTTAATCTCTATAGTATGTCGTCTAAAACATATACAAATATATTAAGAATGAGAAAAATAATAGAAATGTTACCTATACCTGAAAAAATGGAAACAACATGAAATCTAAAAAACCTTTAACAAAACATGATTTAAAAAGAAAAATAAATGATTTAGAAAGAACAATTCTTTTTATAGCAGATAGATTACAAAGATTTGAAGTCGTATTTAATGATTTTGTAGATATGACAAAACAAGCTAAAAAGTTAGAAAAGTATTTAGATGACAAATATAAACAAACGGAACGTAAACAAAGCTGAAGAAGCATTACAATTAGCATATAAAGATCTTATATCGTTTGGTAAATTATTTTTACCAGATGACTTTATGCGTAGTGAAACTCCATTCTTTCATTACGAAATAGCAGATGCGATAGATAACAGAAATGTAAAACAAACTTTTTATTTTATGCATGGGTATCTGCTACTCAAAAATTAAGTGTAGGTAATATGGATTATATTAAATATCACTTAGAAAATAATGATTCAATTAAATATTACTTTGGACAAATGAAAGGTCGAAAGTGGACAGAAGAGGACATAGAACTTTCTAATGGATGTAAACTTATTAGTAAAAGCAATGTCGCAGGAATTAGAGGAGGCGCAAAACTACACAAAAGATACGACCTCATCGTACTTGATGACTTTGAACACGAAGCAAATACAATCACCAAAGAAGCTAGAGACAAAAATGCCAACCTTGTTACCGCTGTTGTGTACCCTGCTATTGAACCTCACACTGGTCGCCTTAGGGTTAATGGTACTCCTGTTCATTATGATTCTTTTATAAACAATTTATTAAATAAATATGCTAAATCTAAAAAAGATAAAAAAGAATTTGCTTGGAGAGTAATTACATACAAAGCATTAATAGACGAAAAAACTCCATTATGGGAAGGATGGTTTCCGTATTCTAAAATACAAGAAAAGAAAAAGTTTTATGCTGATTCAGGACAACCTCAAAAATTTTATCAAGAGTATATGATGGAAGTCCAATCGGAAGAAGATGCAATATGGAGAAGAGAACATATAAGATATTGGGAAGGATATTTTAAACATGAAGATGGCGTTAATTACATTGTTAAAGATGGGTCTGATATTCCTATTAATACATTCATTGGTTGCGACCCAGCAACAGATATTGATACAAAACATAGTGACTTTTCTGTAATAACAGTTATAGGGATAGATGCAAATAATGAACTATATGTATTAGAATATGAAAGACATAGAAGTATTCCTACAATTGGATCTAAGAATCCTGAGACTGGTGAATTGTTTGGAAAAAAAGGAGTTGTGGATATAATCCTAGAACTTCATCAAAAATATAATTGTATGTCATCTACTGTAGAAGACGTTGCAATGAATAGAAGTATATTCCAAGCATTAAACGATGAAAGAAGACGACTAAATAAGTTTGATATTTCCGTTATTCCACAAAAACCTGGCGGAACACAAAAAAGAAATCGCATATATTCTGGACTTTCGGCTCGTTTTAGTACAGGAACAGTACATTTACGAAGAAATATGTTTGATTTAATTAACGAAATACTTACTTTCGGCCCTAAAATGGCTCACGATGATACAATTGAGAGCCTTTATTACGCACAAATACACTCTTTTCCTCCAAATATGAAAAAGGATAAAGAGAAAAGAAGTTGGTTTAAACCAAAAAGAAAAGCAAAAAGTTGGTTAGTATCTTAAAAGGAGTATAAAATGAAACATGGTAAAAAATCAATGACCAAAAAAAAGAAAGCATCAAAAAAATCTAAACCTAAATCCAAAAAGAGATATTAATGTATAAATTTGGTAAGAGAAGTAGGCAAAGGTTAAAAGGTGTAGACCCTAGACTTGTTAATGTTTTAAATGAACTTATTAAAATTATGGATGTTACTATTATTGAAGGATTGAGGAGTAAGGAGCGGCAACAGGAATTATTAGCACAAGGGAAAACTAAAACTAAGTATTCCAAACACATACAAGGAAAAGCTGTTGATCTCGCTCCTTACCCGATTAATTGGGATGATAGAGAAATGTTTCATTATATGGGTGGAATGTTAAGAGGTCTTGGTAAAGCAATGGGATTAAAGATTCGTTGGGGCGGCGACTGGGATAGTGATGGGGATATACACGATAATAATTTCGATGATTTAGTTCATGTAGAAATAAGGGATTAAAATGCCAAGAGTAACAAAAAAATCTAAAGCACAAATAAATAAACAAATATGGGATAAGGCAAATAACTCTCATAGGCAAAGATGGCAGACAGTTAGTCAAAAAGGTTACGACTTTTACCTTAATGAACAATTGACTAAAGATGAACAAACTATGTTAGAAGAATCTGGTATGCCAACATTTACTATAAATAGGATAACTCCTATTATAGAAATAATGAAATACTTTGTTACTGCGAATAATCCTAAATGGAAAGCTGTAGGGGCAACTGGTGATGATGCTGATGTAGCTCAAGTTCATTCAGATATAGCAGATTATTGTTGGTATTTATCTTGTGGTAAATCATTGTATAGTCAAGTTGTTTTAGATTCTCTTACAAAAGGATTAGGTTTTTTTCTTATAGATATTGATAAAGATGCAGATCGTGGAATGGGTGAAGTTAGATTTAATAGACTTGATCCATATGATGTATTTGTAGATCCTGCTAGTAGAGACTTTTTATTTAGAGATGCAACATTTATTCAGGTACGAAAAAATATATCTAGAGCAAGATTAATTAATATGTTACCTCAATTTGAAACTAAAATAAAAAAAGTAACTAAAGGAAGTGATGTTGTTTCTTATTCTCAAAGAGATGCAGAGTTTACAGATAGTATACAACCTGAAGATTTAACATATGGTGTAAATATGGATGCTGAAGATGAAGATATAATTCCATACTATGAAACATATAGTAAGAAAAAATTTAAATATAGAAATGTGTATATAAAAGTTGAACCTACAGAAGCAGAACTTCTAATGTTAAAAGAACAAGTTCAAGATCAATTAGAAGCATTTAAACAAGAAATAGAAGTTCAATTAATAGAAAAACAATTGCAAGTAGAACAACAA
>VTLG01012069.1_pt1 | contig 10537 bp, 23 predicted proteins | sample 4694571 | NCBI WGS metagenome assembly VTLG01 (sample SAMN12604809, study PRJNA352737) | marine metagenome | biome: ENVO:00000447; feature: ENVO:00000209|ENVO:00000569|ENVO:01000036; material: ENVO:00002151; isolation source: viral sequences binned using virsorter ... | reverse complement strand
ATCTCCTAGTATCATGTTCATCAGGAAGTGTGGAGGCAAAGGTATCTTATCTTCAGGATCGTTCTTCTCAAACCACAACTGGCACTTAGGTCTACCTATGTTAGACATACGTAGTCTAAACTCATCACGTGGTGGCGAGTTAAACTGTTTGTCTAAGGCAGCTTTAACATCGGAGGCAACCTGTGTGGCTACCTCCTCTGTCATTGTAGCTTCACCCTTCATAGCCTTTTGCAAGTAGCTAAAGACTTGTAGTTCAGCAGGGTGATTCATTACTCATCAACCTCCACGAAGTCATTATTGATTATACCTTCGACAAGATCTGCGTCACCATCAGTGCCAATCTTTGCACGATCATGGTGTAAGTCTAGGATCTTACCGTTGCTATACTCAATGAGTTCTAGGAAGTCCTTGAGGGTATCGTTGTCTTCGCTGCCAAGTTCAACAGCGTCACCAGTGGTAGCTTTTATCTTACCAAACTTAGCACCAGTAGGTATGCTATCTTCTATACCTTCCAGATTTATGGTGGACATGATGGGTAACATGTTCTTCTTCTTGAAGTTATTCATTACACCATTGATACTCTTCAAGCTGTCACGGTTCTTTACATCCATGACAAATGGTACACTTGCTGCAGCATCCACTGGCTCACCCTTTTCATTCATAGGGCTATCCAATGACACTGTACCATAGTATACCACGACACGTTTGACTGAACGTATCACTTGCTTGGTTGCATCATCCAGTGAATTGAAGTCTTCGATGTAACCAGTAGGTCTACCTAAGTTAAACCCACCAATACTATCCTTCAAGTCACCGTTGAGGGAGTTAGACATAACAGACTTCTCCATCTCTTCAGTGTCACTGTTCCAACGTTGCCATTGATTGCGTTGGGCAAAGACACGAATAGTAGCACCATTACTGTAGACCATATCATCCCCTGTCTTGAGGGTGAATGCACCTACAGGTACTACCTCTGTCTTTATCATCTTACCATTGAGTTCTACTTCACCCATGATAGGTTGATGCAACATTCCTAAACGTGATATTGATGGGAGAAAAGTCTGCGTTACTTGTCTTGATAGACACGCCCATTAGTTCTGCCATCGACTGACCACGTTCATTTGCTATTGCTAGTTCATTACTCATTCTATATCCTTTTCTATAGAGTTAAAGAGTCTTAGTTATACACTATATATCAACTGTGTCAAGCCAATTATCTCCTATCTTTGCTTCTAAAAGCATAGGTACATTCATATCTATTCCGTATGTCTCCTCTATTATTTTGTTTAAATCCTGGTTGAGTGTCCACACCATAGACAATACTAAATCTTTCTCGTCAGGATGTACATCAACCACCATAGAATCGTGTACAGTATTAACTAAACACGACTTCATGTGTCGCAAACGTTCATGCATTTCATTCAGTACCACTGGCACTACATCACCAGTAGCAAAGCCTTGCACTGGGTAGTTCTTTATCATAGTGAAGTGCGTTGGTACACCACTGTGGCGTCTTGTCACATCAGGGAAAGCATACTGTCTACCTGATACGTTTGTTATCTTCAAGAAGCGTAGTGCTTCATCACCTAACTTCCTGTGCCACTTGGCTATGCCCTTGTATTTATCGTTGAAGTGGGTGTAGTAGGTTGCTTCAGCTTTCGTGCGTCCGTAACCGCTTGCTCCAAAGAGAGGTGCAAACGTGTGTTCTTTAGCTGCTTGACGTGATGTTGGTTGCCCTGCATCAGTGATAACTTTTGCTGTGTAAGCATGTACATCGAAACCATCTGTAATTTCTTGCATCGCTGTTTCATCCTGTGCCAAGAACGCTGCTGTCCTAAATTCGAGTTGTGCAAAGTCGGCCTCCATTATTAATCCGTTGTTAAATCTTGATACAAATACTTTCTTTACAGGAAACGTGCCTCCTCTTGGCATGTTCTGCATGTTGGGATTGCGTCCACTGAAACGTCCAGTAGCTGTGATGTGTTGGGTAAGCCCAACGTGCAGGAATCCATTACCCTTAGTGTATGATCGTATTCCGTTGACAAAAGCTGATAGATAAGAAGAGATAGCATTGTGACGTTTAAGATCAGAAATGAAATCAATAGCCTCGTCCATTCTATTTTGTTTAGCAGTTGAAGATAATACATCCAGTTCATCCTTTCCTGTGTTGAATCCATTAGCACTGACCCACTTCTTGCTTGGTGCAGTGAAGCGTAGCCCTGCTATCTGTTGTGTATCCTTTAGTCTGTATCCTTTTGCATCACAATCTTTGCATTTATTAGGTCTAGCAAACTTTGTTCCATCTTTTTTAAGTCGGTATACTTTACCTTGCCCTTCGCAACTAGGGCAGGTGTAAGCCTGTGTCCTGTAGATCGGTGAGGAGTTGGCTTTAACGGCATCCTTAAACTCTTCTTGTGTCGAAGTGAACTCGAACAGATCAGACCATTCTTTCTTGTCATGTACCCTTCTACTGAAGAGGACTTGCGACTTTTGTTCAGGCGAGCGTAAGTTAATCGGAGTGTCGCCCATAAGTTCCCTGACTTTCTTTTGTAGTCTTGTTTCAATCTCCGCTTTCTCATTCTCAAACTCCTTTGCTACTCGCTCCAACTCTTGAAGATCGACTTTGAATCCTGCCATATAGATTTCTGTGAGGGTCTTGCAGGTATTGAAGGTAACTCTTTTGACTGTACTAAGGGAAGATGCTTCGGGAAGTGAAAAGTCTTTTTCTTGGGCATGGAACAACTCACAAGTAGTAAGCAAGTCATGCTCAAGATAATGACAGAGTTCAGCCAAAGGTATCTCGTTTGTGTTCTTACCTTCCTTAAAATATTTCTTGAGTGTATCATCCTTCTGTACCTCTAGTTGTCTACGTTCTGCACAAGCCTCTAGGCTCAAGCCATTCCTCTGACCACGATCCAGTATATACTCACCAAGCATGGTGTCATAGATGTCACCATCATACTTAAAGCCACACTCCCACAGCCACATCAAGTCGTGCTGTGCGTTGTGCATAATGAGTAAGTCAGTGTTGTCTAAGTTCCACTGTACCTCTAGTCTTTGAAAGCCTGTGAAGTCGGTAGCTTCATTGTGATCCAGTGTCTTGATAGTGAGTGTAGCTTTAGGATCATCAGCATCAAGCATACCCACTTGAACCAAATGATTGTTAGACTCAAAAGGATCGAGGTGTAACTTACCATCACGATGAGTGACAGTATTCTCTACATCTAGCACCAACCTCATGCTGAATACAACGATCTTGGACCGTCAAGCTGACAGGTTATCTTACCTTGAAAGCCATTCAGTTTGTTCTTGGCAATGTTTAAATATCTAATTGGATCTTCATCTTCTCCTTCTGCTTGTTGTGTCTTACCAATCAGTACCATGAGGTCAGCCTCTGCTGCCTTACCTGTCTTGCTACCTTCCATCATAGCTTGGTTTAGATCAGCCCTACCTTCTGCCTCTGCTGATAGCTGAGACATCCACACCACCGCACAGTCATACTGCTTGGCTATGTTACGTGCATGGATAGCTGCTGCCTTGAGAGTTATGTCTGTCCTCTCTGTTCTGATGTCGGCAAACTTGTCGCCCATATCCAGGATTACTATATCAGGACGCTCATACTTTACCACTGACTCAACCCAATCCATACCTTTACCTGTGCTATCCTTGAACTGTACCTTATCTTTGATTGAGTTGTATCTCTTGGCTGCTAACGCTTTGTTAGTGTGTACCTCTTTGATAGTCATAAGAGTTGACGCACTGATGTATCGTGCAGCTACACGTGTGTATGCTTCCTCGTTACACAGCACAATACACTTAGCACCTTGATGTGCAAAGCCATTAGCTGCTGCTACAAGTGAGGCGTGAAAGCTAGTCTTACCAGTATTAGGACGAGCGCCAACCAGAATAAGATGACCACCACTGATACCCTCCACCCTACGAGCCAAACTGGGTATGTTAAATTTCCATTTCGATTCAAGTGCCGTTGCATCAAGGATAGTATCAAGACTGTGATCATCCCACTCGACACGAAGATTTGGAGTAAAGTCATCTTTGTATTCCTCTAATAGTTTACGTAATGGTTCGAGGCTATTCTCTGCACCGTTCACAAAGTCAAAGCCTAAGTTAGCTACAAGGTCACCCACGTGCTGCTGAAACAACTGCGACAATGTGTCCTCTGCTATCTCGCCTTTGATAGGTTCAGCTATCTCAATACGCTTGAAGAGATCTTCATAAGCTATTCTTGTAGCGGTGGTCATGCTTGCGTTGATACGGTTGAATACAGCATGTAAGTCAGACACAGACAGGTCACCATCGTATGTCTCCATAGCTGTATCTAACGCTTGCTTTATCTTACGCACATCCTTACTGAAGATACGTTCAGGGCAACGCACACCCTTGTGGTCATTATAAAATTCTCTACTGAGTAGAGTCTTTACTAGTGCTAGTTCCATCATCTCGATTCATCTCCTCTCGTACTCTCGCTCTCTGTCTTTCCTCATCAGTAAATGATCTAATTACAGGCACAGTCTTATTGTTGTTATCAAGATCAACTATTATACCAGTGTTCCACTTATCACGTTCCGCTTCAGCATCTGCAATATTATCAAATACCTTTGGCTCTGGAAAGTTTGGAAACACTTTACCCTCTGGCACATACATGATGTCACCATCTACGTCAATCACTACTGCTAGTCGCATTACATAACTCCTTTAATCTCTCTATGTCTTCATCCATCTTATACTTTATATCATCTAATAAATTCATAGCGGTGGTCTTGTTACCTGTCCACAACTCTATCTCTCTACGGTACTCTACCGTCTTACCAATAGCATCAGGGTCAAGGGCTATGATTACTTTGTTGTACTCTTGTATCTTCTCCATATGTTTAGGACTAAGGCTTGTACCTAAGATAGCCATAGCTGTAATGTATGGCACTTCTTGTGTGGCTATGATAGCAGACAGTACATCCTCTACTATCAATAGTATCCTACCGTTACCATACATATAGTAGTCAGCCTCACCTGTGTAACGATACCACTTGGGGTGTTGCTTCTTACCTACTGCCCTACCTACAGCGTCAACTATCCTACCGTTATGCTTGATAGGAAAGACAACACGTTCATCCTTCACATCATACATGGTATCGCCCAACGCTATGCCCCAACGTCTAACAAATCGTTGGTGTTTGGTGTGTAATGCCTTTGGTATTACTACGTACTCAGGTATCTCCATAGTATCCTTCTCTTTCTTTATGTTTGTGTATGCACGTTGAGTCTGTTGATCTTTCATGCGTTGGTATATCTCTGCTGCTGTCATGTCCGTAACATAGATGCCACGTATTGTACAGCCTAGTTTAAAACAGTTGTACTGTATGTCACCTAGTGTATTGGTAGCAGTAAATGTATTCTTACCTCTGCACTGAGGGCAGTCACCTCTGTACCTCTCACCCTCTTTCAGACCTAGATCGTCAATGAAATCACGCATCCTCATCTTGTTTACCTCTTGCTGCTAGTGCTTTGCTTGCACCACTGTATGTGTTCACCATGTATGGCTTGACTGAGGCTGTGTTCTGGTGGCCTGTCACCTGCATAATACCTGCAAGATCGACACCACCCTCCATCATTTCTGTGACCGCTGTCCTACGTAGATCCATAGCCGTAAGTTCTTTAGGTAGATTAGCTTCTTCCAGGATCTTATTGATATATAACGAGATTTCCTCTTTGTCATAAGGTGTATATGCTCCTGCTCTAGGCTTGACTCTTGGTACTACGTACTCTTGAAAGCCAAACTCCTCCTTCTGTTGACGCAGCATGGAACACAAGCCTTGAGATATAGGGAGGTGTACATCTGCATTACGCTTGCTCTGAGTCATATCAATACGACAATGGTTTAAGTCTAAACTATCCCATGTAAGTAGACGTATGTCACCTACACGTTGACCCCAATCATATGCCATATGAACTATCAGTCCAATGCTGCGCCATCGAAAGTCGCTGTAAGCAGTGTCAAGAAAAAGTGACACATGTTCACGATCCCAATACACTCGCCTTGGTTTTTCAGTGACGGTCTGAACCAAAGCTATCGGGTTGTGAATGAACACATCATAACGCATGGCATGTTTCCACGCAGCAGAAAGGACACTGCGTCTGTAGTTGGCGGTACGTGTGCCAATCTCAAGCCACTTATCATATGCCTGTGTAATGTGTCGAACCTTCAAGTTCTTACAGCGATATGCCCGAAGCATCTTGCCCTCTACCTCAGTGATGAGGGTAGCTGACAAGTGATTATCGTAGTCTTTTTGCGAGGAGGATTTTAACCTACGATAAACATCTGAGTTACGGTAAAAGTTTATCACTTCTTCTAACGTACAGTTATGCTTCGGTATATTCTTATATTTGTTTACCATTTCCTCCTTACCTTCCAGTATGCCCATGCTCTACTACAGTGACCATCGCCAAGCAATGCGTCTAATAGTCGCACAAGATTAGTCTTCCCATTTCGTTTCCATTCCCAGTTTCTTGCGGAGAATGTCTGATTTAATCTGCCACCAAGAAAGACGTTTAGTAACACGCTTAGTGCTATCAGTATCCTTACGAGGTAGGTTACCCACCCAATGTGTAGCATCATCGAAAGGCGTATTCGGATTCTTTCCATCTTCACTTTCCATTCAAATGTGCTATCCATAATAAGACAAAACCTATTGTCCAAGCTATTGCAATCACCATAGGGAATGCTGCTGCTAAAAGTTCGGCACCCATAGTACGCCCTCCTCTCTGTCCTTCTCATATAGTTTCTGTTCCTGCTCATGTAGTCTAGCTTCATCATCATTGCCATCCCACCAAGCATCGTCTGCTCTGCGCTTACAGTTGTTGATCACCCTGTCTATAGGTGTAACTTTGTAGCGCCATCCATCAGGACTAACTCGCATGTTCTCTCCTCCTTAGTTCCACGTTGATATTCTGATGTGCCTTTTGGAATTGCTCCATCCACATCTGAGCCTTTAGTTTGTGTTTGAATGAGTGATACCCCACCCAAAAACCTTTACCGTTATCGAACCATACTTCATATGACATCAGCATTTACTCCTCTTTACTTTGTCACTTCCAATGTAATAAGTTTTATCAGATCCCCAACATACGTCAAGTGGTTTTATTCTTCCATTCGGCAAAGCCATTCCTGGATACCTGTAATGTGGGTTCTCTTTTAAGAATTGTCTTAGTTCTTCCACCTCTAGTTTGCGTTCAGCATGTCGTAGCTCTTGTACACATGCGGCTCTGCCTGTCCAGTGTTCATGCTTCTCCATGCAATACTTGTGGAACTGATTAGGTTCTTCAATGACTGAGAGTAACAGCTCTATCATCTTGCCATCCTTTCTTCCAAAAACTTACGAGGGGTTTATTCTCTGTAGCTTGGCTTACCTCTACGTATATGATGTAATCTTTTATACCTAAGTAGCATGAGTTCTCACTAGATAGTGTCACCTCTATGTTTAGTTTCTCAGTTGCTTTCTTTGTCATCTATCAATCCCTTTCTTAACATTTCTTTTGCATCTTCATATTGTCCTCTGCACATACAGTCGTATGCCCACCTAAACCAAGACATACTCTCACTCATTTCTGGTGGCTGTTGTAGTTTAAGTTTAACAATGTCAGTGCTATCATCAACCACATAGCCGCCAACCTGATTGACATTAAGGAACTGTAACAGTCCTGATTTGTCTACGGGTACATCAACTTGCCGATAGTCTTTGCCACACATCTTACGTGCGTCAGCTTGTGTACCTGCCCACACACCGTTAGAGTTTTTGTATAGTTTCATAGGTCTTCCTCTCTTGGTTGGTGACACAGTACACGCCTGTCACTCTCGCATTAAATCCTGCATGTGCAATGACTTCTACTGCAAATTCCTCTGCGTTATTGTAGTCACTTACATACGCTACACAATCATCCTCTGTCTCAAATGGTTTGTGATCTAAGACAAGGGGATTACCCTTCGTTAGTAGTATCAGTATCAGCCACTTCATAGTGCCATTCCTCTCCTATCCTGTCACGCCACTTACCTTTTGTGGGATGAATTTGTCTTGGCCAGGATTCTTGGTTACGCCCTGCGTGTACCATTTCTTTAGCCCATGAGTAAGAGATACGATAGTATCTAGACGCAGCAGCTACGCTGTCAAAGTCCTTACCAAATAGTCTGCATCGTATCTGTTTCTGTTTGATAGTTGGTTCCCACTTGATGCGTTGATGTGGGTTAACGTTTTGTGGTTGCATTAGCATTTCTCCTCTAGTCTTGCACCGTATACTCTTACGTTGTAGTTGTCGATCTTCCTACCAGTCCAGTCGTGTAGGTGTTCATCTAATTGTATCACTTCATCGCTTACTCCAAACGTTTGCTTGGATGCTACTTCTTTAAACAGTTCGACTACGATCTCTCGTATCATCTGCTTAGTTGTTTCATTGATATGCATTACACTTCCTCCGTCAATGTTGATATGTCATCGTAAGCATTGTCTCTTGCTTGCTCCATAGCATCTAACTCTTGTTGCTTATGTCCTATGATTACCATAGCTTCAGCGGTCTGTTCTATCAATCTCTTGTTGTGTATCAGGGCAGACTGATATTGTCCTTGTAACTGACGCACATTACGTTTGAGTATTTCTATCTCGTCAGCTTGTGCGAGTATTATCTTTCTGTTTTTCTCAGCTTCCATTTCATCAGGTAGCATTGGTTAACTCCTTCCATGTTACACCTTCACCCATAGGTAGTTTAAAGGTATCTTTTTCTTCTTGCGTGTATAGTGAACGTGTATTGTCACACCATCCGTCAGCATTAGACCACCATAGTCCTTCGCTGTTTTCTATATAATATTTCATCAGTCCATACTCCTGTATTCTTCGTGGCACAGAGTTTCATCCTCTATAAACTGCCAAGCACTCTCATATGCGGCATCCCAGTTTGTGTGATAGCCTGTAGCTATGTCATCATCAGCAAGTCTGCATGCCCAATGATTTTGGCTAGGCTCATGGTCAAGTGGTAGTTCATCTTGTATCTGCATCAGTCCATCCTCACTATGCTATGTCCACCACCCTTCTTAGGCAGTGCTACGAATGCGTATGGATAGATGTACCCAACTCCATCATCAGTATTGATTAGAAAGTATGGCTCAAGGTCATCGTCACCCTCAGATACAAACTTACCATCAAGTGAAATCTTACTGTCCTTCATAGGCCAAGGGTCACAACCTGATGACATATTATATTTTTGGGCAAAGAAATCCTGGATTTGTAGTGGCTTTTCTCTGTCTTTATTTACAGCGTCATTGACTTGGTTCCACTCAATGAACCACATGATAAGCAGTCCATTGGCGTTGATGAGTTGGCTCCACTGTTCATCATCAAAGTCGAGCGCATTGTTTTTTGTTACACTATTCTGCATTAATCTCTTCCCTTTTCTTATAAAATTTTTCTACTAAGTTTGTATCAGCTACGAACTCAGCACCATCACGTAGTCGTTGCAATACCCAAGGCTTCTTCCTTGCCCTAGATTTGTATCCAACAAGGCTCATGTCCTCACCCATAAGCTTGGCAATCATAGTCAAGTCAAGCTTGTGTAACTTAGCATAGAACTCTAAGTCCTCTTGCTCTTTAGTCTTAGCACCCTCAACCAAGCACTTGACTTTGAAGGTAGCCTCACCGCCACGATATGAGCAGTTACCTACCTCAATAGTTATGTCAGATAGGTTGGCGGCATTGATTGCCGCCTGTAGTTGTTCACGTAGTAAGTTTAGTTGTGATCTATTAAATTCAGCCATGTCACACCTCACCCTGCAAAGTGATAAAGCTTACGCTTTGGTGTAGTCTGTTCGAAGTAAACAGATCGCTTGCCAAAATGGTAACCATTCATAATGTCACCTGTTGACTTGCCGTAGCGGTTGATAGTTGATCGCTTACGATAGATACCCTTGTTGCCAAGGATGTTGAAACGGAAACCTTTTGTACCGTCATTTAGTGGTTTAGTTGCTAGTATTACAAACATGATATCCTCCTATAGATTGAGTTTGTGTTTAATTGATACCGCTAATTAGCAGTGTTGAGTAGTGGACATAATGTCGCACTTGTAATGCAAGGACTGCATCGTTGCATTGTTAGCATTGAATACAGCCTGTGCAAATCCACGAGGCGTTGCGCTCCGTATGTTCTTAGTCTTCATAGACTTACCACCAAGCTTGAGGTGTTGTCTACTGTGGCCTGTCTCAGGTTCTACTGGTGATATGTCAGGCATGACAAAACCACCGCCAGTCCATAGACAGGTTTTCTTGGGGTATGCATCCATAGGGGCAATGTAGTCAGGCCACTTGGGATGCTCCGCTTGTTCAGGGTCAATGTAACCACCATACTCGAAGGGATGAAAACTATAGTCAGGTTTACGCCATAGAGTAGACAACACACTGACAGGATTTTCTATAAAGTATGGGCAACCCAACGCTTGGAATAATTCAGCACACCATATGGCATAGTTAGCCGCCTTGCGTTGG
>VTLG01006807.1_pt1 | contig 10537 bp, 14 predicted proteins | sample 4694571 | NCBI WGS metagenome assembly VTLG01 (sample SAMN12604809, study PRJNA352737) | marine metagenome | biome: ENVO:00000447; feature: ENVO:00000209|ENVO:00000569|ENVO:01000036; material: ENVO:00002151; isolation source: viral sequences binned using virsorter ... | reverse complement strand
ACATTTTAACAACCATTCAGAGTAAGGCTCTCTACAAGATAGTCTATCGGTTAAATGATGAATAACATCTCCTTCAAAAAATAATGCTACATGATTTAAGGTTGGGTGCAGAATACTCATAAGTAAAACATCTCCATCTTCTAGTTTTTCTTCTTGTCTAAGTTCTCTAAAATTTGTTCTCCAAGCACAATCTTCAAACAGAGGTTTATTGTTAAACTCTTCTAATGTTGTGGGTCTTTCCCAATCTCTAAGTTCAATATTTTTTTCTTCTTTATACCAATCTCTTACTAAACTCCAACAGTCTGTTATACCCCATACCCATTGACGACCCAACAAAGGTGGTTTATATCCACAAGGTTCTAGATAAGCCCATTTTTCTGTCTTTGGATTGACAATATACCAGGGTAAATTACTATCTTCGCAACTAATTTTATCTGCTTGACTAGGATCAGGTGGGGTAATAGGGTGACTATGAACTACACCTACTATCTTTCCTGTATTATCTGCTTTTACATAATCTTCTGGGTCGATAATAAAACATTGATGATCTGTCATTGAAAGATTACGGCAAGGGAAATATCTTTCCTTACCTTTTATATTCAGTAACAAACCACAGGATTCTTTTGGATCTTCTCTTTGAGCATGAAGCAGTGCTTTATATTTCCAAGTCATCAAACAAACGTACCAATAGAAGGGAATATAGATCGAGTGCATTGACGTTTGGGAATCCTAACTCCAGCAAGATCCGTAGGAGCAGCAAGTTCAAATTCTACAACTTCTCTAGTTTCTGTTGATTTACGATCTATTGAATATACCTCTTGTGGAAACTCAGCAGTAGGATCTGCTGTGGCATTTGTCCCATCAGCAAAATTAACAGCATCAATAAATTTAGCTAATGTTCTTATTCTTGTTACTGTAGCTCCTGTCAAATCATTACCAGTTGTTGTTTCATTTACAGATAGCAATATTGATGAAATTAATCCTGTTGCGTTACTGATACTTATTTTTGGTCTAGGTAACTGTCCTTTTTGAAAAGCAAAACCTGATGCCTGAACAGGAAATCTAAGGTATTCATTGGTTGCCCAGACTATTTTGCCGTTTGCATTTAAGTTGCTTCCAGCATGAAATCTGTAAATCGTATTCGCACCATGTAATGCTGTTGATAACTGAAGAGTAAATAGTTCAATAATCGCTGATGGATTAATTGATTGTAAATTACTAAATACTGCTGAATTAACTGACATTATAATGATGATGGTTCAAATACTTCTCTAAAAGTTGCTTGAATTGTAGCTCTATTGTTAAATGGTATCGACTTGCTCCATGATTCGCAAACAAATTCAGAAGATGAACTTTCTCCAGGTGGAGTATATGTAAATGATTCTCTGTCTAAGGCTCTTGCATCTAAAAATGTCTCAATGGTATTTGCATCTGTTTCTGAGATTTCAAATTTTAATTGAAAAACTTTTGGATTTTGATGTTGTGCGAGGCCGAATAATATGCGGTGTTCATAGCCATCAGCAAAACGAATAGTGCGAGTTAATGGTGCGGATCTTTTTCTTTGCCCGTAGGTAGGTTTTATTGAGGGAAACGTAGGCATTATGCAAGTAATCCTCCAGGTCTTTTCTGTTGTAATATTTCAGATTGTACTGCAACAGAGATAAGACGGCCAAGTTCTCTACTCTGCTGTTCATCTCCCTCTACATTAGAACCAGAAGCATCTACGTTTACTACTATATTCATACCACCTCCACCAATACCAGCTAAATCATGGTTTGGAATAATATTTCCTGATTGATTAGGAACAAATAATTCTGGTCCACGTTCTCCAACAATATATGGATTTTTCATCCCTACAGGACCACCATTAGCTGCATACATTGGAGTAGAAAAACCAGGTGCTGGACCTTGTATATCATTACCAAAATTAAATGGAATTAAACTACTAAATAATCCAAGAAATCCTTTTGATATCTGTGCAGCCATAATTTGTGCAGCCATATCTAAGAAATGATCTGCTATTTTCATAAACATATTTCTAAACGCATCTTGAACACTCATTGTTCCTTTAATTATTCCTTTAAATGATTCTGAAAATGAACTTTCTATAGTTTTACTAAGTTCTACTATTTGTTTTTGTGTATCCATCAGGGCTTCTAGTCTTTTATCAACATCAACTATTGCAGAGGCAAGAGGACTAGCTAATATTTCTGCATTTCTTAATTGAGCTATATTTAATTCTCTTTGTAATCTTAGTTCTTCTAATTGATCCGCTAATTTATCTTTTCTTACTCCCTCTTCTGTTTTATCTAGTTCAAACTTTTTAAGTGCAATTTTTGATTCAATTGCTTTTACTTCATTAGTTTTTCTTATAACATCTTGCTCTTCACTTCTTTGTGTAAGTCGTTGAGCTTCTAATTCAATTTCTGATTTTAAATTATCTATTTTTACTGATCTTGCACTATCAAGTAAATCTTGAGATATCTGTACTTTTGCAGGTGCAGAAGATGGCACAAATTCTGCTCTTAATTTATTTAAAACATCAGGTGTTAAAATATCAGCACCAAAACCTTTTGCTCTATCAAAATTAGTACCTAAAAGAGCAGTAAATGCATTACTAGGTAAACTACCAGGTACAAGTTCTCCTAACATTTTATTAAATTCATCTTCACGACCCTTTGGAACAGCTTCTTTAATATCTCGTAAAGTAAAACCAGAGCTAACTCCTTGTATAATTTCATTTAAAGCCGAAGCAAAATCTCCTAAACCTTGGGAAACAAATGACAATAACTGAGTATTTAATTTTGCAAATGTATTGCCTAACTCTTGGAATGATTTTGATAGTTTTTTAAGTTGTTCAACATCAGCAAACTCATCAATTTCAGCTAAAGCAATATCAGCAGCAGTAGCTTGTAATCCTAACTCTTCTAATTTACTTATCTGACGTTCAAGAGCAGTACCAGATATACCAGCACGTTGAACTAAAATCTCAATATTTTCCGATGGCTTTCTTAAAGCATCACCAAGTTCTGTAGCTTTTTTACCTAATCCATCAATAAACGCACCAATTTGAGTGCCAACCAAGGAAAGAGCAAATCCAAATTGACCACCCAATAATCCACCAGCAGCACCACCAGCAAAACCACCAGCAGAAGCAGCAAGACCTTGACCAAATAACAGAGGAAAAGCTCCACCAATTAATGCACTAGATTGAACTTGACCTCTTATTCTTCTGTCTTCAGCAGTTCTATTTCTTTGAAATCTTCTAAATCTACCACCAGGACTTTCAGCTATTCTTCGTCTAATATCTCTGGCATCAAATCTATCTCTTCTACTAATTCTCATACTTTTTTCTTCTTTATTACTATCTCTCAACAAAGTTCTTTGTTTTTCTAACTCTTTATTCATTTCTTTTATTCTTGCTGTTACATCTCCATATTCTTTTTCAGTAAAATCTAACTGTTTTCTTACACCAGTTAAAGTATCTAAATATCTTTCAATAGCGTTAATAGTATTAGCAGGAGTAAAGTTTAAAAGCGTTGATATATCTGCATTACTAAAACCAGTAACACCAGGAACATTTTTAGAACCCATCGCACCAAAAGTAGATGCTGTGACCTTTGCACTTTCGTTAAATCTTTGAAGTGATTTTATCTGTGCAGAAAAATTTAATTTTGTAAAACCAGCAGTAAATAACCCAAATTTTTCATTTGTAATACCAACAGAAGCAGCAACATCTTTCATTCTTGTTGCTAATTCTCGTGTTGATACAATACCTTTTCTATTTGCAGACTCAGAATTTAATAGACCTCTGGTATATTTTTCAAAATTATGTTGAGCAAGTTTTGTAGCATCTGCAAGTTCTTTTGTTTTAGCTATCGCTGCATTTGAAAATGGGCCACCGGATCCTGGACCTTTACCTGTCTTTTTTGATAATTGATCTAATTCTTTGGTTAAAGATTTAACTTTTTTATCAGCAAGTGTTAAATTCTTTTGTAACTTTACTAATTGTTCGTCTTTAGTCCTGACATTTATATTAATTCCGTACTCTGCTGCCATTTACTCGACCCAATAAATTACTTCTATATTACCGCCTTCTGGGTTTCATGGCTTGTTTTTTTTGTACTTGTTCTTTATATTTTTCTTCTTCTTCGTGTTTTAACTCAAAAAAACCTGCCCAAGCTGTTAATTCTTCTCTAGTTAAATTTTCTGTAAGTTGTTTTATTGTCATTCCTAACTCTTTAGCTAGAAAAAACATTAAATACCAATCTTTATTTGCTTTTTAAAGCTGCTTTCGCTTCCTCCACTTTTAATTCTTCTCCTGATGTCATCATCGCCATTTGTATGTCTTGTAAAACTCCAGCATTTATTTCTCTTCTAAGTGATGCTTTATGACCATCTTGAAATAATCTTTTGCCATCTTCATCTAATGCTTTTTCGATCATAAGATTTAAAGCAAACTCATTTCCATCATCACCTTTTGATTTTGCAAGGATTGATTCTCTTTCTGCAATAGTTAAAGGATGCCAATATATTTCTAATATTGTTTCTTCTCCATCTTTTACATCATATTTATATTTTTGGCTTACACCAAATTTGTTTCTAAGGAGTTCAATCGCTTCCATGTAAGTCTTCAATAATATTTATATTATACTTATATTAGGCATTTGCTGTAAATTGGCAAGAAATAATTCCTATAAAATGACTACGATCCTCTATTTGTAACATATTTGGACCATTAACATCAGCAACTCTTGGAGTGCAACTAAATGTATCTGTATAACCAGAAGCATTAACAGAGGTTAAACCATCTATAACATCTTCACAAATAGAAGAAACAACAGATGTGCCTTTGTTTTTTGGAACATAAATATTACATTGAATAACACCAGAATAATAATCAGAAGAAGCACCCTGATTTTGAATAGTTGATTGAGTAAAGTTCATAGTCATAACTATATACTTTACAGTTTTTCCAGGAACTTTAAATGGCACATTATCGTAAACCATTTTTATGGTAGGGTCATTATCATTTACTTGATCAGTAACTGCTTTTTCAAAAGCTGCTCTTACATTTACTAAAGTCATAATTAATCAGGTTCGATGTAACGTAAACCAGATCCAGGTTTTGATTTACCAAAACCACCAGAAGGTTTAGCTCCTATAAATATTTTACCTTTCTCTCTCATATTATCTTTAATAATTGTACCTGCTTCGCCTTGAACAAATTGTGATATCACAGAATTTTCTGCTGCATAACCTGCATATTCAGCAGCATTACCAATATATATATTTGCCTTTCTAAATTTATAATCAGTGCCGACAGGAAAACGAGGATCGATTACTGGGTTTTCAGGTCTTGTTGATTTTCCCGTTTCAAAAAACTCTATAGAACATTCTCTTTTTATTGATGCCCAAGGTTCGTGATCTTCAACACGATCAATTTGATTTATTGGAGTTCTTCTTACTTTCCAGCTAGATGCTAAAAAACCAGTCCATACAGGACTACCAGTTTCAGAACTTAAACCATCATGTATATCTTTTATAGCTTGAGCAAAGTCAGCATCTAACTGATCTACTTGATTATTAAAAACTTTATCTGCATCAAATTCTTGTTCTCTTGCCATTAGAACCTCACGAACAATGTAAACAGATAAGTTTGTCCACCTCTTTTTGTGTCGATGTCTGTAATTATTCCTGTTACTGTTTCTCCAGCATAACTAAATGAAACTTCATCTTCAAAATTTGGTTGATTGTCACCAATTAAATCAGGTGTAATATAAATTTTTGCTTGTCTTATTTCTCTATTATCATTTTCAGTTGATCTTATAAATTCAATTGGAACTTTTAAATTAGAATAACTTGTATCAACACTAATCTGTTCTCCAGCTTCTACATTATAACTAGAAACTCCTTTTTTTATATAAGTAATAGTTGAATCAAAAGAACTACCTAAATCAGCAACAATCTGTTTTGCAACACTTTTAAATAATGAATCTAATTGACCTGCCATTATCCTCTAACTACCCTCATTTGAAAAGCACCTGCTCCACCAAGCATATATGCTCCAAGATAACTTTGTAACCAAGGATAAACATCCATAATATTATTTATGGCTCCAGTTCCCTGACTATCGGTATTGTATTTAACTTGTAAATCTCCTAATTTAACTTCAGAAAAATTACCATCTTTACCAGTAGTACCTGTAATAGCACCAGTATCATTTGCCAAAGCTCTAGCTAATTCATACTGTGCATACTTAATATTTAATGGAATTGTAGAACAAGCTAATTCAACACCATCTACCTGATAATTATTTCTAGGGAATTTAAGTGCCTGACCATCATCACATCTATCACCATAAAATACAAAACTATCAATCCATCTAGTAGCAGATATTAAGGATCTTTTTTTCTGGTCATCTGTTTTATTATCCCAAGTCGATGAATCTGGAACTGTTTCAAAGTAAGTATTAGCTTCTGTCAATGTGACATAGCTATTAGCATTAGCATCTTTAATAGTTGCATTTATAGTGGCTGCCACGATTGATAAAGTAATTTAGTTTTATTGTAGCGTAAAGAAAAAACCCCACCAATAATTGATGAGGTTTTTGACCACTAATTAAATAGTACTAAGGATTAGTACCTGTATCAAGTGGTGAGTTAACGATTAGTTCAACTATGGGAATTAAATCCGCATCGTATGTTAATGCCCAGTTGTTATCGTTAGCTAATAAAGCATTAGTTGGGTTATCAGCAGCGTTTGTCCACTTAGTTCCCATAACGTGATAAGCACTATGGTAGTCAACAGACATAACATCTTGCTTAGATAAGATGTTTCTATCTGATTCAATGCTTAGAGGAGATTGCTCACCTTCAAGAATTGTTCCTGACTTAATTAAGTAACAACGGAACTCTTTTTGATGACCTGTTGTACCAGGGTGAACTGTATTAACTTGAGAGTCAATAACAACATTCATACCAGCAAATTGACCGATGCTTCTTTCGTTAACACCGACACCGCCACCACCCCAAGTTACTGCACCACCAGTTGATAGAGCAGATGTTGAGAATGTAAGCATACCAACCTGATAGAGATAGTAAGCAACAGATGGATGAATTACTAGAGTGTCTAGCTCTTCGCCTCTTTCTCCAAGAAGTGATCTTCCTCTTGCAACTGTAGAAGCTGTTAGAAAATTACTTTCATCAGCACCAGAAGCAGCACCTTTACTTAAATCAAGTGCGTTTGCACCTAATGGACCGAAAGTAGATCCAAACAGACCATCTAACAAACTGAATAGTCTTGCGGAGTTTAGTTTGTTGATAGCATCTGCAATTTGGTTTCTGATATGACCCATTGGATCTTCACCAGCAGCCAACACAGCTACATCATCAACAGCATACGCAAAACCTCTATGACAGATAGTTGCGATCTGCGTTCCTGTACCAATCTTCTGTGGTGTCAAATAACCAGCGTTACTTGTACCCCATGTTGCTGTACCATCTAAGATTTCCTCAGTTGGTGCGATTGGGTTAAATTCTGGAACTTGAATTCTTGTTCCACCTTCTGTTGCATCAAGAAGTGCATTACGCACAACAGCACCAGATCTAATAAATGCACTACGTTCTTTAATAGCTTCGGAAACGTATGTGCTGAGATTATTTCTCTTAACGATGTCCGCTAGTAGGACACCGCCAGAATAATTCTGAAACGGAGCAGCCATTCAGATTACCTTTTTAACTTTTGCGATACCCTAGTCACGGACAAGGGGATTAGTCTCACAGAAACTAACTATTTTTGAGCCTCTTGCTTGAGCACTGCTGCAAGCTGTGGGTCTTGTTCTGATAATATCATTTGTTGAGTCAGATTGCCCGTTTTCCAAGGATTTGGTTGCCCACTTCCTGCATTTGATGTTGGACTTGGTTTCGCACCCATTCCAGCAGCACTACTCGGCTTAAAATGATGCTCCCAACCACTTCCAGGATTTTTAAGACTAGACAGGTAAGTATTTAAATCTTGTTCAACACCACCATTAAGAACTACAACTTTTCCTTCAGTATTTTTTTGTAACTTACTTTGTAACAATGACAAAGTTTGTTCAGCATTTATAGCACCTAAATTACTAATAGCTGCGAGTGCTGTAGTTTTTGTAGAAGCCATCTCATTAGAAGTTTTTAGATCATCTAACTGTTGAGATAAATTCATTATTTGTTGCTCTCTTTCTTGAGCAGTTTTATTGGCCTCCTCCCAAAGAGTTTTCCATTGACCTTGATCTTCTAACTCTTGTTTACGTTGATCGTCTTTTTGTTTATAAACATCATCAAGTTTTGTTTTGATGCCTTTAAATTTTTCTTGTGCCTCAGTAGCTTCTTTACGAGCAGCAGCTAGTTTTGCTTCGTATTCTGCTTTTACAGAATCAAGATTTGGTGCTTGTGGTTGTGAAGTAGTTTCAGCCACGGGCTGTTCAGCGTTGGTCACAGACTCAGGCTGAATTACTTTTTCTTCGATTGCCATTAATTATTCAGAAATAGGACTATCAGTTTTCTTTTTAGCAACTTTTTTCTTAGTTGTCTTTGGTGCAGGAGCAGGACAAACTTCAGCACTTTCTTGTGCTTTATGTTTTAACTCTGTTACTTCCCATTTGTATGTTCCGTCAGATTGCAGAACATGTTCTATAGACTCAGCCATAAAAATGTATGTACTTATATATCATCTTACCAAACTATTTGGTTTTGGCTTCATTTCCTGATGGTAATACTTCACCTTGTACTAAAATATCTCTAAATTCCTCTCTATCAATGACTTGTTGATCAAATAATGATGTTAAGGCTGTAATATCTTGACCAATTAATTTTTCAATATCAAAATCTCTACTAATTTTTACTTCTGGTGGTTCAATACCTACATACTCAGCAGATAAATTAAATGCTTTTTGTAATTTTTGTTCTAATTCCATAGAAACCATCGCAAGCATAGAGTTTGTATCAACACGATCTAATCTTCGTGCGTCTGCTGATTCGGCAACAAACTTTTGTTGACTCAAGGTACTAATACCAAGAGTAGCCATTTGCATTTGCAATTCTTTAATTTCAGCAGATTGAGCATCGAAAGCACTACTAGCTGGTTCTACATAATAAATTTTATTGCCAGGTTGAGTTGCCATTGCATAATTTACAGAAATAGCTAAATCTTTAGTCTGATCGTCATATCCTTCCATAACAAGCATTGGTTGAGATGCAACATGCAAACTATGTATTAAATCAGCTTGTCTTTGAAAATGTGCAAGATTTAAATATGCAATATCCAATAAAGGTGGTTTGCTAACTAAATTATCTGTTTTACCAGAATAAATTGTTACTAAGGGTATCTCGCCAAGAGAAAACTGACCAGATTCTACTTGTTGATAATCTTTATCTGCTGAACCCATTTCAAAATTTCCTGTCACACTGTTATCAGAGACATCATACATTTCTTCAATTTGCTCTTTTTTACGAAACACTCTGTACCTGCCAGGTTCTATTACTCTTATCTGGTCAAAAACTTTCTCACCAAATTGACCATCAGGCAATACAGCCTTTTCTGCAATTCGAGCCTGTATAAGATTCCCATAATTAGATTCTCTATCTAACCTCCAACCATAAACATTAGTTGGATCAACCTCAATCCAATAAGGTCTACGGTTTTGTTGTCTTTCTTCTGCAAGACTTAATGCACCAGAAGGTGCAGGATAATCAACAAGAATATGACTTTGACCATAAGTAAGAGAACACATTAATATTCTTCTTGCATATTCATCTAAGTCTGATTTACAACCATCAACATCCATCTTAAACATTTCTGTCCAATAAGGATCTCCTATAAGTGTTATTGGTTTTCTTAATACAAGACCTGTAGCTGCTCTTATCAATCTTTGTGTAAAAGGACTAAATACTGACCTGTTAACTCTTGCAAGGTAAGCATCATAATCTTCTCTTGGCTCTAAAGGTAAAAAAGCTTCACTATTTTCTCTTAAATATTCTGTTCCTTCACTAACAGCTTTCATTATTTCCCATCCTTTCATCATATCTAGAACAGCCCTCGTGCGAGTAAAAGGGCTATCAATACCGCCTACTGAAGTAGATGAGACAATATTAGTTCTAATTGGGCCTGGTACAGCGTAAGTCATGTCAGCACTTCCATCTCCTTAATGCTAATGCTTTTCTAGTTGGTCTACCTTTACTATCTTTCATTGGGCCTTTGACTCCTTTCATTCTGGCACAAAATGATTTTCGTCTAGCTGCCCTTTTTCCAGTTGGACTTTTTTCTGTTACAGGTGCTTGTAAATTGCTTCCTGTAGCACGATTATATTTAGCTCGACCTTTAGCAGTAAGTCCTCCTTTACGAGATTTTTCACCTCGCCCAACGGACAAACTTACTCCCTTTTTTTTAGGCATTAGATAGCAGAAGTAATAGCACCAGTTGTTACAAAACTAACTGATACTGTGGAAATATCACCAACAGTAGAACTAAATGAAGTTCCTGTAATAATTCCGTTAAA
>VTLG01016060.1_pt1 | contig 10538 bp, 13 predicted proteins | sample 4694571 | NCBI WGS metagenome assembly VTLG01 (sample SAMN12604809, study PRJNA352737) | marine metagenome | biome: ENVO:00000447; feature: ENVO:00000209|ENVO:00000569|ENVO:01000036; material: ENVO:00002151; isolation source: viral sequences binned using virsorter ... | reverse complement strand
TCATACCAAGAAGCCACTTATGCCCCCGCCGTTTCAGTGTAATCAATAGAGCACACGAGCACCGCAAGACCGAGCCCCGGCCGATCCAATTCGTGGCCATCGAAAGCAGACGCCGAGATCTCAAGGTCTCGAACGTTACCGCCCAGACTGCGATCCGATTCCAGCGCCCGCATGATATCGTCTTGCAAGTCGAGCGCATCCAATAGCGCGGTACCGGGTGCGCTGGATGTTGCCGCCGTCCATGCTTCGATCTGTACGCTCATATTGCGATCGTACCGTGTGAGCACAGTCCGCCCCGCTGCTTGCGTTGTGGTGATGCCGTTCGGGTAAATATACGCGCAAGGAATCCGTCCCGGACTGAAGCTTTCCCCGATCACAACCTGATCGGAACCGGACAGATCCGCCGTGTATGACCCCGACCCGTTGACCGTGGCGATCTGTGTTTTGATCTGGTTCAATATGGTGCGTTCAAGTCCCAATTCCGACCGTCCTCAATGACTTTCGGAATTCCTCTGTCATTACTTGGCGAGCAATACGCGCACCGGCATCTCTTCCGGGCTTCAAGTATGGGCGCTTTGGTATTCGGATCGGCTTGCTCAATGCCTTGCCGCGCCGAGTTGTGATGTCTCCACCCAACTCATGGATGCGGGCATACCGAACAACAGCACCACCGGCAGACCCGCCCGCTTGTATCGTCGCACGTACACCGCCCCGGATCCGCTTTACGTTCCACTTGATGGACTGTCTAAGCTTGCCGGTTCTCACATTGAGCAACCGCGTCGAACTACCGCCCCCGGTAACCCGCTTTTGCGCAATGGCGTCCATGCGCACCGCGATCCGGTTAGCCGCTGCGACCATGGCATCACCGATCGCACCGGTACGAATTGCAATGTTCATGCGCTCGCTGAACTCTTCGACGGTCATCGACGCCATCAGCCCACCCAAATTGCGCCAGCTTGGCGGTACGGGTTCAGCGCTTGGCGTACCTCGGGCAATAGTTCCAGACTCTTAACGACGACAGATCCGCCGCCCTGGTTAACGCTGGTTCGGCCTACATGGTCGCGGCCTTGAAACCAGTGCGCGACCTGTAGTCCGGCCGCGTGCTTGATGTCTTCGGGGATTGTAGAGAAACCAATAACCGCCGCGACCTTAATGGCTCGGCGAGTTGTCGACCAGAAGCCGTGGCTGCTGGTGTCGGTGAGTCGGATCAATGACTCGCTACCATATAATTCGTAATCACTCGCAGCTACCAGATCCGCCGATGAATACAGCCGATCGTCGCTGTCGTGAATTGATGTGATGGATAGCACCGGCGCATAGGGGAGCCGCAACTCCTGACCACCGGGCCCGTCCATGTACAGGGTAATCGTTTGATCTTCCAACGATGCAGCCGCGCCCGCGCTTGCTGGCGGAAGACCGAGATATGAGGCAAAGACAGCATCCGCACGGCTCACCAGGGTCGACAGTGTGCTGTCCTCCCCGGAGCCGGTAATTCCGCGCACGTACAAGCGTGCCTCCGCTGCCGTCATAATTGCCACGTATTAACCCTCTACCGCTTTTTTCTTGGCTTTGGTGGTCCTACCCTTCTTGAGCCAGTCGGGGGCTTCTACGCCCTCTGGAAGCTCAAGGTCGCGAGACTCACCCGCTGTCCAGTGTACGCCGTTCGGAAACTCGCCCCGCTTGCTTGCTGTGTACTTCATTTATCCGCCTTCTTGACTTTAGAAGCCCCGCCCCGTTTCGTCGGTGACTTCACAGCGCGGGTCTTCTTTGGTGCGGCAACTGCCGACCCTACGGGTTCGAAGTATTCAGAGAAGTCTTCCAGCAGTCGATCCGCGTCTGCTTTGCTTACTTCTTTCTCATCGCCAGCCTTCCACGATCCAGATGGACCATTGTAGGTAGCTGTGTGGCTGAAACCTTTGAATTTTAGGGTCGGCATTGCTTACTCCTTATGACTTGGCGACGTTGTAGCCGTAAGCGACCGACTTGGCGCCGTTCGACATATCGATCAGGGTACAACGTCGAGTTCCGACGATCTCGATTTGACCTTTTGTGATCTCGCGATCGATGTCGATGGTCTGTGGCTTGTAGTTACCCATCACCCAGCTTGGACGGTGCACAATTACATATCCAGTCTTTGTAGTGGTCGATCCATCGTACACACCAGAAGCCGACAGATCATCTGTCATTGCGCCTGAAACTATCACATCCATTCCGCCAATCTTGGCGATAGAGCCTTGCAAAATCGCCGCTGCTTGGCCGAACTTGTCGAGCGTGGCTGTCTGGTCAAGCTGAAGCAGGTACTTCGTCATCACGATCGGGCTAACGATCATCAACAAATCACTGGCCGCTTGATAACCACTGTCCAAACTTGAACGAGTCGTGAGAATGTCAGCGTACGTCATCGCTGAAGCATTGCGGCCCGTGCTCGCATCATACGCAGCCGCACGAAGACCGATAAACGCCCGGCGATGGTCTGCAGCGGTAGAAGCCACAGACGAAGTATCCCAACGTCCACCTTCAGACCACAAGCGCGGTGATGCTGTTGTGTGAAGGTCAGCGTGGGCGTCGGTGGTGTCACCGTTCATAATGCACGATTCTACGCCAGCTTGAAGCGCTGTTGTCAGGCTGTCGCGGAAATAATCGAGCGCTGGAACGACGCTGTCGGCTACGGTGTCCTCATCTGCTGTGATGCGGGCTCCGAAGCTTTTTGCAGTTGCGCTAATCTGACTTGTGGTGTCGTCCATTGCTGTGATCGCTGACCAAGTTGCCGAATTTTTGAGAAACGGTGCAACGGCCCCGGTAGAGAATGGAAAGCGTACTTCTTTACCAGGCATGTTAAACGATGGAAAAGCAGCCTCAAGCGCTGTCGGCACGTACAACTTTTTGCGCAGTTCAGGCAACAGCAGATCCGGGACGAAGTCCTCACCAACACCCGAAGCATCCGAAAATGCGCGCTGAATCACTGCAGGCGCTTTGCTTACGTGCTCGTGGAGCTTCGCTTCGAGAACATCAGATCCGCGACCATCACGGGTTAACATCTTGGTAAAGTTCCGATCGTCTACTAAGCGCTTGAACTCAGCGTGCCATTCACCGCGATCGGTGTCGTCGTTGACCAGTCCAGCTACATCAAGAGAGCCGTCCGACTTCACGTGATAGCGGAGAGTCGCTTCCTTCTCGCTCACGGTCTCAACCTTAGGCGCTGCCATTTCTGCGATTTTCTGTTGGGCGTCCTTTAGGTCCGCTGCCATCTTCTCGATCACGTTGTCGTTCAGTTCACGGTTGGCGTCTGCCAGTCGCTTCTGCTCACTCTTGATATCTGCCAGGACCTTAATTGCGTCCGCTTTGCTTTCAATTTCCACGTTTGTCTCCAATGTGGGTGCGGGCTATTCGCCCTGGGTAAATAATGCTCCGAAGCTGTCGAGCTTCTCGGCGGGGGTTGAATCGTTCAGGAAGATGTCCAAACCGTCTTGGATTTCTTCTTCTTTGTTGTCTGCGAACAGCGCCAGCAACTCATCACGGACAACCGATCGAAGCGTGCGATCGTCTTCGTCGTCGTCATCGCCACCATAGCCTTCCATTTCTGGCTCCTCGGGTGAGATGTCGTGCTCTGCTTTCGCATAGGTGATGGTGTAGGTGTCTTCGGTTTCTTCTACGTTTAGAATATGCTTTGCAGTCGGCGCCATGCTTGCCGGTGGTAGCGGCATCTTCACCGCTTCGGGTTCCAGTCCCCAGCGCTTGGCACGTACTGCAAGCGCGTGCTGATTTGCGCCGATGGCAACCGCTGAAACTTCGAGAAGGCTGTTTTCTTCCATCAGCGATCCCGCGCTCTTCTCGCTGTACGCTGGGTGATCTTTCGGCAGTTGTGACCGGGGGGTCACTTTCCCCGGAGCGAAGCCAACCGAAAACGCCGACATGAACCCCTCTCGGTATTGATTCGCCAGCCGTTGACCAAGGGGGTTCGATTCGTGTTCGTCAAACTTGACGCGCATCATAAGCGTCTCACCGACCAGGTCGATCTCGACAGCCTTGCCGACCACTGGGCCCTCGTAATCGTGCGCGTGCATAATTACCGGCGAACGCCGAAAATCATCGAGTTTCCAGGAAGGAGCAACCACGTCGTCCATGCGGTCCGGGTCTGGTGTACTGGCGACCGCTGTAATGGTTCCGTCGTCGCTGGCTTCAGCCTTGCAAATCATTGTTTTGAATACGTGCTTCATTTCACCACTCTCGCAATTGTCGAGCATCGACAGTTGATATCCAGTTCACCGGTTCCAAATTCGCCGGGATTCGCCGCTGTCGCGCCCTCATACGTAAAGACACCCTTTGCGGGTACGGTCGTACCATCAAGATCCATGTGGGCGTCCCTCACGTCGGAATCACGCGCAGACAACCACATTTTTTCGATCTGTATGCCTGACTCCTCCGCGCGATGATATGCGCGATTAGCGGCACCGTTGGCGATCCGCGTTGTTTCTGTTCTGGCGATTGTCATCGCCCGCGCTGGGGTGAATCCCGCGCCCTGAACGATCGCCGCTTGCATGTCTGGCAATGTGGCGCCCTCGGCAATCAAGTCGTTAACCAGCTTGCCGACCTTGTCGCCTGTCGTGCTCAGTATAGATGTGGCCATCTGCCGTACCGCCGCTGTCGCTTCCAATTCCAGCTCGCGACGACCGAACAAAAGATCCGCGTTGATGTTCTTTGCGGCCTCGTCGAACGCTTGTTGCATTGCCCGTCGATACAACGGCCGAAACAACGTTAACAATTCTTGACGCTCAAACGCTTCATCCAGGACACGGTCAAGCACAACCGGATCGATCGACTTAGTGACCGATCTGTTGCCAAGCTCTTCCTTCAGATTCTTAGCAATGCGCGCCGCTTGTTGTCTCAGGTATCGACGCATTGCAGACGCAATTCGCCGCTCGTGTGGGGTGTGGACCCTGTCGATAAACGAACGCCACGCAATTGCGCGCCCCTCGTCGGTGTCGAGGTCTACAGTGTGAGCGCTTCCGCTAATCCATTTGGCGGCCTTCTCGGTGTCTGCTTGTTCGTTTTGTTGGTTGTCGTAGACTAACCACCGCGCGACCTGTTCCGCGTCCGTTTCTTCTTGTGGCTCCGGTTCTGCTTCGGTCGTTTCTTCGGCGTTTAGGTTTTCAAACCCTTCCAGCGCTGCAGCTTCCTGCAAGCTGACGCCCATCATCCACCATGTGTTTACACGGTTAACGCGCTCGGTCCTGCTCTCTTGGAGTGCGTCCACTTCCGAGAAATCGGAGACCACCCGCAACCCGTCGCTGTCTGGGAACATCCGAAGCAGCCGGGTCCACTCGGAATCCATCAGCATGGATCTCGATTGTAGCTGTTCCCAGTATAGGCGCATTTGCTGCCTTGAACTTGCATAATTCGCAGATTCAACGCCCACACGAACGGGTACCACGCCGAGCGCCGCCATCACGGCCTCCTTGGCCATGTTGCGGGTCTCTTGGTATTCCAGGTCTCTCAAGCTGTGCGACAGTTGCTTGTATTCAACGCCCGCGCCAAGGATGACTGTCCCCGACTTTTGACGGAGTTGTTTCTCAAACCCTTCGCGAAGCTGTGTGATCTGTGGTTTCGTCCAGATGTCCGAGGATTCCGCTGGAGATATGATACCCGTAGGTAGCCCCGTCTGTGCGCTCTTGGCTGCGAGTTCCGACGCCGCCAGATCCGTCGTTAGGTCGTTGTGTAAGCTCTCAATTGCTCCGCTGCCGTACAGCATCGATGGATTCGACTGCCATGATGGGGATCGAAAGTGTAGCACCTGTTCGTATCCGTACCGAACCACCGACCCGGCGCCGTTGTATTCATATTCCTTGACTTGTCCGTCATCGTTAGGAACGATCTTGACCCGCTCGGGATGCAACCGTAGCAACGCGCGCGGCTCACCTTGACCGGCTACCAATGCGAACGCGTCACCGGTGAGCAGCATATCGACGACCAGCTGTCGCGCAAACAGGATGCCGGGGGTCCGACTGTTTGGCCGCTCCATCAAATCAAAGAACGGGTGGTCCTCGATGGTCTCCGCGTCTTTACCGCGCCCCTTAATGATTCTATGGGGTACCTTCGTTAAGTCGCTTGAAACGGCCTCCACGCACGCCCGGACCCATGGAAACCGCGCCATCGCAGCCATGGAGTTGATCGCCGAATACGTCCGGCTTCCTGGGTCGTCACCGATGAAATCAGATCCGGCGTTGTGTGTCGTGCTACCGTCCGGCCTTACTTCCACAAGGCGTAGCGCCCGCAATATGCGAGGAAACCAACCGTCACGAATTGCCAATTCAGACTTTGCCACGTTTCGACGTTAGCCCAGTTTAGATTTTTTAGCAATTTTGGATTTTTTAGTTTCCAGTTTCACCCACAAAAAAACCGCCCGGAGGCGGCTTGATTTGCTGTGGTCAGCTTATGCCGTCCAGGTGTCCATCTCTTGGCGCGCAAGGATCATGCCCTCGTATCGTGACACCTTGCAAGCTTCCTCAGCGTTGAAGTATGGGCGGGTTTTCGGCGCGTATGCTGCTGCTGTGCGTGCTTTGCGGTCCATGTCTGCAACCTCTTCAAGAAGAATCACTTGGTCGTCTGCAGACAGTTGAGTGTAAGCCTTCTCTACACTGAGCTGTCCGTCTTCAATCTTGCAGAGAAGATCCCAGAGGAGGTTGCTTGATTCGCTGATTGTCTTGATGGTAGATGATGTGTTCATTTGTTCCTTCCTTGTATGTTCTTAGTATATAGGCCTCAGCTATAAAAGCAAGTACTTTTTATCAATAAATGCAAAATAAATTCTCCGATCGCTGTACGTCGTTCTAAATTTGCCCACAAAAAAACCGCCCGGAGGCGGCTTGTATTGTTGTGGTTGGGTCTACCTTGAAAACATTGACGCCACCTCTCGCGACATATCCGAGCACTTAGATGGACGGCGACCTGTCGCCGCGTGCGCGGTAGCGTCGACTTCACCGCCCTCGCTTTCGAGGTAGCACTCAACGGTCCACCCGTCCGCATCTACCACGTTAAAAAAAACGTCACCGAAGCGACCGACGGAACGAACGACAGAAAAAGAAGAAGAAACAGACATGCTGTATCCTTTGCCCGTTTGGGCGGTTGTGGCGCGTGTCGCGCCGGGTTGATGTTGTTTCGTCGTTTCCATACTCAATGTTATAGCCGATGCCTATAATGATAGCAAGGCTTTTCTGTCAATCAATGCAAAATAAATCTGCTAAACGCTGTACGTGTCGCGATCACCCAAGACGATCACCCGATCGCGAAAGTTGACCGCGCGAGCTTCGAGCAAATGTATCTCAGGGCGTCGATGGCATGATCGGATTGCCTGGGTGCGGGTGCGTCCTTGACCTCGGCACCCTTGGACGGCGCCCAGCAGTACCCTTCCATCTCCCGTATCAAGTTGGTGCAACATTCATGCACGACCAGCGCGGGCTGTCCGCTGATGGGGTTGATCGCCAGTCGTTCACTGATGGCGTTGATACCGCTGCGAATTGAGCCCGGCGCCTTCTTGGCCGCGATCGATGGGATCCCGTGTTCCCTTGCAAGGCTTAACCGCGCGCCCCGATCTTCCGGGTCTGCTACCATCCACAGCACTTCCCGCCCCGCCAGCAGTTTGTGGATGGCTCGCGCATGCTGTGAGATGGTCCATTGTTCCTGATAGTGTTCCCCAATAACTTCCAGCGTATCGTCTGCAGTCACGGCACAAAGAAGATAGCAGAATGGGTGCCTTGTGCCGAAATCGCAGCCCGATATCAAGAATTGCGCATCCACATCCCGAACCGGGACCACGTGCGCTGAACGGCTCCACTCGGTAAAGATACGCCCCTCCAACTGGGTAAACTCGCCACGGTCCCGTGCTGCTCGTTCTCCAGCATTGACGCCACGCAACAACCGCGACCGCTTCTCCTGGTCAATGTGCGGGTTGTCGGCGCCGTGTAGAAAACACGCCAAGTGCGAACCGTCCCCTGGTGGTGCTCCGATGAAATATTCATGCATATAAGAGAACCCGGACAGGGGGGTCATGGTATGCAGCGCCCAGCCGGATCGACCCTCCCATATCGAACGGGTCAACCGCTGGTAAGCTTCGGTTACCACGTCCTTGGGGTGCTCTTCGTCTGCCCAATAATGGTCGGCGCTGAATCCTTGCATTGCAGCCCTACCCGCCGCCGCCGTGAGGAATCGTATTTTACCGCCGTTGGGGAACTTCGCTTCGCTGAATCCCGGCCCGTCCCGGTTACGCCACTCGGTACCCGCTGGCGCCCATCGCTCGACCGCCGCGCGTTGGATGTTGATGCTCATGGTGCTGTTGAGACTTGACGCGAGCACAATCCCCGGCCGTGGCGGGAACAATGACGGCTCTAACTTATTCCGCCTGATGAACGCCTCGCACGCTCCGCTGCTGTCGTTGCGACCGTATGCAACGGCACACGCTACCATCGCCCCAAGCTCGGTCTTACCGCTACCATTGCCGCCGAACGCCGCTACAGCATCCACACCGGCCCGTTGCAATGGTGCCCGCTGTGATGTGCGTGGTGGGTCGTTGTGCCATAGCGTAGCAAAGGCGAGGGGGTGTTCTTCTTTCAACCGTGCGAGAGCTTCGATAGCCGGAGCAACTGACAGCACCGCGTTGATGCTACTCACTTCGCCGCCTTGTCTGTCTCGATAACTTGCACCCCGTGAGCGAATAGCGCCCCCATATGGTGACGGATCCGCGCCTCACATATCTGCATATATTCCGGTTCACGCTCGATCCCTATGAAGTCGAAGCCCTCCAACACCGCCGCACATCCGGTTGTACCGGAGCCCATGAACGGATCAAGGATAACCGACCCCGGCTGTCCGCCTGTTAGCTTGCATAGCCACCGCATCACACCGATCGGCTTAACTGTCGGGTGATAATTCTTGACCCTGTCAGCAGTACGCCCCGCGCCCGCTCTCGGATTGTCGAGCCCCGCCGATCCTGCGGTTCGGTCTGTCGCTTCTGCGCCCGTTCGACCCGGTAACCGATCGCACCCCGCCTCCCGTTCCGATCTGGATGCCTTCGGGTGGGCGTAGATGTTGGCGGGCCATCGGCCGCCAGGGTCCACAAATTCACCGATGCCGTTTCCTGGTACTTGGCTCTGTCTTGACAGTTTCTGCGCTCCTGATGAATAGGTGCCCCCGTTGAGGTTGTCGCCTTGCGGCCCTGGCCATGCCTCGTCACCATACGCAAACCTGCACCCGTCGATGTTGAGCGCCCCTGTACCGTGCTCGATTACTGTAGCCGCCACTGTCCCCGTCAACGGCTTGCGCGCGAGCACAGCGGGTTCCTGTGCGGGTTTTAGCGCCGTTCCGTATCCGTTCCACTTCTTAGCCGCTTCTGTTGCTGGAGCTGTGATCGGGGCGTCATACATCCCCTCGCCCCTCAATTCAGCCTCCCTCTGAGCGATAGGACCGCTTCGAAATCCGGTGATCGTCCTGTCCACAGGTACACGCCTTGACCCCAACACCTCACGCTCCGCGCCTGCTTCACGGTCAATGGCCTTCGACACGTCAAGCGACTTCGGGAACCCTGACCAATACAGCCACGACACCATATCTCGGATCTCGAATTGCGCGTCCTCAATCGCCGTCGCCAGTCGGTGAACTGTCCGCGTGCCACCGAACGCCACAAGATGACCGCCCGGTTTCAATACGCGCAAGCATAGCCGCGCCCAATCGACGCCCGGTGGCAAGGCATCCCACTTGCGACCCATGAAGCCCAGCCCATACGGCGGATCGCACACGATAGCGTCCACGCTCTCGGGCTCCATCGCTGCGAGCACGTCCAGACAATCGCCCCGGTACAGCGTGGCCTTCATTCATCAACCGGGTATGCTTGCTCAATCAGCGCAACCGCCGCCTTAACCGACTGTACGAATTCAGTTCTTGTGTGCTGGTCAAGGTTCGTCCCGAGCGCATAGGTCGCGCGCTTTGCAAGCCGCTTCAATTGTCGCGCGTGGTAGATTCGCTCCCGTTGTTCAATCTCATACTGCACCATGAGCGCCGTATGACCCAGCCCCATATCCCTAACTCTTCTCTCAATGACCTCGTAATAGCAGCCAAACGCTGCGCACGCTTGACGATAGAACTCACCCGACAGTCTCCGAGGCTTTGCAAACTGCGCTTGATACTCCAAGACCCGAGCCCTTAATTCTTGCCTGTCCTCGTCGGTCCATCGTCTTGGCTCTCTTCTCTCTCTCATAATTCTCCCTCCTTTGTGTCAATCATTGGTAGCGCCGGAGCATCTACCCCGAGCACGTCACACGCTGCCGGGAGCGCCTTCAGCAGCTCAGCCGCCAGCCGTGGCGCGTCTGCTACCGTGTGGACTTGCGCCTGGAGTTGTACTTGTTGCGGAGCTTCCAAGCCCAAGACCCGCGCCTCAGTAGCCAGCAAACGGGCGACGGTGGTAGTGTGTCCCAGCTCCATCGCCTGGTTGATGGTGGCCTGTACCCGTTGCCGCCAATCGCTACGAATCTCTTCTGTGGTCTGCTCTT
>VTLG01003305.1_pt1 | contig 10538 bp, 10 predicted proteins | sample 4694571 | NCBI WGS metagenome assembly VTLG01 (sample SAMN12604809, study PRJNA352737) | marine metagenome | biome: ENVO:00000447; feature: ENVO:00000209|ENVO:00000569|ENVO:01000036; material: ENVO:00002151; isolation source: viral sequences binned using virsorter ... | reverse complement strand
AATGAATCAACAAAATTATCTGGTCTATCTCCTTCTTTAGTTGTATACTCTCCAGTTCCTGTAAAACAAGAAAAATCTATATTACAAAACTGCTGTAATGTATCTCCTAATTTATCTAAGAATCCATTTTCATAACTTCCTTTAGATTCTATAATTGATGCTGCATTACTGATTGCATCTAATGCTGCTTGAATACCATCACCAATTAATGATACTAATAACTCAGTTAAATCTCTAGCAACACAGAAACCAGCATTAAGTATATTATCAAATAAATCATGTACCATATCAGTAAGAGTTCCTAACAATTGTTTAGCAAGATTATCAAAGAGACATTTAATAATTTCCATAAATGTATCGAATATTTCACTAGCATTGAATACAACAGTAGGATCTTTATCTGGAGATAAATTTAATGCTGTAGTTAATGGTGTGAGAACATTCTCTTGAAAGAATTTCTTTAACTCATACAATATTACTTGTTTAGTATCACCTAAAATACCATTAGAAACTTGTTGTAATCTTGATACATATGATCTTGTTAATTCATCTTTATTAGATATCTTTCCAGTTACCTTATCAATCAATAGATCTCCAACTATATCACTTCTATTTTTCTTTGTAAATAACTCACCAAGTATTCGTTGAAACTCAGCTTCTGGTCTATGACCACATTTTCCATTTGATACTGAAAATGTAATCTTTTCTATATCTAATTGTTGACTATCATTGGTACTATTTTTACCTGTTCTTTCTCCTCTACCAGAGGGTCCTACTGTTCCTCCACCTTGTGCAGGTTTATTATTAGCAGTAGTATCTGCACGTTGTGGTTCATAGTTATTACTTAAACCAAGATTGCCTGCAACATCACCATACGTATTACCTTTTTCAACCACACCAAGAGACCCAAAAACCAAAGGTTGTTGGGCACTTTCTCCATCCATAAATGTACCAATGACCCATGCACCAATTCCTAGTCCATGAACTGTTCCTTGACTCTTGTGCCACTGTGGAGCACTATTAGGCATCATAACAGTTGCCCAAGGTAAATCCTTAGGTGGTAAAGTTTGTCGATCACGAGCATGATAACCCATGATTCTTACTTTAACTCTATTATTTTCTTGCTTATCAATCAGATCTTCATGATCTATATCAATAGCACCATCCCCTTCGACTTGACCAACCCAAAGACGATTGCCTTGTGCTCCAAACCAATAATTAGATTCTAGTGTATTAGCAACTGCCATCAATCATCGTATACCAGGCACTCAGGTTCATCAGGGTGCATATCACAGAATAATTCTAAAGCATTAGGATCATGATGATCACCTGCTTCTATTTCATCTTTATGATGTTCTGCATATTCCTCAAGATCATGCAACTCTTCTTTTGCATGTCTTCTTGCAGCAGGATTTGCTAGTGGATCGTTAGCGATCTCTTTATCATGTTGAATGTGATCTTCTATAGTTTTCATAAGTTTAAACTCCGAAAGAATCTCGTACGAGTGTGAGATTTGTTCTCATATTAGCACCACTTCCGATATGACGCAACTCAAAGAGTATATAACGTCCAGATTGGTTTTTATCAACCTCTCCGTCTGCACCATATATCTCTATTGAAATTATGTTGCCAGCACGTAGTTCTAGGTTTGACATACAACTAGCAGTTAATATTTGACTAGTGAAAACACCAAATCTACTAACCGCTTGTCCAACGGTCTCAAGGAACATTAACTTATCGTTAGTATTGTCCTCATCAGACCCAAGAAACAAATCTTTAGTGTATGCAACTGTCATAGTACGTGTTGATACGTCAGACAGTGCTTCTTTATATAGAATAGGTAAGTCCTTTTGTGCAGCGACTTTCTCCCATTTTGCATAATTATCCTTAATATTATACCTATAAGTATCCACCTCACAGTCAGTAATGTCAAAGAAATCTATCTCTCCAGAGTAAAATCCTTGATCAAAATTCTCCATTATATTCAGTGTTTTAGGAAAATTAACTCCTTGTAATCTAAATGCTTCATCCATTCCTCCAAATCCATCTCCAGTACTGTATGCTGCTGACTGTCCTTTTTGTTGTGCTAGAGAATCAAATGATTGAAAATTATATGTGTCATATCCTTCCCAAAAGAAATAACCTGCACTACAATTAGCACCATTAGTTTTAGTTGATTTTTGATCTACAGATATAAATTTATTTCTTGTCCAAACCAACATTTCATATGGTTTTGAATTTGGTGGTATAAATGTTATTTTATTATAACTATCTGATATATTTTCTAAAGCAATAGGTTTCTTTGATTTTAATTCTTTTTCTATAACATCTTTTACTAATTCTATAGCACTAACAGATGTATATTTTTTACCAATTCTTGTAACTGCATTATTTAAAGCATCTTCTCTACACAATTCAACTACAAATGTTTTTACAGTATCAGTTACTTCTTTACTATGAACTTCATATATGAATAAAGATCCATTTGCAGATTGTCTTGTGAACTCTAATCTTTTATCACTAAATTTATCAAATACAACAATTTCAATCTCTTCCATACCAAAAATTGATTCAAACAAACTAGAAGTACTATCCTCAATTTGAAGAGTAACAGTTATATATTTCTGCATTAACCCTTCAGAATATTCAAACTGTTTTATGGCAGCAGCATCTATAGCAACCTTCTCTTTTTGACCCTCATGTGGGTGAATGAAGGCAGATTCTATCTCAAAACTATCTGTTTGTAATGGATCGGAAATGTTCATAATCCAGGTTGTAATGACTTATTAATTGATGATTTAGATGATTTAGAAGTAGGTGTAGAAGGTATCTGCATCTTCTTACCAGTTCCAGAATTTTGCTTAGATGCAATTCGTTGAGTTTGTCTAGATTTTGCACCTTGTAAAGCTGCTACCATTTTAGTAGTTACACTTTCACCTTTATCTATCATAGCATTTTTCATTTGATTAGGTTTTATATTTTTGCCATCAAAATCAAATAAATTGCCAGTAAAATGATCAGCAATACCACCTGCTATACCAGTAACACCACGATCTTTAATATCACTTATTATATTATTACTGAATGAAGAGGTGACACTACTACTTTCTTTAATTTGTTTTTCTAATATCTTTTCTTCACTAAACTGTCCCATTTTACCATCTTGACCTTTATCACCTTTTATTGAATTAAACACTCCTTTACCTAACATTCCAAGAGGATGTTTACCAATTACAGAACCTGCTAATTTACCTACTGGACTTAAAACTTTTCTACCTAGTTTTAACGTATTTTTAGCAACAATATTTGGTAGTTTAAATACACTTTTTATAGGTGCTACAAACTTACTAAGTGCTTTTGATCCTTTAGTAGAAAGATCTGATTTTCTTAACTGTTGAAGTCCTTGTCTGTTATTAGTATCTGCTTTTGGTGATTGCATAGAACCACCTTTTTTACTACCTGTAGAACTAGGTGCTTGTGCAGATGTTATCTTACCACCTTCAGCAAACTGTGGTACTTCCTCTGTTTGTGACTGTTGTTCATTAGAAACATTACTCTCCATAGTGGAAGTATTTGTTTCTAAATTAGTATTCTGAGTTTCAGAAGATTCTACATCAGTTACTGTTGTTTCTTCAGTATTCTGTGTTTCATTTGTAGTTTTTGTTTCCTGTTCTTCTACCTTTTCTTCTTGTTTTTTTAATTCATTAGTATCTTTTTCAATATTATTAGCAAGTTGTTCTTCTTCCTTAGTATCAAATTCTTCTGGTTGTTGTTTTTCTATTTCATCTGCTTGATCATTGAAAAATACTCCAAATCCTCTTATTAATAATGGAAAGAACATTGTTGCTATACTTCCCCACATTGACTTTAACAGACCTTTTTCAATATCACTTTGTTTTCTTTCAGGAACTCCTGTGTTAGGATCCTTCTTTACTCCTTCATCATTTGCAGAATCACCTTCCAATGCTGCTTCATCTTTTTGAGCATCCATCTTAGTATCAAGTTGCTTATCAAGTTTCTTTCTTAATTTAAATCTATCTTTTTGAACTTTATAAAAATCAAATAATGCTTGTCTTGCTTCACTTACATTCTTTGCTATTTGTTTTAAACCACCAATCATTCCACCACCTTTTTTAGGTGCAATAGCAGGAAGTCCTATTTTACCTTTACCTTTAGTTTTTCTTCTTTGTTTCTTACCATCAGCAGTTGGTAATGGTTTAGCATTATTACCTTTAGGATCACCATCTAACAATACCTCAGGTTGTATTGCTTCTTCTTTCTCATCTTCTTCTATTGACTTATCACGGTCTTTCATAATCTGAGTAATATCATCTTCATATGGAATCTTATCATCACCAAAAGGTATATTAGGATCTTTATCTATTTGATCTCTTAGATCATCTATACCTCTTTGAGCCCATGGAAGATCACGATGATCCATTGGATCACCTTCCCAATCCTCATCTGGTTCTACAGTAGTAGGTTTGGGAGGTTTTTCTTTTGCAGGTGGTAATGCTAATTGACGTGCTGGTGGTAATGCTAATAATGTCTTAGCAGGTGGTGAAACAACTTCAACATCTATTGCTCCTGTCTTATCACTATTTGCTGCTGTAGGAAGTTTCTCTGGTTCTGGATTTGCTTCCATTAATTTCTTTAGTTCACTATCACTACACTTCTTATATGGCACACCAAATCCATCAGTGCCATAGTCCATTGCTTTGACATAATCTTCTAATTTCTTTTGATGAGATGTCTTACCAATACTTCTATAGTACTCAGCTTTATCTAATATTTCTCTTCTACTGTAATCTTTATAATCCATATCAGTTACCTACTACCTTACGTCCCCATACTGAATATGAATCATTAGATTCTTCACCAGTCATTACAGGAATTGGTAAAGGTATCATTTGTGGTTCTTGTGATATCACTATGGTACTAGATTCTAATAATCCTGGTATCACTTCAGCATAATCAGGTTCTGGATCGGGATCAATATTATTTAGAGTAGTTCTAGCAGGTTCCGTATTTTGAGATACAGTATTAGTAGTAACATTAGGTTGTATATTGTTTGATAAATTACTTAATTTAATAACAGGATCAAATATTTTATTAGTTTCTCTTTTTAATTTTGCACTCTCTTGTTTTTCTTCATCAACTGATTCTTCAATAATATCTCCTACTAATGGTGCAATCCACCATCCCAATCTACTCTTAGGTACAATCCATTCATCTTCTCCACCCTCACCAACAAGTACAAACTGAGGTTTCTTAACTTTAGCACCTTCTTTAGCACCGTCTTTAGTTGTTTCAATACTACTAGATTCTGATACGAGTTGTCCATTAACGAAAGACATGGTAGATTTTGAAGTTGTTGTCTCTGTCTTAGCACCCTTACCACCACCTACAATAAGATCATATAATAAACCACCTAAAGCATCACCAATCATACCACCAGCAATAGCACCTAAAGTACCACCTACTGCTGTTCCTAAGAATGGAATAACGGATCCAGCTGCAGCTGCTGCAAGTCCACCTGCCCAAGCACCAATACCTGCACCTGCTGCCTTTAACACTGCTTTACCTAAAGGTTCTTTAAAAATAAAGTAGTTTATAGCAAAGTCAATTATAGAACCAACTAATGGAATCTTTTTAATAAATCTACCTGGTCCTGCTTTATAAAACAGTTTAAAACGTTTTAATAGCATCTTACCTGTATTTTTAATTACCTTAGTAGCACTAGATTTTATTCCTTTTATACCGCCCCTTTTTAAAAGTTGTGTCTTAACAACAGATGCACCTTTTTTAACTAAATTCTTACTAAGATTCCATGCCTTTTTAGGTAAACTTTGAACAAATCTTCTTGCCTGTCTAAAAGGTTTAAATGCAAATCTTCTAAACAGTTTAAAATTAATTTTAATCTTTCTAAATAACTTTCTTACATTTCGTATAAATTTAATACCTTTCTTTCCTATTAATCTCTTTATACCTCTCTTAATTTTCAACCAAACTTTACTCATTATTTTTTTTAAGATGCTATCAATCATCTTTTTTAAACTACTAAAATCTATATCAGCATCAGCAGCTTTCTTTAAATCTAAATTCCTTTTAAGTATAGGGGATAAACTTCTTACTGTTGAAGAACCCTTACCTATTCTTAATTTACCAAATCTATTTTGCTCATACTTAAACTCCATTAATGATTGTTTATGAAGAAGTATAGCGGTAGTTTTTAATTTCTCAGTTTGTTTTTTTAATACTCTAAAATTAACTATATTATTTGATGCTTCTTCAGTATCCTCTGCCTCACTTACCTTCTCTGGCATTTTCTTACCGAATATTGCTGTCTTGACATCAAAAATTGACTGCGTTAGGTCATTAAAACCTCGCATTTTTAGATCTTCACTTTTGACTTTGACAAGTGCAGTCATCGGTTACGTTGTCTTTGTTCTTCTATTTTCTTTTTCTCCTCTTCCAAGTGTTGTCTTAATAATTCAACGTAAATGTCCCTTTCCCAAGGAAGCATATTATTGATATCATCAAAACCATACTTATGATGTTGCATCATACCGAAATTGATCCTTATATGGGTCTCAAGTGAGGTATGGAAGAGGGCTATATGAAAAAATTGGATAATCCCTCAATTGTGTACTCGCTTTGTACCTTTGTATTAGGATTTCTTATTTTAACGGTATGTTTCAATGAAGGCATGGTAGTGAAGAATTCTTGAATCTTAGAAAATTGTTTACTATTCATTGATTCAATAAAACTCATAAATTCATCTTCAGTTGTAGTAGATGAATCCCACACATCTTCTGCATTGTAGATCTTTTTAATAGATTTAGACACTAATTTAAATGTATCCTCAACAGTTTCTTCCTGTATAGCAAGAGAATCAATATTTGGATATTTCATTTCAACCCAAAGATCATCACTAATTTGTATTTGATTAGTATGTCCTTTAGTAAATCTAACTTTAATTTTATCTATTGGTATTTGTGTAGTTATTTGAGTTTTCCCATCATCTGGGCAAACAACTTTAACATCAATAGTTTCACCAATAGATTTACCTCTAATATTTAAGAAAATATATTCAACATCAAATGTAGCAAGTTCATCAGGATCAACACCTTTAGTTAAGACACATGATTTTATCAATCCTTTCATTGCATTTGCAATTTCTTTATCATCTTCAGATTCTAGTGCTAATAGAAGAACTTTCTCTTCTTTAACCAAGAATGGTCTATATTTTATTTTCTTCTTATTAGAAGGTACTGTCAATTCATACGTTGGTGTACTTAATATAGGTAATGCCATAAGTTATGATATAGGTATATTATATAGTGGTGTTATTGAAAAGATACTCCTCCATAGGATCTATATTAGGATCAATTTCTCTCATGTACTCAAAATTAAAGTTACACATAAATCTAACTGGTTGATTAGGACCATTAGCATAAGTTACAGCAGACACTGTATATGGATATGCATTAGTCAATCTGTATCTAGATACTACTTCTCTTCCTTGCCTATCTTTAGTTTCAATCTTATCTATTATTAAATCTGCAGTATAATCATCATAATAACCAGTTCTTATAAAAGAATCAGGTGCTGCACGACCTCTTTCCCCTGATATACTAGGAGTGTCTTGGTGTTGGAAAATATATTCACCCCATCTTTGCATAATTTTGTATGGAGTGTGCTCTCTATCTAATATAAAGTTAATTTGACACTCTTGAAATGTTTTAGTGTGTGCATACTTCATATTAATACCAGGTACATATCCCTTCAAATCTCCAGTAGCAACGTTAAATCCTGGCAATTGAACATCATCTGCTAACCAACTGAATATTTGTGCATTTTTACTGCTAGTATTCCATTCATTATCATATACCTGTGGTGCTTCTAATGGTGAATAATCCAACCACTCACTAAGATTTGCAGCAGGAGCAAATGATATTTGATACCTGTTTGAATTGGCAATACCATAATCACCTATTATATGTGTTCTAATATCTGATATTTTCATCTAAATAGGTCTATAGACGGTTTATTTATATTTATATGGCATATTCTGGAAAATATAGACCAACTAACCCTAGAAAGTACAAAGGTGATCCAACTAATGTAATTTATAGGTCATTATGGGAAAGAAAGTTCATGCAGTGGTGTGATTTGAACTCAAATATAATGGAATGGGGTTCTGAAGAGTTCTTTATACCATATCGTTCTCCCGTTGATAAAAGAGTTCATAGGTACTTTCCTGACTTCTATGTAAAATGTCGTACCACAATTGGTACTACAGCAAAGTATGTTATTGAGGTAAAACCTGCAAAACAGACAGAACCTCCTGTTAAGAAGTCAAGAGTGACTAAAAAGTACCTTACAGAGGTTACTAGATATGCAATTAATGAAGCAAAATGGCAAGCAGCAGAAAAATACTGCAAATCAAGAAATATGCAGTTTAAGATACTAACAGAAAAAGAACTAAAGGTATGAGTATTCTCACTACAATAAAAGAAAAAGGAATAACAAATAGAGCAAGACAAAGAACGGAAGCATTTAACTACCTCTTTGATGAAGCTGAAGATAGTGTGACATCTGCTGAATTTTACCTTTTTGAATATAAACCAAAATTTCTTAAAAGATTAGATCACTGGGATAGATATCCAATGGTAATTGTAGGTGATCCTACCCCTGATGGGTTCTATGGAGCAAATTTACACTATATGGAACCACAGAAGAGAGTAAATTTAGCAGAAAAGATAATAAATAAGAATAGTCCTAATATACCTAAATCTTTATGGCATAGATATATTATAGACAAGGCAGACAACCTATTTTTTAAGATTCCAGAATCTGACGTGCTAGAAATGGCAGTATTACCTTTGGAACAGTTTTATGATAGTCGTAATAAATTCGTCAGTGCTAAAAAAGTACAGATCTAATGGCAGCATCATACACAAAATTATCATATCCTAGATCAGTTGAAAAAACTGGATACTATCTCAATTTCTATGCATATGATTATAATAAAGCACAATCTCTAGGTGTAAAAAGTATTAGAGATATACTTTCTGGTGCATCATCAAAGATATTAGCAGGAAATAATGCTGATTTCATGCAAAACCTATCAATAGAAGATCAACAAAGAATTACAAGTGAAGGAAGTAGTGGTTGGGATGGTACTGCAACTTTTGATAGAAGTAGTGATATACCAGCAAATAGTTCTTTAGGTTGTGTTAAACTATACATACCATCTTCATTAGAATATAAGTATAGTGCTAACTGGAATAAAGTATCATTTGGTGCTCTTGGTGCTGCATTTGGTGGTGCAGGTGCTGCAATAGGTGCTGCTGGTGCAACTGGTCTCAATAGTTTATTTAATAATTTTCTAAAAGGTGCATTAGAGCAAGCACCTGCAACAGATAATTTAACAGCAGGTAATATTTTAGGTGGTGCATTTGGAATTACATTTAATGATAATACAATGCAAACATTCGAGAAAATGAATGTTCGTGAATTTAGTTTTGATTATGTAATGGCAGCAAGAAATTCTTCAGAAGAAAGAGATATCAAAGATATAATTAAGTTCTTTAAAATGGGAATGCATCCTGGTAGTAGAAGAAGTGGTACAAATAACAGTTTATTCTTAGAATATCCTTATATCTTTAGAATAGTACAATCAGGTAAAAAAGATATATCTCAATTCTTACCACAAACCAAATATTGTGCATTAGTTAATGTTACTGTAAACTATACTCCAGATAATGTTTTAGCACTAACTCCTAATAATTTTGTACAAGCAGTTAGATTAACTTTAAGCTTCTCTGAGATGACAACACTTACAAGACAAGACATTCATGAGATTGAAGATACTGCAAGTGCAGAAGAATTTGGATGGATAGAAGCACAAGAAAGGGGTGTTGATGTGAGTAGTGCAATTCAACCACGTAGACCAACACCAAGTGATTTCCCAACTAGTAGAAGTGGTAAATCTGCTTATAGAAATGCTGTAAGAAATTGGGATGCACAATACGGAGGTTAACTAATGGCATATTTCTCTAAAATACCAAATCTATTATATCTCAAATACACAAAAAACCCATATGATGGGCAGTGGATTACTATTAAAAATATATTCTCTAGAATTAAACTAGTAGATAAAGTTAAAGATAAAGTAACTGTATTTGATGATTATACTATAGAAGATGGTTCAAGACCAGATACTATATCATATGATTTATATGGTGATCCTGGTTATGATTGGACTATATTATTAATTAATAATATGGTAAATTTCTATGAAGATTGGCCAAAATCAAAAATGGCATTAGATAATTATGTAAATTATAAGTACCAAAACCCTGAGGATGTACATCACTATGAAACTATAGAACAAACTCATAATGGTAATATAATATTAGAAGAAGGAACTAAAGTACCAGAACAATACCAGTTTATCACTCCAGAGGGATTAACCTTACCTAAATTACAATCTAGAGTATCTGTTTCAAACTACACTTATGAAATAGATG
>VTLG01000426.1_pt1 | contig 10538 bp, 8 predicted proteins | sample 4694571 | NCBI WGS metagenome assembly VTLG01 (sample SAMN12604809, study PRJNA352737) | marine metagenome | biome: ENVO:00000447; feature: ENVO:00000209|ENVO:00000569|ENVO:01000036; material: ENVO:00002151; isolation source: viral sequences binned using virsorter ... | reverse complement strand
TTTTAATGATTGATCTACGTCATATGCATCATCAATAGAAGTAGTAGCACCCTGCCATTTATTAGCCATGCTTCTGTTTTTGTATGCACCATAGTCTTCACCTTTGACCTGATCCATAGCCATTTCGACATTCTGTTTATTGATACTGTCGTTTCTTTTTGCTGCTTTTTGTACAGCATCATCAACGCCATCAACTTCAATAACTTTGCCTTTTTTTCCAGGTTTTATTCTTTTAATTCCTTTGCCAAGTACGATACTTGCAGCGTCAAAAAACGCACCAATACCCATACCTTCAACAACATTCTTCAATGTTTTCATAGCAGGGTGGTCGTCATCTTTAGTAGATAGTGGTGTATCTATCCAACCAAATCTGTCTCGTACCATGCCTAAAGCATTGTCTTCCTGACTGTACTTAGACATAAGGTCTGACGTAGCACCAATGGCAGCACCTCTAACTAAGGTTCCACCAACTACTCCAGTACCAGCTAAAAGTCCGCCTAATCCAGCAGCTTTTAAAGCAAGGATACTAGCTGGAACCATTGATCCAAAATGAACTAAGCCACGTATGGCTCCTCCCCACCAAGTTTTAGTTTCAATAGGGTTTTTATCATCTACAAACCAATCATCCCATTCAGCTTTATATCCTTCATCAGTTTTTTGTTCCTCTACCATTTCGCCACTGAACATATCAATAGCTCTTTCTGGAAGAGTAACAAGAGAGGAGCCGGTATCTTGTAAACCACCTGTTAATGCAGATGAAAGTTCTTTACCTATAGCTTTAAGTCCCCAGCCCTTCTTATTGCGTGGATCTTCAACCTCAGCCATGGCTTGAGCTGCTTCCGCGTCTTGTGTTTCTTTTGTTTCTTCAAGTATGGCTTCGATTTCTTCTTCTCGCTCCATTACTTGATCCATCATTTCAGCATCTTCTTCTAGTGCTGAAGTATTGAGTTGTGAAGGATCGTAATCCTCATACAATTTTTCCATTTTTTATCAATAGAGTTTTTTTACTTCTCCATCTACATCTATGAGTTCTGTAACTTCGCCTTCGTATTGAGCAGCTCGTGTTTTGTTTCCACTTCTTACCCAATTCTTTCCATCCCAGACAGCATAACCAATAGCATTTGGCAGTTTGTACCAAGCTCCTAAAGGTATCTCTCCGGTATAGTTTCCATCGTATGGTTTGACGTAGTTATCAATATCTCTATAGTTTTCGACATTTCCTAAATAAGGTTGTTTATATCTACCTTTATTACCTTTTCTTAACCACTCTTCTCCATCCCAGACAACATAACCTATACCTTCAATATCTTTCCAATCTCCAATACGAGGTTCTAATTCTTTGTTTATAGGTTTTGTTTTATTATCTTTATCTATATCCATTTGTACAACTTCATCAATTAAATATTCAATATCGTTATACGAGATGTCACCATCTTCTTTAAGTAGTTCAAGTTTTGCTCTTGTTACTTTGTATTGATCTGGGTGTCTTAAAAGAGTCTGTCTAACATGTTTAGGAAGTTCATCTATTTCTTTATCAATTTCAGATTTTATATTTTCTACATCGTTACCAGCTGCTCTAGCTTGTAGATAGGCTAGACCTGATGGAGATATAGGATTATCAGGATTATCTTTATTTATAGCAACCGCTAGATCTTCATAGATTCTTGGAACTTTTGTACCATTTGATGATATGTATTCTTTTAAAGCATCTTCTGTTCCAGGAATTACACTTCTAGTTATGTAGTCAGGATCTAATTTGTAAGCTGCTAAAGCTACTTTCTTATTCTTAAAATAAGTTTGATCTACTGTTGCATTATCAGGTTTATCCCATTCCCATACATTAAAATCGCCATTTACTATAAGAGGCTTAAGCTCCCTCATAACAGCAGCATGTGTGTCTGCTGAAGTTTCGTGATTTCCTCGTTCTGCTTCGTATAAAATATTGTATTGTTCAATTGCCTGTGTATTAGCAGCTCTCCATTTCTCTCCAGAAGGTCTTTCTACATCTTTAAAAAATGTTGATTCAATTATACCTTTAATAGATTCATCTCTTAATGTTGCTTCTGCTTTAAGTAAATCCTGATTAGCTGCTTCTTTAGCTACCTTTGTCCACTCAGCCCATTTTTTTGAATCATTTAGTTTGTTGACATCAGTCTGATATATAGGTTGTTTATTTCTTATTTTTTCCTCAAAAATTTTAATAAGATCATCATCAATTCCATCTTCAGTAGAGCGTGTTTTGAGATCTGTTAGATAAGAGTCTATCTTTCCCCAACGTGGGTCCCAGTTAGTAATCATCTCATCTATCTCTGCTTCAGAATATCTTTTACCTTCTTTTTGTAATTCTGCTTCTTTAGCCTGTATATCCATTATGTAATTCTCACCCTGCATTTCAAACTCATCTTGCACTGCATCCATTGCATTTTTTTGTGCTTCGGTTATATCAATAGCAAGTTGTGCCCATCTCTTTCTCCATCTACCAGCTTTATAAGTTTCACCATTAATGGTTACTTCTTGCTCCTGTAGCTCTGCTAACTGATCTACAGTTATATCTCCAGTAAGAGCTAGATCTTTTAATATTTTAAAAGTTTCATCTAGTGCTTCTTTTCTGTTGTAGTTACTTCCGTCTGGTTTACGAGTTCTTTTTATTTCACCAAGTAATAATGCAAAGTCTTTATTAACTCTGAATTGTTCTATAGCATCAGTTCTAATTCTTATACCGTCATCAATATCTTTTTCTGTTTCATATTCTTTTGTAAGTGTTTTATGAGCTGACTGAACTTTGTCATAAAATCCTACATCTTTATCATTTAACAGAGATCTATTGACATCAAGAAGTTCATTGTCAATGACATATTTTCTTCTTAATGCTTTAAGAGCAATTTGTTTTTGTTGTAGTGTTTCAGCTGTAGATGGTGTAAATTCAATACCATTATGTTCTAATTTTAAATCCTCATTATTCTTCATCTCCCCTTTCAGCCAATCTTCATAATTATCAGCAGCTGATTTAGATTTTTGCTGAACATAAGAATATAATGCCCAACCTGATAAGTTACTTACATCGTTTGAATCTTGATAAGATCCTCCCTGTTCTACAACTTCATTAGCTGTTTCATTTAATAATTTTTTATTATCTAAAACAGTTTTTTTATTGTCGTAATATTCTTGTTCATCTTGAGGTTCTATTGTAGTTGTACCTATAGATTCTTGAGATTCTAAATCTTTTTCTATCCATAATAGCTTACCTCTTTCGATATCATCTTCAATTTGTTGATCTACTCTACTTTTAATGTAACCATCTAAAGAAGTAGAAAATTGTTTAATAGCTTGTAATTTGTCATAGCTCGCTCTTTCACGATCTCGTTGAGCTATGTTGTCGTATTGTATTTGACGACTGACATTCTGTTCTTCACCAGCTGTCAAATTATTTAATACTTCTCTATAACGTGACATAATTTATAAATATGTAAGGCTTAAATCATTACCTAAAGCATTAGAAGCTTTAGTTGCTCTTTGTGCATCAAAATAGTTATTCATATCTTTCTGTAAGAATGTATCTGATTGTGATGTAAATGATGGAACTTCCATCGTTTGCCAAGATGTACTAGGAGTTTGTTGTGGATTAAAATCGTATGATGGTTGTTGTTGAAACGCGCCACCGTCATAATCGTCATAATTAAAACTACCTATTTTTAAACTGTTGTTTAATGCAGGCGGAGCTTTTTTATCTTGCCATTGTTGGTATCTGTTAAGTCCAGACGATGCAATGCCTATAGCTGTATTAAAGAAACTTGGCATTGATTTTTTTGCCTGTAATAATGGCGGAGCTTCAGGACTAGGTCTACCAGTTATGTACTCAACGTATTTACCTTGAGCAAAGGCAGCTACATTTCTTCCAACTTTATCTCTAAATGAAATTTCTGTTTTTTTATCAAATGCAGCTTTAAGTCCAATAGCTGCCATTTCTGCGCCTGCCTCAGGAATGCCTTTTCTTCCAGCTCTTCTACCGACCTGTTCTCTAGTTCCTTTTGATGCTAGTACTTTTGCTAATATTCTTTGCTGTGCTATAGCAGCTTCTCCAGCTGATTTCTTAGCATTTAATTGAGCTTCAACGATAGCATCTTGTGATTCACGCCATTTGTTATTAACTTCGATATCCGCATTCATCTTGTCATTGTTCCATGCAAGTTCTGCGTTACGTTGTTTAGTTTCGTAGGCGTTTATTTTTAATTGGTTCTGTCTTGCAATTTCTTGGTTAGCAAATCTGGTATTTCTTCTATCCTCGAAATAACCTCCAAGGTGTCCCAGTGTATCTATCCCAAATCCAAGTCCAGCACCCATTCCTGGGGACATTCCACTCCCCAATGCATTTCCTATTCCTGCACACATGGTATTTTACAAAATTCGATAAATGGTAATAAATTTGGACCATGTAAAACTTCTCGAAGAAATTTAAAGCCCAAAAATTTTAATAGTCTTAAGTGAGTTGTATTGCGTTTATCACAAATATTCCATAGTAATGGTTCAGTACGTTTATCAACCCACCGTTTGGCATTTCTAGAAAATGCATATGGATAATCGTGAATAACATTTGTACATATCATCCAGATACGTCCGTCTGGATATACGCCAGCCAATCCAGCAGTCTTGCCGTTTGGCATATTGAAATAAACATTGTCGCCAGAATCTAAGAAAAGAGGAACATGGACAACCGGAGTTAATCCATGACCCTCAGCTAATTCTCTATAGTCATCTGAACGTAAATTTTGTGCCACTTCTAAAGCCACTTGTTTAGTGGCTGGGTGAATTGTTACTTTAGACACGTCTATAATATTTAGGGTTATAATCTCCTTCCCAATTCATAGAGTTAAGAATGAATGGTAAAGGATCTTCTGAAGTTATTGATAAATCTATATTTGTATTTCTTTCATATATAGGTATTGTTTGTATATAATCTTCAACTACTGGATATTCGTTAAGTTTGTAAGAGTCTGTTTCGGCAGCAGTAAATCTTAAAGTACTTTGGGGTCTACCTTTACGCCCAATATAAATGTCACATTCTCCTAATTCTGTAAAATTAAAATGTATTCTGTGAAGTACTAATGATGATCTTGTATCAGATCTACTTTTTTCGCCAGCAGCTTGTGTTACAAAAATTGTAGGAATGTCAATTACAATTCCATTGTTATATCCAAAAATTAAAGTTTTACCTGTCCAATCACCATCAAACTCTAGTTGAGTTGTACTACCTGAAACAGCTTGACCTTCTGCATATCTACCAAAATCATTCCCTGCATTTCTATCTAAAAATGATGCACCATAATTAGCTACATAACCAGCTGGTTTAGTGAATGTAGTTTTTTTAGTTGTAGCATTATATGCGCTTGAAGGTAATGCACTTATTTCACTATATCTATCTAAATATATAGGATAATTATTAGAATTTTGAGTAAGTAAAGTACTGTCATCTTGAACTTTTACATCTATAGATTCAAGAGTGTAATCATAAGTATTGGTATTAGAATCACCACTTACTATAACTTGATAATAGACATCATCCAGTATTACATGGTGTACTAATGATCCCGCCATTATCCACCTAAACCAAGCAGATTGTACTCTTTTTTCTCCATTATTATAAAATCTAAAACCCCAGACTTCATTATGTGCTAAAGCTCCAAGAAGTAATAAACTATTTTCTTTTGATGTTGTTGGTTTAGTTAAACCTATAGGTAATTTTTTAGATACAAGTTTACTTTGTTCTAATACAGTAGGTTCTCCTTCTCTCTGTACATTTGCCATTTCAAAAATTCTGGCATTTTTTCCAGTGCTATTTATAAAACCTGATGTTGTACCTAGCGAATATGGAGTTGTTTTAGGGTTAAAATTATAAGAAGCTAAATAATTTATTTTTGCTGTTGATGGCGTTAGTGCATCACTATCTGTTGTCAACATAAATTGTTGATTACTACTAAATATAAGTAGTCCAGCGTTAACTTCTATACCATCAAATAATGTTGTAGGAAATGTTGAACTAGCTTGTAAATCTATAGGATCAGCTGTAGATTCAGACATTGCTGTTGTACTAAAGAAATTAAAGAAGTCATTAGTTTTAGATAAAATTACATTACCTTTACTTAAAACAACTAATCTATTTCTAAAGAACATCATTTTTTCTAATGTGCTTCCAATAAAACTTGGTACTGGGTTGGTATTATCATCCCCAACATCACGAACTGAATAGTCAATTGTTTGTACTCTAAATCTTCCTTCTGGATATGTTGTACCAGCTGCTTCTCTAACAATTTTGATAGGCATTGTATCCTTATCAATTTCAATCTCAATATCAGGAGCTGGACATTCTTCCCAAACACCTTCACCAAAATAATTTTGATTAGCTGTACCAACATTAGGTACTTTAAATTTTAAATAATAGTCGTCATCATCATCACTACTATTAACTACTTTGACTACATAATTATGTCTACAATTTGTTGGTAGTTCTGCTACGTTATTACACTCATTACCAATAATAGTCATTAACTGAGGTTCAGGTGTACTAACTGCAAAAGGAGTAGATCTACTTAAATGTAAACAGTTACCAGTAACAGTTGCAGTAATACCAGTACCTGATATTGCATCTAAAGTTGATTTCATACTGCCTAAAATTCCAGCAGCCTGAATACCTTCATCCGCAGTTGATGATGTAGCTGGAGGTCTTACTTTAGCTATGTTGCATGAACTTGATATTGTTACATGAGATGTTATTTCTATAGTGCCAGAACCACCTTTCTTTGTTGTGTAGTTATGAGTTTGACCGGTTGTCCAACCTTCTCCACCAAATTGTAATTTGGCGTATGGTTGATAGGAGTCATTATATTGTGGACCAGAAGATGAGCCACCTAAATTATTAGGGTCAACTACTGGAGTACATCTAACATCAATTTCATATCTTAAATTTGCTGTATTAGAAGCGGTTGCATTAATAACTTCTCTACCCATAGCTTGACAGGTTCCATCATCTGCTCCACCTGACTCAGTAAAATTTTCTCTTGCAGCAATAGATGTCGCTCTAGTTTCTTGTACCGAAGTTCCTGGATTTGCTGGATCATAAATATTTAAAGCATATTGCTTACCATAAGAAACAGTATCTACTTCAATAATCGCTTCATTAACTAAAGCTGGAGACTTATCTGATGCTCCTGACTTCATTTGTGTAGTCTTAGTTCTATTAGTTAAGAATGTCTGCTCGTTTAAAGTTAAAGCCTGTATTTGACTTTCTTCTGTCCAGCCAGATAAGTATGTTTGAGTATTGTTACTGACAGTTGGTAATCCATTGGAATCATTATCTGCATAAACAATTAAGTTAGTACCTTGACCATTATTATCGTGATACGAAAAACCATCTCTAGTTCTCCATAATTGAATAACACCTGAGGTGCTTACATTACCTATATATTGATTATCTTCATCTGTATAAATACTAAACCAGCTAAGAGTACCACTATTAGGAGTAATTTTTTTAATTAATTTACTTCCTGGACGCTTCATACATCCTCTTGTTACATCAGGAATAGCATTTACTAAATCATTTACTTGCCCTGCTAGTTTTAATTCATCTGGTTGTTCTGATATTCCTAAAATATAGTTAGGTATTTGCTGTGTAACTGTTGCCATTATCTCTGCAATGCTTTGAAAGGTTTATAAGTTGAGTAATGAGTTTCATGTGGCATACCTAACATGTTGTAATCTCCTTGATTACATTCATATTCCATACATGAAGCTCTAGCACTTTGTTCTTGAACTTGTAAAAGTTGAACAAGTTGAGTATTAGTAATCATTTGTGTAGCTGCTCTACCAGCTGCTTTATAAGTTATGTATCTTTTAAATACTGAAGGTAGATCTTCGTAAGGAAATAGGTAAACAACATTTAAATAAACTTCTTCGTCATCCCATATGTATGTATGATTTACCTTGTCATATAGTTTTCCATTTCTTTTTATAGGAGCTACAGTTTTATCTTCTGGATTTTCTGAATCCATACGTAAAACATTTGTAGGTATTGTTATTTCTTTGCTAGTTGTGTCAGGATAAAATTTGACGTGATCCTCTCTATTAAATGTCCAACCTTCATTTTGTACATCAATATTACACTCTTTAAGTATTTGATATATAAATGCTATTTCTGGATTATCAAAAGTGTTAGCAACTTCAGCAGCTGTATTAGTTACGTTAGTTGTTAATGTTCCTAAAGTTGTAACTGGAGATTGACCAATAGCTCCCAGAATCGTATTTACGGCGGAGAGTTCGGTCTCGGTATCTATTGTTGTGGGAGTAGTCATATTTATAAATAAAAAAAAGGGGGTCCGAAGACCCCGTAAAAATATAGAAATTAGAATGAAGAAGGAGCAGAAGCACCAACATATAATTCAACAGCAGCAGCTGGATTTAAGTAATCTGCACCCATAGCCATGCGACCTAAGATCACATCACCTTGGTATATTACAGACACATCTCCATTTGTTACCTGAACTTGTGGTCCGATTGCTTCAACAACACCAGCAGCTTCTTTTTGGAAGATAAGTCCACAAGACTTAGCACCTAACTCAGCGTTAGTACCGTAGTCATTGTTAACTCCGCCAGTAGCGTTAGCATTCTCAGGTGTAGGTCCAATGAAAGAACCAAGATTTCCAGGAGAAGTCTCACCTGTTGTACCGCCGTAAGCAACACCATACTTGCCAAGGAAAGGAATATTCATTGACTTGTAGATGTGGATTCCAGCAATTTCTATAACGCCACCACCGCCTTGTAAAGCAGTACCTTGAACGTCTCTGTTTACTAGACCGTTAGAACCGATGTCCTGTATAAGTGCGTAGTATTGACGTGGGTTTAGTACAGCACATCTGCCGTCAGAGCTGACTCCTTTTTCGTCAAGAGCAGCAGCTGCATCGTAGAATGCATTTACTAGGTTTCCAGCGTTATAAGCATCAGAGTCATTAGTTGTTGAACCAACTCTGATTTGTGTTCCGCCAGGTTCTACAAAACTTGTTGCAGATACTGGGGATGCAGATCTAGCTCCACGTGTAATTGAACGGAAGATTAGTCTGTCATATTTCTCAGCAAGAGCATATCCAATTTTTCTGGATATTTCTCCTCTTAATTCATAGTGTGCAAGTGTCTCGTCTAAGTCATAAACAAAAGCTGAACTGATTAATAGATCGTCCATTACAATTGTTTTTTCTGCGACTGGAGGAGCCTTGTCACTGTTGCCCAAAATAGGGGTTCCTGGCGTATGGAAGTCACTTGTCATACGACCTGTGTAGATGAACTGTAGAGATTTGCCGTTCTTTAAGGTTCTCTTAGTAACGAGATCTCTTGCGATAGTCTCGTGTTGGAAGCCTTTAAACATTTCTCCACTGAACAGCTTCAGATACAGGGCGTACTTATCGGTAGCACCACCATAACCAGTACCTGTAGATAAATTACTTCTACCTAAGGCAACCTGATTAGCATTAGCCATTTTCGGTTAAAATTTAAGGGTATATTTGTTCGTCTTTACGCGTAAAAAGTTGCGAGTCTCAATTAGACTCAGTGATATTTGTGGTCTATCCCACCGTCTAGACGGCTAATTGGTATCCTCGTAAGGGCAAAAAGCCAGATTGAGTAGGGAGGAATCGAACCTCCCCAAGATCGCCTAACCGATTACTCTTGTGTAAGCAACGCCACGATATACGAAAGTAACTTTCATGTGTCATCTCCATATACCTAAGCCCCGTTCCATGCTTAGGAGTCATGCGTCCCCGAAGGGATGAACGGATGTAGCGTTATTCAGCGTCAGCTTTTTTTGCTTTAGCTTTAGGTTTTTTCACTGCTTTTTCAAATTCAGCAATAGGTATATTTTTTCTACCTGTTGTTGTTTGTTTCCAGTGTCTAACGTTTTCTGTCATATTAATAAGAAGGCTCACCTTCTGGTTCTTTATATTTAGGAATTGATTCTTGTCTATATTCCTCAAGTAATTTATCTACCTGTTTCTGTAGTTTTAGAATTTCTGGATCTTTTGTTTTCATACTATTCCAATGGCGGATTACGCCAGAGCATATAAATAAGTTAGTGATTAAGGTTAGATATAAACAAAAATTTTTAACCAATTTTTGGAGCTGTTAATGCAACTTCTGTTGACTCAGTTGAAGCTAAGTCAAGTGGGAAGTTGTGAGCGTTTCTCTCATGCATAACTTCAAAACCAAGGTTGGCTCTGTTAACAATGTCAGCCCATGTTGGGATAACTTTTCCATTAACATCTACTACTGACTGGTTAAAGTTAAAGCCGTTAAGGTTAAATGCCATAGTGCATATACCCATTGAAGTTAGCCATATGCCAACAACCGGCCAAGTAGCAAGAAAGAAATGAAGAGAACGAGAGTTATTGAAAGACGCATATTGGAAAATTAGTCTACCGAAATAGCCATGAGCTGCAACGATGTTATATGTCTCCTCGTCTTGACCAAATTTATAACCATAGTTCTGCGATACATCTTCT
>VTLG01012068.1_pt1 | contig 10539 bp, 17 predicted proteins | sample 4694571 | NCBI WGS metagenome assembly VTLG01 (sample SAMN12604809, study PRJNA352737) | marine metagenome | biome: ENVO:00000447; feature: ENVO:00000209|ENVO:00000569|ENVO:01000036; material: ENVO:00002151; isolation source: viral sequences binned using virsorter ... | reverse complement strand
TGATAGAAGACATCATTATAGTTCACTTTCGCATCATACGCCATAGTAAGTGCCAGTTCAATAAGTTTCATCTTGTCTTCAAGACGATCAACCAATTCTACGTCAACGATGTTGTACTCAATAAACTTCTGCCAACCTTTATGATAGAAATCTTTAAAAGTATCAAACTCACTATGGTCTAACTTCTTCTGTCCTAATTCTACTTCTGCAATATAATCTAATCGATAAGACTCCTGTGCCTTATAGGTAAACTTCTTATAAAGGTCCAAATAATCTAATTGAGTAACCCCACCAACATCAAAGGTAGTGTGCCTACGTCCCATCAAATGTATCTCACCTTCACTACACAATCCCCAAGGTGACATACGCTTCATTAATTTCTCACCAAGCACCCTCCTAAGACGCTTACAAATATAAGGTATATCATATAGTTGAATGTTCCATCCAGTAATCACATCTGGAACATCCTGCATCCAATAATTAATAAAATGATTTAACAGATCATATTCAGTAGGACAATGATAATACGTTAAGTCCTTACGATCATACGTGAAGGGTTTAACTCCCCAAGTAACGATCTGCTTCGTTGTATAGTCCTGGATTGTAATAGCAAGTATCTCTTCCTCGCACGATTCAACATCAGGGAACCCTTGCTCAGACGCAACTTCAATATCCAGAGTAATAAGTTTAATTTTACTGATGTCAAACTTAATCTCATCTTCGGGATATTTCTCAGATATGTACTGGTAGATATAACGGTCATGACCATATATCTCGAATCCTTCCACATCCTCGTATTTTCTATAAAACTCCCTACAGTCCCTAACCGTTCCTGGATTAATAGCTTCAACTTTTTCTCCACTCAACGTTTTATATTTAGCTTTCTTTTTAGATTTAACAAAGAGAGTAGGAAAAAATTCATCCCTATGCTCATATCTCTTACCATTATCCACTCCTCTTACAAGGAATTGATTTCCAATCAATTGTACATTAGTATAAAATTTCATTATATAAAATTAATATTAAAGGAAACAGTAATTCGTTCTCTTGTTAATACTGTAGTAACTCCATGCAACATATGAGAAGGAAAGAATATTATATCACCTTTTTTATACCTTGGTTCAGCACTTATAAGAGGTTGATTCATATCATCAAAAACCTTTTTCCATCGATAGCCAATATCTGAGGAATGTCTATTCTGAAAATAAAACTTACCAGAATCTTTATTATAATCTTCGAAAAAGATACATCCAGAAATATCATGCGGCAAATGATCATGAACTTCTTGATACATTCCTTTCTTATAAGTATTTTTCCAAACATTTAACAATTCAATCTTTCTCTCACCAAATCCCCACTCCCGAAAAAACATGCTTAAAGAAGGAGAAAGTAAAGCAATTATCTCATCAGGATGTAATACATCAACTTTTACTCGACAAATCTTATTCCAAGATATTTCTTGTTTCTTATCAATTTTAGCATTTTTAATTCCTTTTAACATTTCATCCTTATTAGGAGGAGTAATTAAAGAACAAAAATAAGATGGAAAAATAGATTTCATTATAAAAATCTAACGTTAAAGGAAATTACAGTCTTTCTAGTATTTGTAAAATTACGGGGTGATCTATGTTGTATTTTAGCATCAAAAGTCAACATTTGTCCTTCCTTCACTCTAGGAATAACTTCTTTCCCTGTCTTGGGATGTTTTAAAATAGTTCTTAAAGATTTATCCTCCAATTGCACATAGTAAATATTAGTCAAATCATTAGGAGAAAGTTTACTATGATGAACATGATAATTGTGTTCGGATCCAGAATTTTTATAGTATTGATTAAACCATGCAACATTAATTTTTAAATCAGTTTTCTTAAACTTATCATAGATAAATTTTACATATTCTTTTTGATCCCTTTCAGATAAAGAAAAACTAAACCAAGTATTATCTGCAAATTTCCAATCTGTATTACTAATAAAAGAAGCATAATCCTTTATCTCAGGATTATGCATTACATAATCATTCTTACTTATATTAGAAAGAATTTTATCTTTGTATATCAAATGATCTTTAACATCTCTAATATAATAAAGAGGTTTAGAAAAAATCATTCTTCAGTAATATCTTGATATTTCTCAAGTAAAGTTGGAGTAGGGTCTGCCAAGGTAAGTATTTTATCAGAACTCATCATAAAGGTATCCTCCCTCGTAACACCATTTAAAAAAGGTTCAAGAGTTATATTCCCTTCCAAAGGATTAACCCAAAATGGATTTATTAGTTTACAATCAGGTTCTCCTATATCAACAGCAGCAACTTCTCTAATCTCACTAATCAGAACTTGCTGAGTCGTCGTCAGTGCTATTACCTTTATCGTCTTTTCCATATTCTACGATGTCCTCAATGTACATTTCTTTTAATTTATCTATGGGTTCTACCATAGTAATCATCCAATCGGCAGGAACTGGAATACTTTCTTGTTTAGTAAGAGGCATCCAAGGAAAAAGAGAAACTGAAAATCCAGATTGTTTCTTAGGTCCCTCCTCCTTAACTAAATTTGGATCCCTCATTTTTACAACACAAGGTTTATTAAGATGATACCCAATAACCTGTCTATCTTCCTCTGTACCAACGCACATCTCAGTGACATCAGAAATAACATCTTCTCCTGATTTGAGAAGCATTAATTTAATTGTCATAATACTTTTACCTTATCATACAATGAAACTATTTCATTACTAGGATCTGGAACATGAGATAGAAGATCTCTCAATGCTACTACTTCTTCTGCTGTTAAAGTCAATCCTCTATTGGTAGTATATGTTTCAATAGGTGGTCTATAATCACTACCTAATGCTGGATACGGATCTGCCATGATTTTAATTTACCTCTTAGTATTGTAACACAAAAAAAGAGGACCGTAAAGGTCCTCTCCATCTCGAACTCATCTCTATTTAGAGATACTCTTTACGAGCATGATGATCAGGAACAATCTTACTTAACTCCACGGTGAGGAGTCCGTCAGTAAAGCTGACCTGTCGTACTTCCGTATCATCAGAGAGCGTCCAAGCTCTTGTGAAAGATCTTTGTGCCAACCCTTTGTGGACAACCTCTCCCACAGTCGCTGATTCTTCCTTTTTGCCTTCCACATATAGTTTTCCAAACTCTGTGTAGACTTTAACTTCTTTCTTCTTGAATCCCGCGAGTGCGATTTCAAGTCTCGATTCGACATTATTTACTTGAATAACATTATATGGTGGATAATTTGAAGATGTATCCACACCATCCCAGAATCGGTTGAGATAGTCATCCATTCCTATGCTGTTCCTAGAAATCTTCTCAAAGAGTTCTGGAAGATTTGCAGCATGATACCTGGCTAGTGTACCCATGATTGTAGCTCCTTTACTAAGCGAGTTTGTGTTTTGATGTCCCTTTCGGCGACATAACTAATTATACACGATAACGATTAAAAGTGGGTGATGGTTCCCGTAAGAATTTCTTCGGTTTACGCGACTTAATATGCGTAAAATAAAAATTAGTATAATTTACAACCACTAAAAGGATTAATAATATAGTGTTAACCGCCATTAAATACCAAAAGCTATCCTAAAACAATAACATACTATAGTATAACTGTAAATACCGGTAAAGAAATTAATCAGCATCAGATGATTTTCCTTTCTTACCAATATTATACTTCTGCTCTAAAATCCAATCACCTTTATCTTTATAAGAAAGTACTTTAATTTGATTAAGAGGAGCAATATCCGAAACAGAATCTGCTTTTACTACAGAAATAAGTCCCCAATCAGATAGTAAACGAGTAATACGATTACGTCTCTGTACATCATTAAGTGTAAGATTCGCATGTTTACCGTCAAGAGCAAAAAGCTCCTTAAAGTGAACAATATAATACCTACCTTGCTTATGCAAGATATGGCATGATTGATAAAGTTTCTTTTCTTTTCTTGACGCTACACCAATTCTTGTTAAAGTCTCACGTACTTTCAAAAAGTCATCCGGTTCATTAAGAGTAACCTCTACCATTTGGTCTTGCGACCACTTGACTTCAGGTTCTACCGTAGTAGTCATTGTCTTCCTCCAGTTTCAAGTCTTTGTTTAATGTATTCCAGTTGTTGTTTTGATAAAATTTTCAGTGCTTGAGACGCTTTCTCATTACTATAACCATAGTATTGTTTAACACTTTGGAGGTCCGTGACTTTATCCTTACGGAGCCAGGGAGAAAATCTCTTCTTTTTCCTAAGAGTATTTAGATAAAAACTATATTGCATGTCCTTGTCTAGGAATGAATACTTATTCATTTCATTAGCAAACATAATACAATCTAAATACCCACTCAAACAACGATTAACAATGTATGGAGGATAATCTTTTATTAAATCTGGATCTTCTTCAATGAGATTATTCTTATTAAAGTTAATAGAATTTAACCAATCTTTAAGTTCTGTCATGCTACACTATAAGGATCTATATCTGCAGAAAGTGCATCAACATCTCTGATAAGATCATTATATTTCTCATCAGATTTAGCAAGTTCTTGTTCTCCTTTGGTAGTGTAGTGTAGCACAACCGGATTAAAATATTCTTGATGTTTCTGTTCTTTATATCCCATCGTAACATCTTGACAACCAAACAATCCACCCATTATCTCAAGACGACTGAATATAGTCCAAATAGCATACTGATCCACAATCCTTGGATTAGGAATAGGATAAAATTGTTCCTTTCTCTTAAAGTCATTCATCAACTCCGATAACTCATCTAAACTATCAATAATATAATTATGGATATTATTATTAAGCATCATAACCCCACAACAATACTTGTATATTGCTCCCCTTCCACCTAAATCATAGATAGCCTCATCAACTTTATCTAAAGATTGTCTTATATTCTTACCACCACCCGTATTAGGATCAAATCTAAATCCAAACTCTTCTCTACCATACACATCATAATAGCAATAAGTATCAAAGAGATACTGCACATCATAATAGAAAATAGTATCCGAATCAAGATAAAGAATATTACAATCCTTTCTATGAAAAGACTTAAGATTATACCATCTATGAATAGACCATGCACTCAACATATGATGATCAAACCCCTTTACAAAAGGTCTTAATCGAACAGAGTAGTCAGACTTAAAATAATCGGGAATAAGATTAGGCTTGTCGCAAAAAAGATAAACAGATATTTCATTATTAAACTCCCTTAGTGATGCAATACTGTGCTTAAGACGTTTGAATTCATGCTCATTAATATGATCATGTTGACTCATCTTATAGGAATAGAAAACAATGTTCTCAGACTTCTGATTGGTCCTCCAACGAAGTTTATCTAATTTTTCACGATCTGTCATGCAGCAATTGCCTCCGACTCATTATAATAATTCATCAATATTAATTCCTTTCTAGTCTTCTGATCTCTCATATACTCACCCACTGAACGCATGGTATATGTTAAATCAAACTCAGCAGCCTTCCAATTCTTAAACCTATCTTTTACCAACTGGTCTGAATTATAACTAACCATCATTGGAATACTATGCTCATCACAATCCTTAGCAAACTTATCATGATCAAAGTTCTTATGCATAGAACCCTTCTTACCATATAAGTTATCCTTAATATCATAAGGAGGATCTAGGTACATGAATATACCATCATGCATATTATTGGTCATTAGATACTCATAAGAATATCCATTTATGTGCCAATTCGATATGATTTCTTGATACCCAGGTAACTTCTCAATTCCCCTAAGTGAAAAATTGCTGTGAGAAGCTTGAGATGAAAAACTAGAGCTTTCTGTGAGACCACTAAAACTGCACTTATTGACAATATAAAAAGCCACAGCACGGTCAAGGGGTGAACAATCGCTGCTATTAATGCGTTCCTTAGAACGAGTGAAAAGTACTCTCGCTGAATCTGGATCATTGTGTTTTAATTTAAGTTCCTTAAGTTCCTCACTTAATTCTACACCAAACATCTGGAGATTCATCCAAAAGTTTACAAGAGGTTCATAAAGATCATTAACTGTAATCTTTAAATGAGGATACTTTTTAGCTATGTAGATTGCAACACTTCCTCCACCCAGAAAAGGTTCACGAAACTCAACATAGTTACTAAGATCAGGAAAGTACTGCTCCATCTTAGTAACGGCTCTAGACTTGCCTCCAGGATACCTTAGAGGAGTCTTCAATGCTTTACGAAGATCTTTCATTAATATAATGGTGTAGGAGGATCAGTGGGATGCATCAATCCATCTTCCCAATCAGGAATAACCATACGATGTCTACGAGGAATACCCAAATCTAATTCGATAGGTGAATCTAATACTCTATCAAAACTCTCTGCCATTCTACGGAAACCACTTCCAACAAATAACTGTCCCGCACATACTGCTACGGTACATGTTCCCCAGAAAATATAATACCACTGAGATTTAACTTGATGTCTTTTCTTTTCTTTTGTCATGATGAAGATTTCTCCTGTTTGTTAGCATGAGCTATAGAACCCTTATAAGGATTCTTAGTCCTATTTAAAATGGTGATGAATTTATCTGCTACAAAAGTTCCTGCAACACATACCTCAATCTCATCACCATCATCCCAAATAGGTGTGCCATCTTTCTTTCTTGTATCAAGTGCCTTTTCAAGGTCTGCAATAATTTGTTTAGTTATTTTCATTTAAATTCACACTCTACCATAATTTCTGTTAAACATGCAAGTAAATTTATTTCTTGATCCGCGACGAAGGCAATTTGATACTGATACTTAGCAAGAATAAGAACAGCAGCAGGGATGGAAGAAGGAACCAAGGAACCTGAAAGAGAATCGTAAATCCTACGTAATATAACAGCGCAATCGTTGTCCAAGTTATTGACACACCATTTACGTACTTGCGGAAAGTCTTTTTCCTTGAGGTTTTTAATGAGATCATTTACTTTTACATCTGAGAAATGAGCAAGTATTCCACTATCAATTTTTCCTCCAACCGAATACCTTTGACATTCATTTAGGACTCTTCTCCAGTCGGGGAAGTGTTTGTTGATGAGTTCTGCGAGGACTTTCTTATCAGCTTCAATCCGTTCTCTGTCCAAGATGGATATAAGTCTCTTGAAGAATTGTCCTGCGATTTCTTGTTTTTGTTTTCCTTTAATTCCAAACTCGACAACGGCGCATCTGCTATGGAGAGGTTCGATGATTTTATTCTTGTAGTTACATGTGAAGATGAATCTACAGTTTCGTGAGAATTCCTCAATACTCGCTCTAAGAAGGAGTTGTACGTCGGGAGTGGTATTGTCTGCTTCGTCAATGATAATGACTTTATGTTTCGACTCACTTGTAAGAGAGACAGTAGATGCGAAGTTCTTTGCGTTGTTCCTGACGGTATCAAGGAATCGTCCTTCGTCTGATCCATTAATGACATAAACATCTACTCCTAATTCATTACATAATGCCTTTGCTACTGTTGTCTTACCACATCCTGCAGGACCTGCAAGAAGTAAATTGGGCACTTCACCCTTATTTAGAAAATCTCTAAAGGTTTTCTTTATATTCTCTGGGAGAATACAATCTTCAATTTTTTTAGGTCGATATTTTTCAACCCAAAGAAATTCATCTCTCATAATTTCTCAATCTCACATAATAAGGTGCGAGAGAGTGAGTACTAAAGGTAGGATTCGGCATAATCCCTCTCTCTAAATTTAATTCTTGAAGTAACCCCCAAGTTTGGTGTTCATCATCCCATTGTAATATACTTACATATTCTATACCATCATCTAGCAATTGAACAGCAGCATCCTGTGCCTTTGTCCAATCATCAAATTCTTTACCTCCTACCTGATAATTCATAATTCTAGATACTCAATAGCATCCTTTTTACCAAATGATCCTTCTAAAAAATAGTTAAATGATAAAGCATATCTACCTTCAGTAGATTTATTTGCATCAGTATAATGGTATGTATGAGATGGAAATAGATATAAATCACCAATAACAGGAATAAATCCCCAAACACTTGAGTTAAAAACATTATGATGTTTACGTTCAGGGTTTATAGTTGAAGTTTTAAAAGTAGGTTGAGATTCAGGACACATAAAACAAATTCTACCTCCTCCATCTTCTTCAGATGGAACCTTTAGATATAAAATACCACTAACAAAAGAATTTGCATGTATATGAGTCTGAGCATAATCTCCACGTTGATGGAGATTTATCCAAGAACGAATATGTCTTATACGTCCTTGACTTAACTCCAAACATTTAAACAAATAAATTTCAACATGCTTATCAATCTGTTTTTTTAAAGAATGAAACTTTCTAGTTAACAATATCTCCTTATTCTTACTACCAAATCCATTATTAGAAGTATATCTCTCATAATCGATTTTTTCCAAATCTATATCTTGATTGTAATTAACAGTACTTTTGTATAGTGGAGTAGAGAATAAAGGTACAATCTGAGTATCCATCACCCAAATGTAGAATCAGGTTCTAATGCTATGTAATAAGTTAAATCATAATTCTTAGCACTAAATCTAGACAAGAGTTTTTGTGATACAACTACCTCATAAGTTCCAGGAAGGATCTTAATATTTTCTACTTTAAAATTAAAAGAAAACTCAGATTCAGTATCCCCAACAGCAATAGAAAAACTATTCGAAGTATCATTCTTCTTATCACGAACAAGAAGTTTTACAGCACCATTCTCACCCACAACAGATAAATCTGGAAGTTGATAAATTGCTGCTGCCTTGAGTAACTTATCTAACTGATCTGTACTCAATTCAAAAGTAACATCTTCACTAGGTAATTCAATAGTCTTATCTGGGGGTTTAACAATAACCTCAGGATCAGCAAAGAAGTACTTAGAACGCATCTTTCCTTCCTTTATTACCACATGTCCCTCATTCTTGAAATCAAGTTCTGGACTTTGATGAAGACCCATTCCATTAAGAAATTGAGTAAGATCATAGATACCAAAATCTCTTGGCAACTCCTCTGTAATAGTTGCCTCTGCAAGAATATTTTTCATCACACTAATAGTGCGAAGTCTATTTCCTGTCTTAAAAAGAATCGACTGATTAATAGTTGAAAAATTTTTAAGTACAGAAAGTGTATTATCAGAAAGTTTCATAACCACGGGTCGGAGTTTCATTAGTTTGGCCGCTGAAGTAGTACAACAGCAGGCAATAGTGCATTGCCTTTAGTATATCACGTTTTGCTTGTCCCTTCTTATCATACCTGCTCAAATACTTGATTGCATTAGAACGGCAGAAAGATTCCGCATCACCAACGGATTGGATAAGATCAAGTGTCTGGACGTTATTGTTTTGGGAAGTATAGTGTCCAGAATATGTTGAAGAAACATAGTCCTTAAGATCGGCAATACCTTTGTCTTCACCATACTTTTGAGTTTGTTCACGGGTTAGATCTGGTTGAGGTTTTTCAATATCCTCCCAGGATTTCCCGGAATACCTATCCTCCCAGTGAACCATAGATGGAAAACTATACTGTTGATATACTTCATCCACCTCATCTTGAACTGGACTATTAGTACTAGTATAAAGAGCAGATCCTATAGTTGGATATGGATCATCTCCAAAATTATATGTAAAATACTTAGAATCATCATAAGCAGTATTACCAATACCAGAGTCCGCATCACCAAAAGAAATAAGATCATCTCCTCCAAAATCTAATGATATAGTATCTGCTGCATAAAGATTCCCTGTAGGAAAATCAGCACTTACATAATCACCTGCACCTTTAATTTCTATTGTATCAGTCCCTGCTCCGCCAACAATTGTTACATCATCTTTAAATTTCTCACTCATAATGGGATACTCCTTGTCCATGTCACCATAAAGTTCCTCATACAATAACCACCATGCCATAATTCATTTCCTCCATTATATCAAGAAGACAATTCAAAGTCAACATCAACTTTATCATATAGTTCTAGAAATGCTTGCTTAGTTTCATCATCAAATCTATTCACACAAACTCGAATTGCTTTTGCCTTATCATTAAAAATTGAATATGCACGAAGAATGTGAACCAAGCGACGGGTACTAATGATCTCCTCAATCCCTCCATCATAAAAGGTCTTACGGATAATGTCACCCCAATCAACAAGTCTCTTGCAAAAATCAGTATCAGTCACACCAAGAGTAGCAGCAACTCTTCCTAAGATCTTTGTCTCTATATTAGGTGCTGGATAATCCTGCTCAAATGTTACAGGGAATCTTTCAAGGAATGCTTCATTCAATACATTAGTACCAATAAACCTACCATCATCAGATCCTTTACCTTTGGTATTAGCAGTTGCAACTACATTAAATCCTGGTGTAGGAGAAACAAACCTACCAATTTTCTTGAGGAATATTCCTTTACCTTCAAGAATAGGTTGTAAGCAAAGAATCTTATTTGATGCTAAATCTATTTCATCTAAAAGGAGGACAGCTCCCCTTTCCAGTGCTTCGATAACTGGTCCATTATGCCATACAGTGTTACCGTC
>VTLG01008592.1_pt1 | contig 10539 bp, 11 predicted proteins | sample 4694571 | NCBI WGS metagenome assembly VTLG01 (sample SAMN12604809, study PRJNA352737) | marine metagenome | biome: ENVO:00000447; feature: ENVO:00000209|ENVO:00000569|ENVO:01000036; material: ENVO:00002151; isolation source: viral sequences binned using virsorter ... | reverse complement strand
ACAAACGACCCACTAATCTCATTTGATATTTGTGCTGAACTTGATAATAAAGTATTACCTAATTCTGACTCTGCGGTTGTAACTCTTGTAGAAAAACTACCACTATCAGCAGTTATTCTTGTGGAAAAACTACCACTATCTGCTACAAACGAACCACTAATGTCAGTAGCTATTTGTGCTGAACTTGATACGAGTGTATTCGTTAGTTCGGTTTCTGCGGTTGTAACTCTTGTAGAAAAACTACCACTATCGGTTGTTATTCTTGTTGAGAAACTACCACTATCAGCAACAAAAGAACCACTAATGTCAGTAGCTATTTGTGCTGAACTCGATACTACACTCGTCCCCGTTAAAGGGAATTTAATTTGTTTTGATTTTAAATCGGCCATATTTCTCTTTTATTTTTCCTTACTTATAAATATCTAATTTCTTAATTTACTATGAATTAAACTTACCGAACCCAATGACCTCATCATCTGATTCTAATTCATATCCTAATCCACTTGTATCTAATCTTAACTCTAAATTTGTTGATGTCTTTTGATTTATTGTCAAAGCATCGTTTTCAATTAACATTCCATTAATAAAAAACATAAAATCTTCTTCTGTTGTTCCACTTAATCCTGTTGGTGCCGAAGCTGTTACTGCTGTAAAACTTGAAGTATTGGCACTTATAAAACTTCCTGTGTGAACAAATGACTTTCTATTGTAGGTGTTCTTATCTACAATACCTGTATCTGTAAAGTATTGTTTAATTGCATTTTCAGTTGCTAATGCAGTTGAACTTCCGTCAGCTAATGCAGTATCATTTGATATTTCATTTATAGTATATCCATTTAACTCATATGAACCTGTAATGTTTGAACTACCGGATAAATTATGAGTATCATCTAATGTATCACCAAATCTACTTGAACCACTATCAAATATAGTTGTTGAACCCGTAACACTTACTTCAAAACTACCATAATTTAATTGTCCATTTGTAGTCATTGATGTCGCTGTCGTATTTCCCGTAACAACAACACTACCTGTATGTGCCACTACACTATTTGAACTACTTATAAATCCGTCACCTAAAAATATATTACCTACATTAATAGTATCAGAACTTGTCACATCATTAAATGTGGTGTTGGAAGTTGTCTCTACTTCTTGTCCTATGTTAAGAGTAACATTTTCATCTATAAGACCTTCTATTTCACGAGTTGTAAAATTCTCTCCATTAATACTACCCGTTATACCTGTTCCAGTTTCTAATGTTAGTGGATTATTATATTTTAATTCTACTGCCATTGTGGGTCCTATGAATCAAATTTACCAATACCTAAAATCTCATCATCACTTTCTAAAATATATCCAATACTTCCTGTCGCTACGTGTAATTCTAATGAACTTCCTTTTTGTTGTATTGCTAAAGCGTTGTGTTCCATATATTGTCCATTGATAAAGAATACAAAGTCGTTTTCAGTCGTTGATGTTATTCCAATTGGAGCTGATGCCGTAACCGCTGTGAAACTTGCTGTTGTAGCATTTGTTATACTTGCTGATGATTTGAAAAAATTCTTTCTTAAATAAGTTGCCGTATTAGATACATTGTTTGTAATATATGTTTTAACTGCATTTTCTGTTGGAACTGATGTTGCACTTCCGTCAGTCATAGCAACGTCGTTTGATATCTCGTTTATTTCATATCCATTTAAACTAAATGAACCCGTTACATCTACACTACCTGTAAATTCGTGAGTATCATCAAGTGTATCACCAAATCTTGTAGAACCACTTGCAAGTATGATTGATGCGGAAGTAAATGTTGTGTGAAATTCATTTGCTGTTAATGTTCCTGTAATTGTTGTATCACCTTGAACGGTTAAATCACCTGTTGTTGCAAACGAACCCGTAACATCAATACTACCACTTATACCTGTTGAAGTATATAATGTAGATGAATCACCTATTTGTATAGCATTACTTGCTGTTACTTGGTTAAATTGAACATTTGCAGTCGTAGCCACATCTTGTCCAATAGACATTGTTTGTGTTAATGCACTTGAACCATCAAATGAAACACCTGTATTTGATATCGTTACACCTGTTCCTTGTGTTAATATAAATGAATTACCAACTGATATACCAAATATATCCTTTGCTCCAAATTCTGCACCTGAACCTTTACTTGAAGGTGTAGGTAACCCCGTAGATAAAATTTTATCTGTTTCCTCTCTTATAATAAGTTTCTTAGGTGTTAGAAATTTTTGTGTTGTTGAAACATTATTAAATCGTTCTGGTAATATGTATCCGTATAAATTTACACTAAAGGTTGTTTTTATTAATCTCTCACCTTCTACTTGACTCGCATCTGAAAAACTTTCAATTTGAGTTCTGAATTTCATTTTACCTGGTTCACCCCAATATGCTCCGTCCGAATAATTAACTTTTTCTACGATACGATTCATTTGTTCAATATATGATGTCCATATAGTAAACTCATATGTTAAGTTCATATAGTCTGGCATCGCTACATTGTAATACTCACGATTAGGTTCTATATTTTGTAATACTGAAAATTTGTCAAAACGATTTTGTTGTGAATATTTCTTTTGAAAAGAGTAAAATAATTTTGGTTCGTTAGAATCCAATTTGTCAATTGGCATATCCGTGTTACGACTCATACCTGTTCGTTTATAAACTATTAACGGAACTATAATTTGTCTTTTTTTATCTCTTAGAAATCCTTGTTTAGTTATTTGAGTCCACCTTTCTGGTGATGCGTAAATACAAGGAACCTTTACTTTTTCATCATTTATCTCTACATTAGGTTTTATCACTTCATTGAAGTAATACATAATAGCAGAGTCCATATCCATAATACCTACGGATACATTCTTTACATCATCTGCTGCTCCCGGTGAATTACGGCTAATTTTTGTCCCACGATTAAAAATATTTCTTTGACTTCTTGGTATTGGTTTATTTCTTGCCATTATGAACCTCTATACTCCTCTAAGTTATTGGTTGGCATTCTTACTAAATGTGCTTGGACCACAATTGAATGAGATTTTGTTGGGTCTCCACCAACTAATTGATTTTCATTATATGAATTAACTTCAAAATAACCCTCGTTCCATTTAAATATATCACCAATATCTGGTTTTACATTTACTTCAACAAGGTATGCTCTTTGAAATGCAAATGAAACATTTTGTTTGTTGTCCGCACCAAAGTCTGTATAGTCAAAATCAAAGTCTTCAGCGTTTACTATACAAGGTAATTTTACTCCTTGTTTGTAAACTTTACCCTCTGACGCTTCACCATACATATTTGTTTCTGTATCATATACTGAAACTCTATGTAGAATAACGAACTGGTCTATTATTCCGCAATCGTCGATATTTGGTTCACCTACAAGTTCTCTATTGAACTTTTCAAAGGTTGCCAAATCTTTGTTTCCATAAAATCTTTGTGGCATTTGTTTATCCTATATAGATTGGGTAAGGGACTTTTTTCAATGTTTCTTGCTCAAATTCACTTTCGTCTTTTTGAGCTTCCATAAGTGCCTTACGACTGGTTTGTTCTAAATTTTCTCTCAATTGTTCTATTAATTGTTCTTTTTCTGCAGTTGCTTCTGCTCTCAATGTATCTCCGTCCATTGAAACTTCTGCATTTGGAATAGGAATATTACCATATTTAGAACGAACAATACCTAATAACTCTTTTGATAATGCTAATGCGTATTTTCTAATCCATTGTTTACCCACATCATTGATGTTTGAGTATTTCATAAAATCATAATTAACATTTGAGTAATCAGATACTATTGTATCGTCACTTGAACCGCTATGTCGTGTTCTCAATGGATTATCTCTATCTTCTGTTTTGATATATTCAATCCAAACCGAACCCGATTGAGTTGGAATTGGAAATATTCTCATCTGATTATTTCTAATTTCAAAAGAATAAGCTGATTTTCTAATCTGGTCATTAAATTCAATGGCTTGTATTCTAAGTAAATCCGCATACATAGGTTGTAATACGAAAGTAATTGCTGGTGAATAACTACCGAAACCAAATCCATCTAACATATTGTAAGTTCCAAATCCTGTTGATGCGTATGGGTCAAAATAACGAGTTACCGCTGGTCTTGCTTCATAATGAACTTTTTTAACTTCGATTGACGCACCTGATTCACTTACATCACTAACTAATGCATTTAAGTCATAAACTTGACTTCCTGAATTAATTGAAACTGCTGTTCTCTTGACATCAACTGAACCACCAACTAATGCTTCTTGTCCGTATTCTTCTGAAATAAATATAGTTTCACTTAAAGTAGGTTTTACCCTTTTATGTGTGAAGTTTGAACTTGTTGGTTGTCCTTTTAAATGAAATAAGTTATCACGAATATTAAACTGGTTTACCTGCGCACCATATTCAGAAACACTTTCTTCTAAACAAGCATAAAATTGTGTGTCTTGGAGTTCAACATCCATAATTGGATATCCAAGTCTTTGTGCACACCATTTTGCTACTTGCGGAGCTTCTGTTTGAAACTCTGAGTCTGTATCGTATAACCCGAATGGTGTGGAACCACTATCCTCGTGGATTGCAGAGCCACTACCTGGCCATATTGCTTCTTGAGCCATTAAATTCTCCTATTAATAGTCTATTTGTATATACATTAATAAATATAACTTTTTTGTATTTTGTATAAAAAACCCCCTATAAAAATAGGGGGCTTTTTGATATTAACTATCTATAATCAGTTTCAGGACTGATTAATTAGTTATTAGTCAATGTATCCACCAACGTTACCTGGGTCTACTGCGATATCACCTGCTGCGATTAGATTGTTTCTTCCTACTATTCTCATTAACCATTTTGTTGATGATAATGAATAACAATGAATCTCATCACCTACTAATAGGTGTTGAGCGTTTAATTTAACCATAGTGTTTGCTGTACCGTGAACACCAGCTACTGTTGTAGCTGTCTCAATCAACGCTGTGTTGTTTGCAGTTGGTTCATATACTTGATATTGGATTGTGTCTGTTGATTCTTCAACGGTTGTAAATCCTACAAGTTTATTGATTGTTGCTGCATTTTGTGGTAAAATACAAATGTATTCACCTGCTTGAGTTGGTGATGGTAATGCAAATGTGATTGCATTTGCGTTATCAGTTGCTCCTGGTAAACCAGTTGCTGTTCCCCAGAAATAAGTGTGTCCACTTACTAATTCGTAGATTGATGTATCGTTATCGATATCTACCAATAGTTTTCCTGGTTGCTTCATTGAAGCATCTACTGCAAATGTATTCGCATCTAACTGAGTGTGAATAGAGTCTGCTAAATTATCAAAATAATTTGCGTTACTTCTTCTCAAGTTACTTTTAATCGATGCTCTTGAATATGCCATTTTTTTTCTCCATGCAATTTGGGGATTTCCTGCTTCCCAAATCTATTAATTGTTAGATTACAATACCCACAACATCCGTTGCCTGGGCTGGAAATAATCTCTCGTATATAAATATGGATTATAATAAAAAAAACCCCACCGAAGTGGGGCTTTTTCTAACTTATCTGTTATCAATTTCTAATAATTAAAAATTATTATACTTTATCTACATCAGCTACTACGACTTTACCATAGAATTCTGGACGAACCATCTTCTTAGCGTATCTTGTCATCACACCTTTTCTTGGAGTGAAGTTTTTAGGGTCGTAGACAAGCGGTGTCATAATTAACGGAACATATGGTGCATAAACCGCTCCTGTTTCAAGGAAGTTCTGTCCTCTAAATCCTACAAGGATTTGATTCTCTAACATATAAGGGTTTTTGTACACGGTGTATCTGTTATTTAAAGCACCAACTTTTTGAACGCCCATAGCGAACTGGTTAGTTGTTGCTTCACCTACTGTATCTGCTGCATATCCAGGAATACTTTCAATGATAGTTGCTGTCTCTGGTGAAACCACCATAAAGTTAGCACCACCTCTTAGAGTTTTCTGGTGAATTGCGTTTGATACTGCTTGTATTTTGTTACCAAGTGTTTGGAACCACTCACCTTTAGTGTAAGCGTTTGAAGCACCTGATGATTCTACAAATGTTGAACTTGCTGAGTCAAACTCGTGTCCAACTTTTGCTGACCATTTTTCTGATTTAGCTGATGCGTTTGCAAATAACATATCAAGTATTTCTAAGTCAATTTCCATTGAAATATACTCACTTAATAGTGATGTTAATTCTGCTTCTGCGTCAACTGAATGATATGCATTTAAGTCTTGTGCAAGTTCTGGAGTCCAGACTGCTTTTAACTTACGAGTTTTCGCGATTATCGGAATACTCTTTAACGCAATATCTAATTCAGGAATATCAATATCTGCTTCTGGGTTAGCATCAATGTTAGCTGCTGTTGCCTCGAAGTCAGTTCTTGAATAGTCAGTTACTGCTTGTGCGTGATATTTAACTGAAGCACTCAATGGCACTCCTGCTAAGCTCTTTCTTACGATAAATGAAACGGTATCTGCTGATGCGTCGTATTTAGTGTAAGCTGGAAAGAACTCATCAAAACCAGAACCTGAGATAGAGTAAGCTCTTACTCCGTCTTTGTCTGGGTTTGTGTAGGATGCGATTGCAGTTGTGATTTTTACTAAACCATCATCTGCGTCAAATCCTGTTGCTACTGATGAAGATAGGTCTGGTTCAAAATCAACATCTTGGAAAGAAACTGATGCTGTTGTGAAAGCTGTCGCACCTGTTGATGTGTCAACTTTAATTTCAGCTGTTTCTTTGTCGTTGATTGAGTAACCGAATTTTCCTGCTCCATATAGACCGCCTGATGCGTCAACGTTTGAACCTGATGTATTTCCGTATACATCTGAGTTTTCTACGTGGTTACCAGTTTGGGCTGTTCCGTATTTGAAGTCAAGGTAGAAGATAAGACCTGAAGGTAAGTTCATTGGTTGAACTGACACAAAGTCTTGAGCTGCTAACTCACCAAAAATTCTACGAACTAATGGTAAAGCTACACCGCTCCACTCTTCTGCGTTTTGACCACCTGTTACGGAAGCCTCTTGGATTAACTGACCTGCTTGGTTTTCAAGCAAGACTGCCATTCCGTGTCTTTTAGTTTCGTCTTCAAGACCTTCTAATAGACCTGTTGGTTCCCATTTTGACACTAACTGACGAGTTTGTTCAAGCAATTGACGTTGTGGATTATATCCGTCCATCAATTTTTCGATTGAATTTAATTTACTCATTTTTTAGTCTCCTAAAGTATGTTTGCTAATTTTTTGAATCTTGCTTTTAGCTCTTGTCCTTCTGACAATACTGCTTTAGGTTTGGTTGAACGAACCGGTTTTGATGCTGAACCTTTTTTAACTGATTCACTAAGTCTGTTACCTGGTTTCTTAAATGATTCTGCTAATGTAGCATAAACCAATTTAACTTCACGTAAGTTTTTAGTTCTGTCAAAAGTTTCAACAACTTTTAATTTCTGGTTGTTGTTCAATCCAAATGCTCTAAACAATTTGTTAGAAAACAATAGTTTTGCATTCAAAAGATTAACTTCGTTTAATTTACTTCTCATAAAGTGTATTACTTTACGATGCTCTTTTATTTCTGATTTGAGTTTTTCATTCTCTTCCGCGTCTTCTTCTTCTTTATCTTCTTCTGTAAGCGCTCTTAGAACTTCATCTAAGTCAAGGTCATTCTCTTCAGCGTCTTCATTCTCTTTAACGATTTCGTGGTCGCCAAGTTCTGAGCCTGCTTTCTTGTCTGAACCTTCTGATTCTGGTCCTTGTCCTACTTTTGAAGTGTCACCTGCTGCTGCGTTGACCTTATTGTCAGATTTTCCGATTTCAGATGATACATCATTTTCGTCCATTTTCTCGTCTTCTTCTTTATCTTCAGACTCGTCCATTTCTTCTTCATCTTTATCTTCCATTTCGTCCATTTGGTCTTCGTCGTCAAGGTCTTTTTCAAGTTCTGCTAATACGGATTCAAGGTCAAGTTCGTCCTCTTCCTTATCTTCCATTTCGTCCATTTCCTCATCTTCTTCTTTATCTTCAGATTCGTCCATTTCTTCTTCTTCAGCGTCTCTCATTTCTTCAGCGTCTTCGTTTTCCTCGGCGTCCATTTCTTCCTCGTGTTCCATTTCGTCAGCGTCTCTCATTTCTTCGTGTTCGCCTTCTTCATGCTCGCCTTCTTCCTTGTCGTGCATAGCTTCTTCCATTTCTTCCTCAGCGTCATCTTCTTCTCTCATTTCTTCTGAGTCTTCAGTTTCTTCTTTGTCTTCCATTTCTGATGCTATTTTCTTTGACAACATAGATTGTAAACGTGGTGTGAATGCTTCCTCAAGTGCTATTTTAGCGTTTGCAAGTGCTGTTTCTCTAACTGCCTTAGCATCCGCAATAGCGTCTTTTAGTAAATCATCCATTGTTATTTCTCCGTTGGATTCAATATAGTTATTAAGAACTATAATATAGTTTAATTGATTTACACTATATGATTGTATGAATATACGATAGTGTATTTAGTTTCGTATATATAAATATAACGAATTGAAAAAATATACACACTTTGTGTGATTTATTTAATCTTCTTGATTTTTTAATTTTTCGTATTTGGTTCGTAGTTTAGCTTTGTTTTTCTGTTCTCTTTTTAACGCTGATGGTTTTTTATAAAAGGAACGTTCTTTCAATTCAAACATAATGCCAGAATCTTTGACTTTTCGTTTGAATATTTTTAGTGCTTTTTCTACTGATTGACCCTTACGAATCTCTACTTTTAACAACCTTTACTCTCTTTCTTTATTTAAGTTAAATATTTAAAATCATAATCATCTTTACGGGGATTTGATGGTGGATATGTTGCTTTTACAATTTGCGGACGATATGGTTGCCAATTACGCCTTAGCTCTTTTGTATCTATCATTTTTCTGTAAATTTTTTTTACTTTATTTAAATCAAAGCTGGAATAAAAATTATAAAGTGCTTTTTTATCACTAATAAAATATACTGGTTTCTTCGGCTTTTTATCCATTATTTGATATATATAGTAATCTGTCATTTTCCAGTAAAAACTATCTTTTGTTTTTAATGCTTTTTCTAAACTAACATTATGTTTAATAGTTTCAGTTAATAGTGTTTGTAATTTAATCATTTTATAAAAATCCAAATAATTGGTCTAAACCTTTTAATGCTCTACGATTGCCTTTTATAGCAGCCATAACCATAAGTGAATATCTTCTTATATGATGTGGTTCAGCTCTTGCTGTATCTAATACATCTAATAAATCATCTGCGTCAAGTCCGTCATACTTGTTGACAAACCCTGCTACATCTTTTGGTGATTTACCAAGTAGTGATGATACTTTTTTAACATCTTTGTCCGAAGTTGAAACTTTCTCATTCAAGTCTTCTTGTTTTATCTTGAATCTTTTCGTGGTGTCTTCAAGTGTTGGTAATGGCTCACCAAACTTTCTGTCCCAAACTTTTGATTCTTTTAACAATGATTTAAGTTTCATTATTTTTTCCTTCTCATTGCTTTTTCTGCTGCATCCATTTTAGCGTTTGCTGCATCGGCTGCTGACATCATTTTTTTATCTATATCACGAGCTGAACCTGGTTTTGTTGGTCTACCACTTCCTGGTCCACCTTCTTTTATCTTACCTTCGGCCTTTGCTTTATAGTTTTTGTCTACATAGTTGAAAAACTTTTTCTTCTTTTCATCAGAACCTAATTCGTCTGGTGATTTGATTCCAAATTTTTTCATTGCTGATTGGAAGAATTCTTCGTAATCACCCTCTTTGATTGTTCCACCATATTCTTCTTTATCACGAATATCTCTATCGTCGTCGTCGTGTCCTGGAATATGTGTTTCAGGAATATCATAATAACGATTTAAGATACTACCCATATCTTCATATAGTCCAGCCAATCTTTGTTGAACTGATGATGCTTCTTCAGCAATCTTTGAAAATGATTTTGAGTGATTGGTTAATTCTTTCATATTACGAGTTACCGTAACTTTATCAAACCAATCTTCAGTTTCTTGAACCGTATGTGTTGCTGCCATTTCTGCTATCTGTGATAGAGACTTTGCAGTTTCTTTTAATGATTGTTGTTGATATAGTGTTTCACCTAACTTATTGTAGCTTTTAAGTGCTTCACTTACTTGTTTTGATGATACTTTTTGTGTTTGTTCACCATATTTTTCTTTAACGATTTGCGATAAAGAACCATATCCAGCATTAACTGCCGGTGTAGAAACTACTCCACCGACTACTGAAAAGTTCTCTTTTACTAAATCTTTTAACTTTGCCATTTTATGTTCTCCTTGTATATAAATATAAGTTAATTCTTTTTTCGTCTTCCGTATTTTACAAATCTATCTTTTAAATCATAAAACAAACTCATCAATACTTCTCTTTTAGATTTACTTGCGTCTCTAATATTACCTTTATGAATACTTCTTGATAAATCTATTCTGTCATATTTACCTTGTTTCATATCTGATGTAAAAATACTTATTGCTTTATT
>VTLG01003881.1_pt1 | contig 10539 bp, 5 predicted proteins | sample 4694571 | NCBI WGS metagenome assembly VTLG01 (sample SAMN12604809, study PRJNA352737) | marine metagenome | biome: ENVO:00000447; feature: ENVO:00000209|ENVO:00000569|ENVO:01000036; material: ENVO:00002151; isolation source: viral sequences binned using virsorter ... | reverse complement strand
GACAGAAGACCGTTAACAACTACGGTACTGCTGCTAAGTTTGGTGGATCCTGTGGCTTGATCTTCCAGAAGGAAGCTGCTGGTGTGGTTGAAGCAATCGGACCTCAAGTTCAAGTTACTTCAGGTGATGTATCCGTGGTTTACCAGGGAGATGTCATTCTAGGACGCTTGGCTATGGGAGCTGACTACCTAAACCCTGCTGCTGCTGTTGAACTCGTAGCTGGAATCGATGTATCTAGCAACTGGAACAACACTGCTGTTTCTAACGCAAGCTTCACTTAAGCTTATATTTTTAACCAACATATGGGGAGTTCTCACGCTCCCCTTTTTTTATTCATAAAACTTTATGGCTTCCACGACAATTGATACCGAGACCGAACTCTCCGCTGTAAACTCAATACTGGGAGCTATCGGTCAATCACCAGTAACAACATTAGGTACTAGTACTGTAGACGGTACTGTAGAAGCGTATGACAACCCAGAGGTTGCTTTTATATACAATCTACTTAGAGATGCTAATATAGATGTACAAAATGAAGGTTGGCATTTTAATACAGAAAAACATATAAACTATAAACCAGATGGTAACGGTAAGATACCTATAGCTAACGACGTTTTAAAGATGGACGTTACTAATGGATGGGCTGCTAGACAATATGATGTAGTGAAACGTAATGGATATTTATACGATAAGTTTGACCATACTGATGATTGGTCTGATGCATCTACAAACGGTATAGATTTAGATATAACAAAATTATTTTCTTATGAAGACTTACCTTCAGTATTCAAAAGATATATAGTTTACAAAGCATCTACAAGAGCTGCCACTCAACTTGTAGGTAATCCACAACTAGCTCAATTGTTAGCTCAACAGGAAGGTATGGCTAGAGCTGCATGTATGGAGTATGAATGTAATCAAGGTAACCATTCTATATTTGGATTTCCTGAGGACATTGTTCACAACACTTACCAACCTTGGAAAACTTTACGGAGATAATGAATGGCAGGAATCTCACAAACCATACCTAGTTATTATGGTGGCATATCCGAACAAGCTGATGAATTAAAAAACCCAGGTCAAGTTAAGAATATTGTTAACGGTGTCCCTGACTTAACATGGGGATTATATAAAAGACCTGGAGCAGAGAGGATAGTAAGCCCTGATACTAACGGTTTACTAGCTAATATCCAAAGTGGAGGTAGTTGGTTTCACTACTATCGTGATGAATCAGAAGGATCTTATATAGGTCAAATAGCTTCAGATGGTAGTGTACGTATATGGAAAGCATCAGGATTTAATGTTGGAGATGAGCAGACTGTTGCTTGGGGTAGTACTGACGGTGCTAATGAAACTAATCTTAAGAGTTATTTAGCAGCTAGTAATACAGAAGACATACAGTTTACAACTATTAATGATACTACACTTGTTAATAATAGAACTAAGTCAGTAAAGATGACTGGTGATAAAACATCAACTTCTCCTAACGATCACTGGCATTATATTGAAATACTAAGAACTGAGAACGGTAGGCAATACGGTTTCAATGTTTATGAAAATGAAAATACTACCACTATAGAAACTGCTACTAGATTAAAAATTAATAGTACTACTCTCGATACAGATTGGGGTACAGGTAATTGCCCTGGTATAGGTACTCAAGTATTTGGTGGGTCAGATACTAATACTAGTTCCAGAAGAAATTTAACTTTTCGAATTACAACTTTAGGTCAAGTAGGTGATAGAAATAGTGATGATGATGGAGATGCTGGATCTAACTCTTTTAGATGTGCTTATAGTAAAAGTGTAGATTTATTATATGGTGGAGAAAACTGGGAAACAGGTCATACCACTACTGTATCTTTAAGCTCAGCAGCTACTAGTTATAGTTATACAATTAGAGTAGAAGATCATGAGTCTTTAGCTACTAAAGGTCATATGAGTGGTGGTTTTAATGGTATATGTAGACCTGCACCTACTCCTTGGGATGCACAAACAGCTGTATCAGTAGAAAGTATATTAGGTGGAATGAAAGATGAATTAGGTGGCACTAGTGTTGCTTATCGTCAGGTTGGTAATGGTTTATACCTAAGCTTAACTTCTAATTTTAATGTCGAAGTTCTTCATCCTGATTTAATGAGGGTATGCTCACCTACAATTAATGATGTTTCTAAACTACCTTCACAGATGAGAAACGGTGCTATTGTTAAAGTTGAAAACAGTAGTATATCTGATGAAGATAATTATTATATGAAGTTCATCCCTCTTAATGATAGAGATGGTTCAGGTAGTTGGGTTGAATGTCCAGAACCAGATATTCATAAAAAGCTTGACTCATCTACTATGCCCATTAGGATAACAAGAACAAGTATAGCTAATGCAGGCGGTGGTAGTGAAAAAGCAACTTTCACTGTTGATAGAATTACCTGGAATCAAAGAACAGTGGGTGATGAAACTACTAATCCTATTCCTGAATTTGTAAGTAGGCAAACTGCTTATGGTCATAGTGCTAATGAAGATAGATTTATAAATAAAATATTATTCTATCGAAACCGCTTATGCTTCTTGTCTGGTGAATGGATTGTAACATCTCAACCTGGTAATCTTTATAACTTCTGGAAGAAAACAGCTTTAACTGTTAGTAATCAAGATCCTATTAATATATCATGTAGCTCTTCGTTACCATCTCCTCTATATGATGGTATAGAAGTTGGTTCAGGTTTACTAGCTTTTACTACAAATAGTCAGTATTTACTATCATCAGATGATGCAATTTTTAATTCAGATACTGCTAAACTGAGACCTGTCTCTTCTTATAATTATCACAAAGATATCTCACCAGTATCATTAGGAACTACTGTAGGTTTTGTAGATAATTCAAATAAATACAGTCGTTTTTATGAAATGATTGGTACTAGAAGAGAAGGTGACGCTATAATGATAGATCAAAATAAGGTTGTACCTACTCTCTTAGAGAAGAATATAGATTTAATAGCTAATTCTAGAGATAATGGTTTAGTTTTCTTTGGTAAAACTGGCGATACTAATGTAGTAATTTATAAATATGTAACAGTTGGAGATCAAAGAATACAATCAGCATGGTTCAAATGGAAATTTAAGAACAATTTAAGATATCATTTTGTAGTAAATGATGTTTATTATTTCTTAGATACGGATGGATATTTACAAAAAATAAATTTAGTCCAATCCTCTTTTGATCCAAGTATAACTGAAGAAGGTACAAACTTCTTAGTTCATTTAGATAATTGGACTACTATATTTGGTGGTGTATTCAACGCTTCAACAAATTTAACTACATTTACAAATGGTACTAATAGTTGTGTATCTGCTTGGATTAGTGCTGTAACAAGCGGTACTTCTAATCTAGTTGTCATTGATACAGAAACTGGCAACGATCGTTATGGACGTTATGCACCTTGTACAATAACCAGTGGCACTACATTTACTGTACCTGGAGATTGGGCAACTAATGTAACAAGTGAGACACCTTTACACATAGGTTATTTATATGATTACCAAGTAGATCTACCTAGATTTTACACATCAAAACAAGTTGGTCAGAATAGAATAGCTGATACTAGCGCATCTTTAGTGCTACACAGACTTAATTTAAGTTTTGGTAAGATAGGTTTATATGAAACAACCCTTAATAGGGTAGGTAAAATTGATTACACAGATGTACATGAATCAACTGTATTGAGTAATTACAATGTGTCTGATGCACCTTACTTAGATGAAGTAATAAAAACTATACCAGTATATGAGAAAAATAAAAACGTAGATGTAACAATTAAATCTTCACACCCTGCTCCTGCAACATTGAGGTCACTCTCATGGGAAGGAGATTATTCACCTATGTACTATCGACGTGGCTAATTACATTCACCCAATAACGTTGGAGGCTGCTATTGAAGTAGCCTCTAATCTACGCCCAGAAGACCGCAGAGAGGTCGAAGAAGGTCATGGGGTAGATTCATATACATCAATCATTTCCAAAGCTCAGGAAGGCTCCTGTGTGTATTTTAACGTGCCTAACGGCAAGACTGCCGGTATGGCTGGAGTCGAAGATGATGGATGTATATGGATGTTGACAACTGATGCAATTTACGATTACCCATTAACATTTGCTAGAGAATCTAAGAGGTATGTTGAAAGACAAACTCATGATACTCTATGGAATATAATTGATAAGCGTAACACTGTTCATTTAAAATTACTCAAATTTTTAGGTTTTAAATTTTTGGAAGAAATTTTTCATGGACCTAATAATTTACCCTTCATTAAATTTTACAAATGAGTTTTATACAAAATTTATTCGACCCAGGAACATCGGCATATAATGCTAAAGTTAAAGCAATGAATGCTAAACGCATGTCACTTGCTATGGGTAGAAACGTTCAATACAAAAATAAGGGTGCAGCTTTTCGTCAAGCTAAATGGGGTGCTGTTACTGACAGAAGTATAGCAGATAGTAATGTATATGCCAAAGCTTTACAAAATCAATACGCTGCATTTCAAGGGTTTGAAAACTTTGCTAGAACTAAAGGACAATTACGTGGTCCTACAGGCGAAGGTTCAAGAGCTGCTGAGAAAGGCAGGACTGCTGATTACATGGCACTGCTTGCTAAACGTCAAGACATTGAACATGGTTTAAGAGAAAGCTTTGGAGCTGCTTACCATGGTCAGTTACATCAAAATGCTGTAAGACAACAGAATTCAATGATGGCTGCTAGAGATAAACTAGGAGTACGTCCAGCACGAATGGGTCTCGCAGGTACAAGAAGCACTAACTGGGGTGTAGCTGCATTCAATATAGCTAAGACTGGTATAAGCTTGGCATCAGGACTGCAAGGTCTGGGTGCGTTTGGTCTTGTAAATCCAGCAGATTCAGCGTCAGGTAACAAGTCATTAGGCCAATTATTAGGAATTAAGTAATGGCACTATTTAATCAACCAACACAATATACCACCGACGTCAGCAGCGTCAACAATCAAGTAGCTAAAGAAACAGCTGACTCTGCTCAATTCTTTGGACAGTTAATCTCAGCTGAATACGCTTACCAAGCTCAGACTAGTAAATTAATGGAACAAGTCGGACCTTTAATAGGTAAGGCTGGTCAGTTTGTACAAAAGCAACGTGCTATTAATGAAGCAAGGGAAGACGCTAAAATATGGGAAGTAACAGATGAAGAATTTAATGTAAAATATGGTGGGCAAAGATTTGAAGATGCACTAGCAGCATCAGAAGCTCAGTCTGCATTAGAACAAACAGCAGGTGCTGAAACAAACGACCCTGTCCTACGTGGAATGTTATGGAATGGTGGTCGGGATCGTAAGAATAATAAAAAACTTTTGACTGGAATGTCAAGAGACCATAAGAATTGGCTATCATTTGCAGGTGAGAATTTTGAAATTGAATACCCACCAGGTAGCGGTAATTTTATTACCCGTGATTCAGCTGGAGATTATGCACAGTATGCTTACGCAGAGCAAGCCATCCGTAGTGTATGGTTAAAGCAAGCTGTAGGTAGTGATGATAATCCTACTAATTTATTCGAACGTCGTAAATATCTTCATAAACAAATGAAGAAAGACGAAGCAGCTGCAAGACTTAAATGGTCCAATGCACAAGATGTTGCTATCAAAGCTAATGCAAAGCTAGAACGTAATGCTGAACTAAGAGACGATATTGCTGCTAGAGGTGGTGCTGCTGTTGTAGATCACATCAATAAATATGTTGGTGTCTATGGTGGTCCTGGAGGATACAGACAATCAAGAATCACAACTTTTGATAATTTAGTTGAAGATGCTCAGGCTGGTAATTTTACCCGTGCTGAATTATTTACATTGCGTGATTATATGATTGATGGTCGTGACGGACAGAAGCATAAACTTAGTGAGTACTGGCGTGCAGATTATAACCGGCTTACTAAAGCAGTAATGAATAAAGAAAGAGAGAATATTGAAACTAAAGAACAGATTAAAACTAATGAACAAGATCAGTGGGCTTTAAACACTGAACAGAAATTACTTAATCAAGATGGTCCTGTTACTGAAGAACAACTTGATGGTTTGTTAGAAGAATATAAAGCCAAATTTCCAGGTGAAAGTAAGATGCCTCAACTGATAAGTGATTGGCATACGAAAGAAGATGAAGATGACGATCAGATTACTAAACGTCTTCATAAAGTACGTATGGATGGAGGTATAATACGTGTTGAAGATTTGAAAGGTATTACTGATCCATCTACATATAATACTTGGGTAGGTGTAGCTAAGGAATCTTCTATTACAGGTATGGGTACAGATCAAATAAAAACAAGAGATAACCGTATTCAACGTCAAGTAGATGCTTATACAAAAGAGACACATGCTGAAGGTAAATCAATTAAATGGGAAGCTAATAAGGAAGGAGCCACTGCCTATTTTAATACACAATATTCTAAATATATAAAAGCTCATCCTGATAATCCAGGTGGTGCTTTTTCAGAAGCATGGAAGGATACAGAAAGTGCTATAAAAGCAGGAAATTTTGATAAGTATGTTGAAGTACCTTTAGAAAAAACTACTGCTAAAAACACACAAAAAGCGTTACATGCCTTTGGTAAAGATAGTAATTTACCTAATACAACAGTCATACCTGGTACTGAAGATGCTATAACACAAATGACTGAGTATATAGAAAGTGATGGTCGCAAAGGTGATATACCTGCTATCTATAGATTATTATCTAGTTACACAGGTGATTCACCATACGCTTTTGGAGCTAAGCAAGTAGCATTAGCAGCACAAGCTGATGAAGATACACCTCCTAAAGTTGAGACGCCTAAAGTAGATCAAGACGTAGAGAAACAACTATCATTCTCAGATAGAATACTACTTCTAAAGAAAGGTAGTCAAGGTAAGACTAATAGAGTTATACAAAATGCTGAGACATTAGATTGGTTATTAGATAACTCTAAAAGATTTGATGATTACGATCATATTCTAAGTCCAACTGGTGGAGATGCTCATCTTGATAGACCTTTGACAGAACATACTGTTAGTGAAGTTGTTAGTTTACTTGAATCAGGACACGAAGCTCCTGGTGCCTATGCATTTACTCCTACTGAATTATTAGAAGCACTACAAGCTACTGGTATATCTGGTGATAGAATGTATGACGAAGTAACCCAAGATTTATTAACTTTAAATCTATACAGAGCACATGCAAATAGAAATTATAGAGGAGGTTTCTATAATGAGTTAGTTGAATTAACTCCTATACAACTTGAACAAGCTGAAGAAATAGCTGAGAATATACCACCATTTAACAGAAGCGAGAACATACTGAAAGCATTACATAACTAAGGTTGTGATGTAGCAGTAACTCAATAATTTACTATGGTAAAACAATGCCCGAATATCCAATTGGCATAGATCCAACAAAAGTCGATACTGAGGGACTACAAGCTGATGCTGTACAAGTCCAACAGACGGTGGATGAAAATGAAAAACGCAGACAAGCTGAAGCTTTAGCTGCAAAAGAAGAGCAAGCAGCTGATGCACAAGCATTGGCTGAACAACAAGATCCTAGAAATGCCAAGAAATGGGGTGTAGGTGCTGTAGCTAAAGAGTTACAATCTGCTGTAACAGGTGGTGTAACTACAGCTGCAGGTTCTGTAGTCACTTTCCCTGAACGTACTATTGATGCGTTATCAGGGGAAATGGCAGAGGTAGGTGTAAAAAACTACCGACCTGACTGGAACCCATTTGTTGACTATGATAACCCTATTGAAACTAAGACTTGGTGGGGTGATCTATTAAAGAACGGTATACACTTTGGTGTATTAGCCGCAGGTACCGTAGCCGCTGCACCTGTAATTGGTAAAGCAGCTATAGTAGCAGGAGGTGCTAGAGCAGCATCTGCTGTTGCATGGGGTACAAGAGCATTATCTAATGGTTGGATTAGAGCAGCTGCAGTTGGTGCAGTCTCTGATGTAGTTTCAGAACAATCAGATAAAGATAATGCATTAGGTACTTTACGTGATCGATACGGATTTATAGACACTCCTATTAGTACCAATGACGATGACCATCCTATCGTTTATAAACTGAAGAATATAGTAGAAGGTATGGGAATCGGTACTATAGCCGATGGTGTCTTCCGTATATTAGGTAAAGGATCAAGTAAAGTAATCAATAAAATTAAAGCAAGAAATCAGAGTGTAGCAGAACAAACCGTTGAGATGGGAGCTAAGCAGTTAGAATTCCCTGACTTTGGTGGTTATAAAAACAAACCTATAGCTGATCCATGGCAAGGTTCTCCAACATCCAAGACATCAATGGATGAAACTATCCAACTTAACAAACGAGTTAACAAGGAGTGGGGTGCTGAAGATGGTTCAATAGGTTCGGTTACTACACCAGCCCAGCTAAGACGTTGGGATATAGATGATAAAGAATTAAACAATATCGCTAAAGAACTACTAAGTGCTGATTCCTATCAAGCTTCTATTCGTAGAATCAATCAAGGTTTAAGTACTATGCAAGAAGAGTTTGGTGAGTCATTAGAGATGGCACATAGAACTCTACAAGGTCGTAATGCTGTAGATGATTCAGCCGCTGAATACTGGGCTGACTTCTTTGCAGAACAAGACTTTTCCACAGAAGCTGATATGTATAACTGGGTCTCTAAGAACGTTGTTGCGTCTGACCTTGTTATTAGTTCACTCCTTAGAGAAGTACGTGATCTTGGTATAGCAGGTAGAGAGATAGCAGATATAGCAGACTTAGGTGACATAGATGGACCTGCCTCAGCAATCATAGATAAGATTATGGTAGGTTTAACAGAAGCTAAGAGATCTAGAATCATTGCTTCTAAGAAATTAAGAGATCTTAACCTAGGTAATGATGCAAAACAAAAGTTAGTACAAGAAACATTAGCAGAAGATGTAGCTAAATCTAGAGAATCAATCAAAACTATCCTTAATTTAGCAGGTAGAAGTGATGATGATGACTTAATGAAGTCACTATTTGAAGTCTTCTCAACTATGAAAGATGTCAATAGTCTTGATGACTTTGATGCATGGGCTAGAGCAACACTTAGAGGTGGGGATGTTAATGGTAAAATAAGAACAGGAGCTGCAATTAAGGAGCTTCAAGGTGTTATGGTACATAGCGTTCTAAGCGGTCCTAAGACCCCTATGAGAGCGATTATGGGCACAAGTACCGCAACGTTCTTACGACCACTTTCTACAGCCATAGGAGCCACGATGAGGTATCCTTTCACTGGAGACAGTGCTACTGTTAAAGCAAGTATGGCATCATTGAATGCTATGATGGAAGCAATTCCTGAAAGTTTTGATTTATTTAAGACAAAACTCAACTCTTATTGGAGTGGAGATATATCTACAATTAAGACTCGTTTCTCTGAATTAAGTAGAGGTGATGAAAGATGGGAAATACTAAGACGATGGGCAGAAAGCGATCAAGCTAGCTGGTCCGATCGTATGGCTTTCCAACTTGGTAACATGGCTAGGCAAATGAACAACAGTAGTTTGCTTACATACTCTACTAAGTTAATGGCTGCTACTGATGATGCGTTTACGTATATATTAGGTAGAGCTAAAGCTAGAGAGAAGTCAATGCGTTATGCATTAGACTTACAAGGTAAAGGAAGTATAGGTGAAATTACACCTGATGTCCTACGTACTTATGACGATAAGTTCTATAGTGAGATATTTGATGCTAATGGTAATATAATCGATGACGCTGTTAATTTTGCTAAACGTGAAGTCACCCTCACACAGGATCTAACAGGATTCTCTAAAGGACTAAACGATGTATTTGAAGCTGCGCCATGGGCTAAACCATTCTTCCTATTCGCTAGGACAGGTGTCAATGGTCTTGCTCTCACAGCAAAACATACTCCAGGTTTTAATTTCCTGGTTAAAGAATTTAATGATATTGCTTTCGCTACAATTGATAATCTAGATGACGTAGCTAAATATGGTATTAACACAGCTGAAGAGTTAGCAAATGCTAAGGCTTTGCAACAAGGTCGCTTAGCGATAGGCAGTGGTATTATCAGTATGGCTGGTTGGTCTTATATGAGTGGTAATCTAACAGGTAATGGTCCAACAGACAGACAGAAACGTCAGATGTGGGTTGATGCTGGTTGGCAACCACGTAGTATTAAGTTAGGGGATGTATGGGTTAAGTATGATTCTATGGAACCATTTAACCAAATCCTTTCAACTATTGCTGATGTAGGAGATCATAATCAATTAATGGGTGATGAATGGACAGAGAAGCAGCTATTATCAACGGCATTAGTCGTTGGACAAGGTGTTGCTAGTAAGTCCTATCTCGCTGGGTTACAGCAGTTTGTTGATTTGTTCGCTGGTCGTACTGGTCAGACTGAACGTATTGTCGCAGGCTTAATGAATAACACAGTACCATTAGCTGGATTACGTAATGAACTTGGTAATTTGTTCACTCCTCATATGCGTGAACTGGGTTCAGGTATAGACCAAGC
>VTLG01015530.1_pt1 | contig 10540 bp, 15 predicted proteins | sample 4694571 | NCBI WGS metagenome assembly VTLG01 (sample SAMN12604809, study PRJNA352737) | marine metagenome | biome: ENVO:00000447; feature: ENVO:00000209|ENVO:00000569|ENVO:01000036; material: ENVO:00002151; isolation source: viral sequences binned using virsorter ... | reverse complement strand
GAGAAACTCTCACAAGAATTGGTGTAGCAAGTAGGAAAGAGAAAAAGATATATCAAAGTTGTCATATACTTCATAAGCAAGGGAGGTATTATCTTGTCCACTTTAAAGAACTTTTTGCTCTTGATGGAAAACACGCTAACCTTACTTCTAATGATGTTCAGCGTAGGAATCGTATTGCTCAGCTTCTTGCTGATTGGGGTTTAATTGGCATTGTAGATATTGATAAAATACAAGACATTGCTCCTTTGAATCAAATCAAAGTATTAGCATATAAAGACAAAGGAGATTGGATACTTGAGACTAAATATAATATAGGTAGTAAGAAGAAAAAAGCAGAAGAAGTTTAAATTCATTTTTTCTTTCTACAATTAAAATTTTTAGGGAGTAAGCATATGAATGGCAGACTAGATAAAGTTGCTATGACTAATAGACTCATGCAACTAAAAAGAGAATTGGATTACAAGTGTGAAATAGGAGAGAAAGGAGAATGGGAATGTATTGGTGCTAACCAGACTCTCAACAGAGTGTTTGATGTTTTAGACGAGTATTGGCAATAAAGTTAATAATTTCTTAAGGTTTATAGGGGTTGACACTTTCTTATTTTGTTGCTATATTATATTTGTTGGACGCAACATGGGAGTGACTGAATAAACTTACTGGCAACCGCTAGTTAAGGTGATGAGACACAGGTGGTGCTGCTACGAAAGTAGAACCGACTCAACCAGTCGGGTCTCAGGCAATAACGTTTTTACTACTGTAGTAATGCCCGTTATTTGTTGGTACACAGGAATCCAACCTCCCTCTTTTCTTTTTAGACCTAAGATGCAACTCAGAGAGTGGGGCAGATGGTCTTATTTTTTTGACTTATGTTAGAGTGGAGATCTGATTATTTAAGAAACTTTTACTGGAGATATACAGCAAGGCAACGTCCCTTGTTAGAGAGAGGACCTTCATGTAAAGAAGATTCTGAAGAACTTAAAAAAATGTATGAAGATTGGAAACTACAACGAGGAATTATGACAAAATATATTTTTGATGTTGATGGTACATTAACACCAAGCAGACAAGTAATTGAACCTGATTTTTTAAGTTACCTTTTAGGATTTGCAGATAACTGCAATATGTATATTGTTACAGGTAGTGATAAAGAAAAAACAATAGAACAACTTGGAGAAGAACTTTGTAATAAGTGTCAAAGAGTTTATAATTGTTCTGGTAGCGATGTATATGAACAGAGTAATAATGTTTACAAATCTGATTGGGTATTACCAGAGGAAGTAAAATCATTTTTACAAGATGAATTAGATCATAGTCAGTTTCCAATAAGAACTGGTAAACATATTGAAACAAGACCTGGTGGAATTAATTTTAGTATTCTTGGTCGAGGAGAAAATGATTTAGATGAAAGACAAATGTATGTTGAACACGACCATGTTACTAATGAGAGAGCAGATATTGCAAATAGATTAAGAGATAGATTTCCATACCTTAATGTTCAAATAGGAGGTCAAACTGGTCTTGATATATCAAATGTAGATAAGAGTCAGATACTCAGAGATTTTGATCCTAGTGATGAAATACATTTCTTTGGAGATATGATGCACGAAGGAGAAAATGATTATCCACTAGCAAAAGCAGTTGAAGAAAGGGGCGGTTTTACGTACCACGTTAAAGATCATAGAGATTGTTTTTTAAGGTTGATGGAGTTATAACCGAATAGAAATGTAGGGAATCCAACATTCCCTTTTTTTATGTAATATGTTTAAATAGTATTGGATGCCGAAAGGATCCACAATCAACACTCGCTTATTAAGGAGAATTATGACAAACATTCAAAGGTATACTGCAAACAATCTTTCAGAATTAATGGATAAGATTGCAAGAAACAGTATTGGACTTGACTCATACATTGATCAGGTCTGGGGAACAACAGCACAAACTTACCCACCATATAATATTGTGCAACATAGCAATCATGAATCAAGTTTAGAGATTGCACTAGCAGGATTTAAAAAGAAAGAAGTTAAAGTTTACACAGAACACGGTAAACTACACGTAGAAGGTAAGAAAGAAGAGAAGAAAGAATCCGAATACGTACATCGTGGTATGGCACAAAGATCATTTGAAAGATCTTGGCAATTGTCTGAAGATGTAGAGATTAAAAAAGTTTCTTTTGAAGATGGTCTTCTTACTGTTGAATTAGGCAAGGTAGTTCCAGAGCATCATGCTCGAAAAGATTACCTCTAAATAAAATATCAAGGGATCTTGACGATCCCTTTTTTTATGTTATAATATAAGAGATGTAGAAAACAAAATGTCAATTAAACTAATCTTATTAAAATCAGGAGATCAAATTATCTCTGATGCAAAAGAGTTAGTGATGGGGGAAGACGAATCAAAGCAAAAGATTGTAGGATATCTTCTTAACAATCCTTTTAAAATTGTTAGTCAAAGACCCCTTCTTCTAACTGAAGAAGCAAGCAATAATGATACTTCAGTTGAGATTACTTTATCTCCTTGGATTCTTTTATCATCTGATAAATCAATTCCAATCAAACCAGATTGGGTAGTAACGGTTGTAGAACCATTAGACTCTGTTAAAAAAATGTATGAGGATCGATTAAATGAGCTCAAAAAACAAACAAGTGAAGGGACTTCTACTAAAAGTTGATAATGTTGTCATCTGTGAAGTAGAAGAAATTCAAGCAGAATTGGGAGAACCTGATTGTAAAATAAAAAATCCCTATCAATATGATAAAGATGCAGGTCTTACACCTTGGCCAGATTTTGCAGGGCAAACTGAGATGATGTTAAGATCAGATGATATACTAACAATGGTAGAACCCAAACAAGAAATTATTGATGAGTATCTTGAACTAACAAAATAATGCGTTTTTATACTAACGTTCAGATGGTTGGAGACAACTTCTTAGTTCGTGGTTACGAGAATGGAAAACATTTCGCAATCAGAGAGAAGTTTTATCCAACTCTTTTTGTTCCATCTAAAAAAAGAACAAAACAAAAAACACTGGATGGTGACTATGTTGAATCTGTAGAACCTGGTACTGTTCGCGATTGTCGTGAATTTATCAAGAAGTATGATGGTGTTGAAAATTTTAACATCTATGGAAATGATAGATACATCTATCAATATATCTCAGAGAAGTATCCAGAGAAAGAAATTAAATTTGATATCAGTAAGATCAAACTCTTCTCGTTAGATATTGAAGTTAAGTCTGAGAATGGATTCCCAGATGTAGAATCTGCTGCAGAAGAAATATTATTAATTACAATACAAGACTATACAACTAAAAAGATTATTACTTGGGGACAAGGTCCTTTTAATAATACACAAGAGAACGTAACATATAAACAATTTGGTTCAGAGTATGAACTTCTAAATGCATTCATTAATTGGTGGATGATAGAAGATAATACACCAGAAGTTGTTACTGGTTGGAATATCCAACTGTATGATATTCCATATATCTGTCGTAGATTGGATCGTGTCTTAGGAGAGAAACTAATGAAACGATTTTCTCCATGGGGATTAGTAACAGAAGATGAGGTTTATATTCAAGGTCGTAGAAATATTTCATATGATATAGGTGGTATAACTCAACTTGATTACTTAGATCTTTATAAGAAGTTTACTTATACCAATCAAGAATCATATAGATTAGATCATATTGCTAATGTTGAACTTGGACAAAAGAAATTAGATCACTCAGAGTTTGATACATTCAAAGACTTTTATACAAAAGGATGGCAGAAATTTGTAGAATACAACATCATTGACGTGGAACTTGTTGACCGTCTGGAAGACAAGATGAAACTAATTGAACTTGCTGTTACAATGGCACTCGACGCAAAGGTAAACTTTGTAGATGTGTTCTATCAAGTTCGTATGTGGGATACTATCATATACAATTATCTTAAACAAAGAAATATTGTAATCCCTCCAAAAGCAAGATCAGATAAAGATGCAAAATATGCAGGTGCTTATGTAAAAGAACCAATACCTGGTAAGTATGATTGGGTGGTTTCATTTGACTTGAATAGTCTATATCCGCATTTGATCATGCAATATAATATCTCTCCAGAAACTTTATTAGATCAAAGACATCCATCGGTTACAGTTGATAAAATACTTGCTGAAGATATAAACTTTGAACTATACAAAGATAGTGCTGTTTGTGCAAATGGTGCAATGTATAGAAAAGATGTTCGTGGATTCTTACCAGAGATTATGGAAAAGATATACAAAGATCGAACAGTATATAAACAGAAAATGCTTACAGCAAAGCAAGCATATGAAAAGAAACCTACTAAAACTCTTGAGAAAGAGATTGCTAGGTGTAATAATATCCAGATGGCAAGAAAGATACAACTTAACTCTGCCTATGGTGCGATTGGTAATCAATACTTCCGTTATTACAAACTTGCAAATGCGGAAGCAATTACTTTATCAGGGCAAGTTTCTATTCGTTGGATAGAAAATCGTATGAACACATACTTAAACAAAATATTAAAAACGGAGAATGAAGATTATGTTATTGCTTCAGATACTGATTCTATCTACCTTAACCTTGGTCCTTTGGTGGAACGTATATACAAGGGCAGAGAGAAAACTACTGAGGGCATTGTTTCGTTCCTTAATAAGATCTGTGAGGTGGAACTTGAAAAGTATATTGAAAGTTCTTATGAAACGTTGGCCAACTACGTAAACGCATATGATCAAAAGATGTTCATGAAGAGAGAGAACATCGCAGAACGTGGAATATGGACAGCAAAGAAAAGATACATTTTAAATGTATGGGACAGCGAAGGAGTTAGATACGAAGAACCCAAACTCAAGATGATGGGTATTGAAGCAGTTAAGTCTTCTACTCCTGCACCTTGTCGAACTATGATTAAAGATGCTCTCAAACTAATGATGAGAGGAACTGAAGATGATGTTATCGAATTCATTGAAAATGCTAGAAAAGAATTCAAGTCTCTTCCTCCAGAAGAGATTGCATTTCCTCGAACTGCATCTAATGTTCAGAAGTATAAGTCTTCGTCTGACATTTATGTAAAAGGAACTCCTATACATATACGTGGTGCATTATTGTTTAATTATTATCTTAGGAAGAAAAAGTTAACCAATAAGTATTCTGCTATTGAAAATGGAGAGAAGATTAAATTCCTCTATTTAAAAAAACCAAACATTATACAAGAGAATGTGCTATCATTCATTCAAGACTTTCCTACAGAGTTTGGTTTATCGCAATACATTGATTATGAATTGCAATTTGAAAAAAGTTTTGTATATCCTCTAAAAGCAATTTTAGATGCGATTGGATGGAAAGTCGAAAAAAAAGTTACCTTAGAATCATTTTTCTCCTAATGGATTTACCAATTAACGATAAAGAACTTGCCACTATAGTAAAGTCACTGACTTTAGGTGGAGATACTGCATTATATCAGAAACTTAAAATAGTTAAAGATGTTAGAGATGCAAATCCTGGTGGTCCTTATAAGAAAATAATTCGTGATACTTATGGAATGGTAATCTAATGTTTTTTGATAAAGTGAGTTTAGTTACTGGTGGATTTGATCCTATTCATAGTGGACATATAGCATATTTTAAAAGAGCTAAAGATCTTTCTAATTATTTGGTTGTTGGTATTAACAGTAATGAATGGTTAACCAGAAAGAAGAGTCAATACTTTCAATCTTGGGCAGAAAGAGCAGATATTATCAGACATCTTGATATGGTAGATGCTGTTATCTCTTGGGATGATAGTGATGAATCTGCCTGTGGTGCTATTGCTAAGTGTTTAGATATTTCTAACACAGTTGTTTTTTGCAACGGTGGAGATAGAAAGAAAGGAAACACACCTGAGATAGATGGTTATGGTAAAGATCCCAGAGTTCAATTTGAATTTGGTATAGGTGGAGAAGATAAAATGAATAGTAGTTCATGGATACTTCATGGTTATTTTGAAAGACAACGTAAATTATTAGGAATATGATTAAATCATTTGGTTTATTGATTCTAAGATTATCAATAGGAACTATGCTCATACATCATGGTTATGAGAAGACAGCAGACATAGAAAACTTTGCTGATGCATTTGTAAGACCTATTGGAATACCTTTTCCAATCATAGCATCTTACATAGCAGCATACTCTGAAATTTATGGTAGTTGGTTATTAATTGCAGGACTGTTGACAAGGTTTGGTGCATTAGCAGTCGTAGGAACTATAACAGTTGCAATATATCATGCTATAGTTACAGCAGGTTTTAACATATACCTTTTAGAACTTCTTGTGCTATACTTTGGAGGAGCATTCTGTATCCTTTGTTATGGTGGAGGAGACTTTGCTATTGATAGACTTCTTAGAAAGTTTAGAATAAAATTTAGTAGACCACATTTACCTTTTGAATAATGAACTGTTGGCATTGTAATACCGAATTAATTTGGGGTGGAGATCATGATCTTGACGATTATGAAGAAATGGAGTATGATATAGTTACAAACTTATCATGCCCAACTTGTGAATCGTATGTTGAAGTTTATCATAAGATAGAAAAATAAATTATGTCAACTCATTATGGAGTTAATCTTTGGGAACCACTATTAACTCAAGTTGATGTAGTTGATGATTTTTTACCTCCAGAAGTTTTCTATCAAGTGCATAAATGGTTTACTCATGAGTGTTATTGGTTTTATAATCCTTATGTAAATAAGGAAGGAGATCATCCTGATGATTATCAATTTCAGCATGTATTTTTACTGCCAGATCGTGGAGTAGTAACAGATTGTATGTTTGCTTTACAACCTTTCTTTGAAAGAATACCTGCTTCTGAATGGATCAGGGTTAAAGCAAATCTAAGAACCAAATCAGAAGAAATGAGAATAGGAGGTTTTCATATAGATTATGAAGATTGTATTACCTCTATATTTTATTTCAATGATAATGATGGGCAGACAACTTTTGAGTCTGGAGGTTATGTAAAGAGTGTTGCAAACCGTTTAATTACCTTTCCATCTAATCTTAGACATTCAGGTTCAACTTGTACTGACGCAAAAGCACGTTTTGTGCTAAACTTAAATTATATGCCACCAACTTAGTTATGGATTTTTTAAAAGAAATAGTAAAAGAGATAGGAGATGAATATACGCAAATTGCGTCAGAGATTGATGAGACTGAAAGATTCATTGATACAGGATCCTACATTTTTAATGGACTCATTAGTGGGTCTATTTTTGGCGGGGTTAGCAGCAATCGTATTACTGCTATCGCAGGTGAGTCGTCTACTGGTAAAACTTATTTCTCTCTTGCTGTTGTCAAGAACTTTCTGGACACTAACCCTGATGGGTATTGTCTCTATTTTGACACTGAAGCAGCAGTCAATAAAGGATTATTGGAGTCTCGTGGAGTTGATACGACACGGTTGGTTGTTGTAAATGTAGTAACAATAGAAGAGTTCCGAAGCAAAGCACTTAGAGCAGTAGATATATACCTTAAGACAGAAGAAGAGGATCGCAAACCTTGCATGTTTGTGTTAGACTCTTTAGGGATGCTTTCTACAGAGAAAGAGATTCGGGATGCTTTGGATGATAAACAAGTTAGAGACATGACCAAATCTCAACTTGTAAAGGGTGCATTCCGTATGCTTACCCTTAAATTAGGTCAAGCAAATATTCCACTTATAGTTACAAACCACACTTATGATGTTATCGGATCTTATGTCCCAACTAAAGAAATGGGAGGAGGCTCTGGTCTCAAATATGCCGCGTCTACGATCATTTATCTCAGCAAAAAAAAGGAAAAGGATAAGACAGAGGTTGTTGGAAACATTATTAAAGCTAAGACGGCTAAATCAAGACTCTCAAAAGAAAATAAACAAGTAGAGATAAGACTCTATTATGATGAGAGAGGACTTGATAGATACTATGGTCTCCTTGAATTGGGAGAACTTGGTGGTATGTGGAAGAATGTTGCGGGTAGATATGAGATGAATGGTAAGAAAATATATGGTAAAGAGATATTAAAGAATCCGACAGAATACTTTACAGAAGAAGTATTAGAAAAGTTAGATAATATTTCAAAAGAAAATTTTTCATATGGTTAACGTATACGATCATACAATACCAGGTAAAATCTGTAGAGATTTAATTTTATTATTTGAAAAAAATACTGAAGAACATGAGTATGTTGATAAGGATCATTGTCCTTGTTTCACACAAATGAATCTTAATAGAGTATCAAACGGTATTGTAAAACTTCTTACTCCTATTGTACAGCAAGTGTACTATCAATACAAAATTGATGTTAAATCAAAATATATTCCACAATTTAAAAAGTTAGAAGAGTTTAGAGTTAAGAGATATTATAATAATGGTAACGAAAGATTTGATGAACATGTTGATGTAACTGACTTTTACTCTTCAATGAGAGCACTTGCTTTCTTGTTTTATTTGAATGACAATGATGGAAATACTTTGTTTCCTTCACATAACTTGAATATTGAACCAGTATCTGGTAGAGTAATAGTGTTTCCTCCCACTTGGGAGTATCCTCATTTAGGATTACCACCTAAAAAGGAATCAAAATATATTATGAGTACATATGTACATTATTGTTAATGGAAAGAATTGAGACTACTATCCTCAGAAATCTAGTTTACGATGAAGAGTTTTCTCGTAAAGTAATTCCTTTCATTCAACTTGATTACTTTGAACAAAGAATTGAAAGAGTTATCTTTGAAGAGATTAGTAAATTCATTGTTAAGTATGGAAGTTCAATTACAACTGAAGCACTAACAATTCAGTTAGAGGATAGAGATGATTTAAATGAAACTGAGATAAAAGAATCTAGAGATGTTGTTTCTTTATTTACTGATGATAAAGTAGATAATCAATGGTTAGTAGATACAACTGAGAAATGGTGTAGAGATCGTGCTATATACTTAGCATTAATGGAATCTATTTCTTTAGCAGATGGAAAAGATGACAAAAAAGGAAGGGATGCTATTCCTAGCATTCTCTCTGACGCTCTGGCTGTTTCTTTCGATAATCATATAGGACACGATTACTTAGAAGATTATGAGGACAGGTATGAATCCTATCATAGAAAGGAAGAAAGAATTGAATTCGACCTCGATCTTTTCAATAAGATTACAAAGGGTGGCATTCCAAATAAAACACTCAATATTGCTTTGGCTGGCACTGGTGTTGGTAAGTCTTTGTTTATGTGTCATGTCGCAAGCAGTGTGTTACTCCAAGGCAAGAACGTATTATACATCACGCTTGAGATGGCTGAGGAGAAAATTGCTGAACGAATTGATGCTAATCTTCTAAATGTTAACATTCAAAACATTACAGATTTACCCAAACCAATGTTTGAAAAGAAGGTACATAAACTTAAAAAGAAGACTCAAGGAGAATTAATAATAAAAGAATATCCAACAGCATCAGCACACTCAGGACATTTCAAAGCATTATTAAATGAATTATCATTGAAGAAATCTTTTAAACCTGATATTATATTCATAGATTATCTAAACATATGTGCATCATCAAGATACAGGGCAAATAGCAATGTTAATAGTTACTCGTACATTAAGGCGATTGCGGAAGAACTTAGAGGTCTTGCAGTGGAAGCAAATCTCCCAATTCTTTCGGCTACTCAGACTACTCGTTCTGGTTACGGTTCTAGCGACGTTGATCTTACCGATACATCTGAATCCTTCGGTCTTCCCGCTACTGCTGATCTCATGTTTGCTCTTATATCGACGGAAGAATTAGAAGGTTTGAATCAAATAATGGTTAAACAATTAAAGAATAGATATAATGATCCTACAATATACAAACGATTTGTTATTGGTATTGATCGTGCAAAGATGAGATTATATGATTGTGAACAGAAAGCACAAGAGGATATCATTGACAATGGACAAGAAGACGAGTATAATAAAGAGGATAAAATTCCTAAAAAATCTTTCTCGGAGTTTAAATTTTAATGGTATTGCCTGATCATTTTTATCCTTACTGGTCTGTATATGATGGTGTGGGAGAAAAGTATTGTGATTGTAGTCATGAAAAATATGCAATAAGAACACTTGAATTGCATGAAGGAGAGGGTTTTACTTATAGACGAGTAGATCAACCTAAACCACTTCCACCAGAGATTATTGATATTTCTGCTCAAAGAGAAAAAGGGTTACCAGGACAACAAGGATTGCCAGAGGCAAAAAAAAGACTTCCTTTTGAACCAGTAGAAAATCAACTAAAAGAAAGTAAACTAAAAAAACTAGAATTTGACTATGACTAAAAAAATTGACTTTGATAAGTATGCTATATTCGTGGATGGTGTCACATCCGATTCCAGTAAAGATTATAAATCTTTCCTTGATAGTGTTGAATATCTTGACGGAGAAGGTTCCAATATTCAGCGGCTTCTTACTGCTGCTGTTGGTATTAGTGCTGAAGGTGGTGAGTTTATGGAGATCGTTAAGAAGATGTTATTCCAAGGTAAACCTTGGAC
>VTLG01012620.1_pt1 | contig 10540 bp, 12 predicted proteins | sample 4694571 | NCBI WGS metagenome assembly VTLG01 (sample SAMN12604809, study PRJNA352737) | marine metagenome | biome: ENVO:00000447; feature: ENVO:00000209|ENVO:00000569|ENVO:01000036; material: ENVO:00002151; isolation source: viral sequences binned using virsorter ... | reverse complement strand
GTTGCCGTCCACAAACGCAGCTTCCTCAAGCGTGCCGATGCGCCGCCCGAATTCCTGCGTGATGTACGACACTAAGTCGTACGAATTGTCTTGAAGCAATTCGTCGGTAATTTTAATGATCGTACCGGCTTTATAGGCACTGTAGGTCACGTTCCCAAAGGCCGTATCTGACTCGGTAAACGCATTCTCTTCCTGCGTCCACGCTGCACTACCTTCCGACGACACGGTTGGCAGGTTAAACGTGCCACTTTCGGTCGTGATCACGCGGGCAATTTGCCGCATGATGTTGGCCTCCTGGCGCGCCTGCTGTAATTCAGTTGCCCACTGATCAGGCACCAAATAACCGCCCTCACTGGCAGTTCCTTCTTGCAAGGATCGCTGTTCCATGTGCCCACTGCGCAGCCAGCCATTAAACGCCGCGCGGTATTCCGCACTCGCGCTGCCGCGCTGTTCTGAGGCAACCGGCACGCTGATGGTCGCAGGCGTGCGCGTCTCGACCGTGTCGAGCGTGATGCGAAGATTGTCGCTCGGCTCAGGTGCGGCCTCGACAGCCGGTAACGCTTCGCCGCGGTCTATCGTGTGCTTTAGGTCGGTGATCGCGGTGTCAAGCTTGTCAAACTGCGCCATTTCATCCGTCGTCATGGCGCGCTGCTCGGCGTCAGCCGCGTTCACGAGCGTGCGCTGGTCTTCGACCAGTTTGCGCCGTTGTTCGCGTAGTTGCTTCATTGTCTATCCTCCGTGTTTGTGCGTTTGCTGCGCGAGGCCACCAAGGCGAGACGCAAACGGAAAACGCGCCAAAGTATCAATCGTGCAATTCCACCCGCCGACGGGCGAGCCGTAAGCGGCGGGCCTGGGTCTCAAACTGGGCATCACTCGCGCGATCCGAGTGCGACACCACCGGTGCCGCTGGCGGCGGGGTTGTCGTCAACTCGGCCGCCGTGCTGCGCGCCTCAACGGTCGTCTCGACATAGGCCGGCTGTGTCACCGGCGAGACGTCATACAGCGCAACCGCTTCAATGTGGCGCACGGGCAGCGCGTCATGCGTTGCGCCTTTCGTCCACGAATCCTTTAGCACCCGAAACCCGAACGAGGAGCCGTCGACGTCGCCACGTTCGACGAGTTGCAGCACGTCGCGCCCGATCTGCGTCGGCGGTGGCGTCACCTCATATCGAAGGCCCGTGGCATCGACCGCAAGCGACGCGGTGCCGCTCTTGGTCCGCCCGAGCACCAGGTTGGCGTCGTGGTTAAACAACACCCGCACATCGTCGCCGAGTGCCTCATCAAACGCGCCCCGATCAATAATCTCGACAAACGATCCCGCAATCTCGGCAGGCGTGTCGAACATCGCCGCATACCCTGTCAACCTGGTCGGCGCATCGGTCTCGGTGCGAATTTCTACGCCCTGTGTCACGGTGCGCACTTCGCGATCTGTCGTCATTAGTTCACCTTTCCACCTGTGACAATCTCCATCAGGCGCGCAGCTTGCCGGTCGCTCATTGGTTCAGGCGTGTCAGGATCAGGCTCGCCCGCCGGTGCCATGTTGAGCGGCGTCTGGTACTCGTTGCCAACGTCGCCGATGCTGTTCATATCTTCGAGCCGCCGCACGTCGTTGATCGATAACCAGCCCCACTGACGGCCGGTGGCATACGCCTGGTAGCGCGTTTGAATATCGCCACGCAGCAACCCCTCAATCGTGAACTTGACGAAGTGCGTGCGACTGGACCGCGCCGAGAGGAGATCCTTGTTGATCTGCATCTCCCACCGTCTGAGCCAGCCGCCGACTTCGCGCAACCAGTCGATCCCCTGCTGCTCGACGTTGGAATAGTTCGCGCTTTTTTCCATGTCAAAGAGCATCCAGGGCGGCACGCCAAAGATCCGCGCGACGTCGAGCACGCCGTGCTGCCGCGCTTCGAGCCATTGACTGTCGCGGTTCGCCACCGAAATCGGTGACCACTGCCACCCATCCTCAAGCAACGCGACTTTGTGACTGTTTGCCACGCCGCCGCCGTGCGCAGCGTTCCACGAGTTTTTGAGACGCTGGTGCGCCTGTTCGGTCAGGCGTGCGCCTTTCGGCCCCGTCAAGACGCCCATTGGGGCGGCTCCGTTGCCAAAAAACCGAAAGCCGTATTCGTCAGCACTGAGCGCGCCACCGATGGCCTCGCGCGCCACCTGTATCGGTGATCGCCCGACGATCCCGTCCTCGCTGAAACTGCGCAAATGCAAAATCTCCGGTCGGATCGCGCTGTGGATAAACTCAAACCGGCCATCGGTCGTCTGATACTGGTAGACCAGCTCAAGCGCGGCGTTGCGCGTGATCTCCATACTCGCCGCCGCCAGCGGCCACAAGCTCGTGACGCGGCCCTGATTGTCGCGAAGAATCTGCGCGAACGCATTACCGTAGAGACAGAGGTCGGCTTGTAACGCTTCGCGAAAGTCCTGCGCGGTCATCTCTCGGTTGGGCGAGTCGTGCAACATCGAATAGAGCCGATGACCAGGTTCGGCCACCTTGTCGTCGTTGGGCAGCCGTCGATACACCTTGAGCGGTAACTGGCCGACCGTGCCCGCAATCAGTGACACGGCGCGATACACCGCAGGATGCCGCAGTGCGGTCGTTTGCGAGACGCTGGCCCCGCTGGCGGTCGTTTGCCCCGACCAGGCGTCGAGCAGCCACCGCGACGGCGTCGCGAGTGTGCTGCGGAGTTCGAGCAGTTTCGTAACAAGTCCCATATCAAGATCGAGGCGTGCCAAATGCGAACCCCGTCAGCACCAGCAGCACCCCACCGACAATCAAGGCCAGCCAGGGCGCGATCAAAAAGCATCCACTGACCAGCAACACGCAGCCGGTCGCGACGCACAGATCCGCCATCACCGAAAGGATCGCAACTTCATTTGTGTCAGCGCAAGCAGCTTTTGCGGTAGGTGGTTCGACTTGTCAGTGACCGTCAGCATTGAGGCACTGACACGAATAACGCCTATAGAACCTAGGTCTGTCGTTGTTGATCGTCAGTTGTCAGTATGTCAGTGAGAACACAACAGAAACCGTAGCGGATAGGGTGAAGGGTGCTACTGACAGCACTGACACACTGACAAAATACCACCGATAGCTCGGTTAACTATTGCTTAGCGTGTCACGTTAGCCACGAAGCAATAGTTGCATATTGACAATCGTCTACCAGACTATTGCTCTATGAATAAGTTGCGATCACTTTTGACCCTGCAAAGACTCACTCATAAACGGCACAAAGCGCACAGCAGACTAGACACACTCAAAGCGCGCCGACTGTCTGCCCATCTCACTCAAAGCGAATTAGCGACCTACGTGGGCGTTGATCCCTCAACGCTCTGTCGTTGGGAGTCAGGTCAACGCATTCCGCGCTCGGACGCCCTAATTCGCATCGATAGTGCCCTCGACGCACTCAACGATCGTACACGGGCCGATGAGGTCGTTCCGGTTCGACTTAAAGAATGGGTACCCTAAGGGGAATCGAACCAATAGCCCGTTCAACCGAGATAGAGGCCGAAACGGGCCAAAGAGGGGCGTTCTGTGGCACAACTGACAAACTCGACCGCTGAGAATGCGCTGTGCGGCGATTTTTCAAACCGCCGCAGGGCAGAGCACCCCGCCAATCTCCGACCGCTTAAATCGTCAAAACGCCGCGATCCTCATAGACGCTCGCCGCCTCGGGCTGCGCAATCGCACGGGCCAACGCCATAATCACCGCCACGATCCCGTCGATCTTGTCGGGCGCGGCGTCCTTGTCCGGTCGGATCTCGCCGTAGCGGCCGGTACGCGTCACCAGGTTGCCCGCCATCCACGCGAGCAGCGGATCGCCGTCGTGCCGCAGTCGCTTCGTCGCGACGAGTTCCTGGAGGCGCGTGGTCGCTTCGGAGAGTTGGAACCCTTGCGGCTGGTCGACCATCAGCAGGCCGTCGCCGGTGAGGTGTTGCGCGAGCTGCATCGCGAACCGCTTATCAAACGCGCACTCGCCGACGCCGTACTGGTCGCACGCCTCGCGCACCGTGTCCTCAATCGTGTCGTAGTCGGTGATGCTGCCAGGGGTCCACGTCAGCACGGCGTCGTCGGTCCACGCCTCATAGTCGCGCGTCGTCTCACGGTCGCGCGCCGCCTCGGGCAGCCAGTAGCGCACCTTAATCGCATAGCTGCCGTCGTCGAGTATCCACAAGAGCGCGAACGCACTAAAGTCGTCTGACTGCCCCAAGTCGAGGCCACCGAAACACGGGCGGCCGACCAGGGCACTGTCAACAATCCTCGGGCAGCGATCCCAGGCGGCGAGGTCAATCGCGCGCGTGATCGTGCGCGTCCACTCGCAAAAGTTCAGCCGTTTGACAATCGCTTGCTTCGTCGGCATCCCGACCGCCTCGCGCACCTGGTCGCGCAGATAGTCATGCGAGATCGACACGCCGAGATTTGGATTGGCCTTGATCCAGACGTCCTCGTCGGTCAGCGGATCGTCGCCCTCGTCTAAGGCGCACACGTAGGCGAACCACGCATCGTTGTCGGCGGTGCCGGTGCGGCGATTGACCGAGTCCAGCAGGCGGGTCGAGTAGTCGTGATGATGCCAGCAGACTGAGCCGCGATTGTGTCCCGCGTTTGTAATCGAGAGGATCAAACTCTGGCGGCGGCCTTTCGTGCCTGCGCGCATTTTCTCAATGACCAGATCGGTCGGGTGTTCGTGTAGCTCGTCGATGAGTGCCATATGCACGCGCTTGCCGTCGAGCCCCTTGTGCTCGCTACTGACCGGTCGAAAGTAGGAATAGCCGCCGACTTGCGCGAGGTTGTTGACGCTGCGCCGCACGGCACTCGCAAGCTGCGGCGAGGCGGCCACCATGCGCTCGGCGTCGGTATAGAGGATCTTCGCCTGGTCGCGCGCCGTCGCGGCACTATAAATCTCGGCCGACGCTTCGGCGTCAGCGAGTAACCCATAGAGGCCAATGCCCGCCGCCATCGGTGTCTTGCCGTTGCCCTTGCCGATCTCCAGGTAGCCCGTGCGAAACCGTCGCGAGCCGTCGCGCCGTTTCCAGCCGAACAGACTGCCGATGATGAACTGCTGCCACGGTTCGAGGCGAAACGGTTGCCCGTCAAACTGGCCCTCGGCGAGTCGCAGAAAATCCTCGAAAAAGCGAAACACCCGCGCTGCGGCGTCAGGATCGAAACTGATCCCGCGTTTCTTGCCGCGCACCAGATCGCGCGCGTGCCGTTCGCAGGCTTTCCGCACCCACGGCCCCGCCAGAATGTCGCCAGCCCCGACCGCGATAGCGTAGCTGGTCGTCGGTGAGTCGTCACGCGCGGCGGCCTGCGCAATCCACGCGGGGCGGCGGCGCGAACGGCGCGTGGTGGTCACGGTGTCTTCGGTGTCGCGTTCGCAAGATAGAGCGCAAACGGATCACCCTCGGCCGGTGCCGGTGCGCTGCTCACCTTGGCCTGACTCGCTGGCGTGAGGCCCAACTGCGTCGCCCACTGGCGCAACTCTTTGGCCGCGTCCTGCGACATACGGATCACCGGATGCGGGCGCAGCCGCCGGTGCTCCTGGCCCGATCCGTCGATCATAATCTCTTCGAGATAGGGCGCGAAGCCGTCAGCGGCCTTGATCGCTTCGCTTTCGACCACGTCAGCGTAAGCGCAACAGTAGGCCGCCACCGTGGCGGCGTGTGCGGCACTGATCACACGCTGCTCAACCAATAACGGCACGATCCGATCCCACTCACGACTCGCCTCGACACGCGACAACACATGATCTGGCTTGCTTGGCGGGCCGATTTTAAACACCGGCTCGCGCTGGTTTGTGCGGTCGCGTCGGTGCGTGTTGTCGGCTTTATGAAGTGCGGTGCGGTTTGCGTGGTCGCCCTGGCATCGCGTCGTTTTGCCCTTCCTGGTTCGGAACCGGTGGTTTGAACTGGTTCGGAACCGGTTGGTTTGAACTGGTTCGGAACCGGTTGGTTTGAACTGACATTTGATTATGCCACTGCACACAGAAGGGGGAGGTGGGAGTCTACATGTTGTGGTGTCCACACTTTGACCCCCCTACCCCTTGTGGTGTCTCGCGGTTCTTCCACACTATGTCTATATCTTGTGGTTTGAGGCCGTTTTTGGCCCTGTTTTCGCAATTCTCTTGTGGTCACCGTGTTGCCCCTGCCGAGAGATCAAACGCCGCGCCGTGTTCGAGCAACGCCTTGCCGCGCCGCCGTGCGTCGGCCAGCGTGCGCGTCGGTTTCCAGGGTTGCCCCTGCCACACCAGCGGAATCGAGTGCTCACCCACGGCGGTCAGGTGGTTGCCGATCCGTTCAGCCGCTTGCCACCGATCCATGCGCAACGTGTTCGCCTCGATAAAGCCCGCCGCGCCGTCGTAGACGTGCGACCCCATATAGACCTTGTCGTCGCGTCGCCCTCGGCCGCCGGTCGGTGTATCAAACCCAGTTTGCAACAAGCTGATCACATTCTCAAGGCCCGCGAAGTCGTCGACCGGTATCTGTTCCAGCGGTCTCTCGTGGCACGCCAGCGGTAGCAGTGGGGCACCGCGTCGCATCGCGCGAAACACGTCGGTGCGTTGCTGTTGATACCGGCCCGAGTAGACGTCACCCAACTCGCGCATCGGCACCAGAAACGACGACAGATCCGCAACGAGTGCGGCCGTGTGTTCGAGGTGGTCAACGAGCTTTGTGTGATTGCCGTCGAGCTGTTGCAAGTAGAACTCTTGGGATAGTAACCAGGCGACCGGTGCCTTGTCGTGCGCGATGACGCGCTCGAACACGCTGCGCACGCGCGCCTCGTTGGCGAGACCGTCAAACGGTTCCTCGGCCAACGCAGGCCGTCGACCTGTCGAGCAGCAGATCACCACATGATCCGAATCCAGTCGGATCGGATCGAGTTCAAGATAGCGGTCGATCTTCTCATCAGGCCACAGCATCATCCGCTGCGACGCCAGCCAATACTCGCGATCCCCTGGATAGAGCCACGTCCCGCGCGCGGTGCGGTAGTCGTGCCGCAGGCCGTTGCCGGTGCGGTCGGCTTGCCGGTGGCGTGCGGTCAACCACCGCTCATAGTCGGCGAGTGTCGGGCAGCTAATCGCCTCGCCATACATCGCCGACCAGCCAAGCCGCCATAAGGCGTCGCCAACCTCTTGCTCGGTCGGTTCGCGCTCGGCGATCCGACAGAACAGCTCACGAATGTCGGTTGGGTCGCCGGTCAGGCTGCGCCAGGTGCCGCGCCCGTGCTTGTTGCGCCCGTCAATGTGAAATCCTGTAAACCGTTGGTGATTATTCATGCGGCCCCCGCGTGCGTGAAGTGATCGATCTGATCACAGTAGCTAATGAGCAGACGCAGCTCGCGGCCGTGCGTCGTGATGCCAGCGCGCTGCGCCTCAGTCAGCGACGACGTCGGCGTCACCGACACGGTCGATCCTGTGAGCGCGATCCGCAGCCCCGCGCGTTCGAGGTCGCACAAGAGATCAATCGCGGCCGCCGACGCGACCACGCCACCCTTGAGCACCACGCGCGTCTCGTCGCCCTGGTTTGTCACTCGTTCTCACCCGTTGGCTCGTCGTCCAGATCCATGTCGAAGAGTTCCCGCAACGAAACAATGCCGCGCGACTTGTAGTCAGCCGCGACCGCGAGCCGCACCGCTTCGAGGCAGACGACCGCGACCGGTGAGTTGCGCCGACACGATGACGACAACCCTGGGGCCGAGTGATAGAAGCCCACGGTGCCATCGGCGCGCCCGACGAAAAACTCCGCGCGCTGGCGTAAGCCGTCTTTGACGTGTGGTGCCCAGGCATCAATCAGGGCAGGCTCGATTCCGAGGTTGTTTAGTTGCACGATGACGAGGTTTGTAATGGTCTGCTCACGCATGTGCATAGTTCTCTTTTGTTTCGGCCAACGTCTTGCGCGCGTGGCACGGTTTACAGAGCGGCTGCCAGTTCTTCGATAACCAGAACAACTGATCGTCACCGTGGTGCGGGCGTATGTGGTCGAGTTCGGTCGCGCGCACTTCGCGACCGGCCGACAAACAGGTGCGGCAAAACGGATACTTCTGGAGATACGCCGCGCGGGCGGTGCGCCACTTGCGGCCATACCCTCGGGCCGACGCGCTGGCATAGCGGCGCGTGCGCACCCGTTCACAGTGTGAGCACCGCGCCCGACCGACGACGAGCGTGCGCTGACAAATGATGCACGGTTTAGGAAAAGCGTCAGGCATCGACGATCACCTGGTGCGACGGCGTCACTTGCAGGAGCGTGGCGTCGATGCGGCGCGCAATCTGGCGGGCCATCTGTTCGTCGCTGCAAATCACATATACCCGCGAGTACCCGAGGTTCGGCGTCTCGGCGAGCCAGTCCACCAGCGCATCGCGCAGCACCATCGTCGCTTCGGTGACGTGCCACGGCAACCGTTTGCGATGGCCGTCGTGCGGCGTGCGTGCGCCAATCGTCGCCGCCACCTCGTCAAAATCCCACGACAGATCCCCAGGCCGCGCCTCGCGGTTGACGAGCGTTGACTTGCCGCTGCCAGGTGGGCCACAGACGACGAACCGTGTGTCTGTCGTCACCGTTCCCGTCAACTCTTCGGCCGTCACCGTTCGTGTCATGCGTCGCCCTTGGGTGTCAGTTCGTAGGTTGAATAGTCGAAGAGCGGAAACACTTGCCCCGTCTGCAAATCCTCAAAAATAACCCGCTCGGGCAGCACTTCGACGACGCGAAACCGTCGCTTGTGGTTGTCACGTTTGCGCACAATGCGGCCCTCATGCGCTGCGGTTAACACCGGTCGAGGCGTGGCGATCAGTCGTGTCATAACGGAAGCTCCTCCTGATGAACGGCGCGCGGCGCACAGTAGCGATACTCAGACACCACCCGCGATCCGACGCGGCGTTGGCGGTTGTCGATCCGGTGGCCGCGCTTGCGGCAATCGCTCACGCGACTGCGCCACGCATACGGGCCCCCGACGGTCGAGAGTTCGAGGCCGTCGATCCACCGGCCCTCGCGGGCGATCAGATACGCGGCGACCCGATCCGTCATCGTCACTGCGCGTGCTCCAGAATGCGGCGGCCGATCCACTCGGTGAGATCAGGCAGCACGGCGTTGCCTAGGGATCGCAATCGAGCCACCCTTTCGGGTACCGCATGAGATACTGTGCGACCCACTCGGGGTTCAGGCGGCCAGTCGATCCCGATGGGGCCGGCGAGGATGGGTCGAGGAGTGTCGGCCGGTTTTGTTTTCGACTGTAGTGTGGATGGGGCACGCCTTTGACTGCCATCCGTAGATCCCCGCGACCACCCTGGTCGGCGTCGCTCGCGCGAGGCGTCGGCCACGACTTCGTCTGCGCCTGATCCCGTGCGGTGTTCTCGATCACTTCGTCTAACTGCCCACGCCGCTGCCCCCACTTCGATGATCCCTTGTAATCGTTCGCGCCTGGCGTGGGAAACGTCGTGACGATGTCCACGAGCGACGGTCCCCCCTGGACGTTCTGTCCACTCCCCCCGTTGGAGTCCTGCGCCTTCGGCGTGGCCCAGAATCCAGACGCGCTTACGGAGGTGGGGCGCACCGACGTCGGCCGCTGATATAACGTCCCACTCAATATCAAACCGCAGCGCGGCCAGATCACCGACGACCTCGGCAAACGCTGACCCTGCGGGGTCGCCAGCGGTAAAGAGTCCTGGCGTGTTTTCCAGGACGACGTAGCGGGGTCGTAGGACGCCAACCAGTCGCGCGATAGACGGCCAGATCCATCGCTCATCGTGTTGTGCCTGTTGCCGTCCCGCTGTTGACACCGGTTGGCAGGGAAACCCCGCGCAGACCACGTCGACCGGTTCGAGTTCGTCGCCCGTCAGCGTGGTCAGATCCTCGTAGCGCGTGACGTCGGGCCAGTGTGTCGCGAGTACCCTGCGGCAGAACGGATCGATCTCGACCTGCCAGCGGATCGCCATCCCCGCCCGCTCGAAGCCAAGGTCGAACCCGCCAATCCCCGCGCATAGTGATCCCACAGTCAACATCGGTTAGTGTTTCCACGGTTTAACGTCCATCTCGCGCACCCATCGATCCGACATGGCGGCGCGGTCGAGATACCGCTGCGCGTCGTCGAGCGTGCGCCAGTGCGCCCATCGAATACACCACCCACGCAGCAGCCCCGCGAACACCGAGACGCGCCAGAACTTCGGGCCGTTACTCATCGCCGTCGCCCCCGTGCAGCTCTACCCAATCCGACCAGCGCAACACCACCAGGGCGGCACGACGCGGCCGGTGCGGCCGGTTTAAGACGAGCACGCCGGTGCGGTTCGAGCGCGCCGCCATCGCACAGATCCCGCCGAGCCACGCGCCGATCCACGCCGGGATCACCTTGCGCACCTTGAGCTGATACGCAAACGGCCCCGAGACAAAGTCGGCCCCGTCACGCTCACCAGTCACGGGGATACGCTCAGTGCCCACGTCGCGGGCGTGCTGGCGTTCGGCGCGTTTCCATCCCTTGTCAGGCATCGACGCCCCCAAACTGATCACCGCAGCCAGCTTTACGCGCAGCGGATGCCGCCCCCAT
>VTLG01003304.1_pt1 | contig 10540 bp, 11 predicted proteins | sample 4694571 | NCBI WGS metagenome assembly VTLG01 (sample SAMN12604809, study PRJNA352737) | marine metagenome | biome: ENVO:00000447; feature: ENVO:00000209|ENVO:00000569|ENVO:01000036; material: ENVO:00002151; isolation source: viral sequences binned using virsorter ... | reverse complement strand
AAAAGCGCTAAATGTTTTATAACCATCTGGTGTGAATAGGCCAGCTATCCTATCTATTAATGTTAAAGGTATTAAAGCCCTTAGTGCTCTTCCAATTTTATCTAGATTTTTTAAAGCTCCTACTTCCCACCCTCTTAGTCCTGATAAAGCTCCTGTTACCGCAAGTATACCAGCCGTAATACCACCAATAATGCCGCCAACCTTTGTAGCAAGTCCAGCTAACGCACCTAGCCCAAACAGACCTAACATACCATCGGATTTACGTCTAGGTCGTGCTCTAGATATAGATTCTCGCGACGACGTTTTTTCTCGTGAAGCTTCTAACCTATCACCTGCACCTTCTTTTATATACCTTAAAAAGGAATCAAATCCACTTCGAATACCAACTAGTTCTTGCCTGTTTAGTTCCGTTTGGTTATTTCCTTCGGATATCTTTTTACTAATATCAGCTAATGTTGCCATTAGAATTGTCCTTGTTGTTGTCTTTGTTCTTGTTCTTTTAAATGATTAAGTAACATATCTAAATATATTTCTCTTTCCCATGGTATCATTTGGTCTATCTCAGTTAACGAATAATAGTAGTGGTGCATCAATTGAAAATTCGTTTTATAATAATTTGCTAAACTATCATGAGATAGACCTATGAGAAAAAACTTTGCAGACCCTCCACCGTCAGTTTATTTTTATGCGAACAATGTGTGCATTCAAAATGTACGTCATGTTTTAATCTTGGCATTTGCTCAACGTACTCTCTAATTTTTGCAAATTGTTCGGAACTAAGAGATTCAATAAATTGATCTAGTTCTTCTTCTGTGTGATCTTTTGCAGAAAATCTTTCCTCTTCAGTGTTAATACTTACGATACAAGATCTAACTAAACCGAAGACCTGATCAACAGCTTTTTCAGAATTAACAATTGAATCGTTTTTAGCAACAGCGTTAAAAGTTGGCCAAGCTAATTCAACTGATATTTCATCATTAATTTGTACTAGCGGATCTACTTTTGGTACTTCAATTTGTATATCGTCAATGTTAATAGAAACCTCGTTTTCTGTATCACATTTTTCACATGCGAAAGAAAGGTTTGCTTTTTCACCAACACTTTTCGATCGAACTTTAAGAAAGCAGTATTCTACATCAAACGTTGTTAATTTGCTTATATTAACTTCATCTAGAATACAAGCTGATAATGTATCAATAATTGTATTAAAAATTTGTTTTTGGTCTTCAGACTCCATTGCCATAAGCAACACCTTTTCTTCTTTCATAAGAAAAGGCCTGAATGCTACAGTTTGTACCATCGATGGGATTGTCAATTCATATCTTGGTACTTCATTAAGTTTTGGTAATGCCATTATATTACTTTATTCTCCTATTATTAAAAATCTTCTTCAAAACGTTGTCTTTGTGAACGTATTTGAGCACGAGCTTTTTCCACACTAGTACTCGGTCTATTAAGAGTTACACTTGCAATTCCTTGAGGCTTTTCAATTACTCTAAAGTTCGTATAAGACATTTGTACAGTAAATTCAGCTATTGCATCAAGGTCATTTGTAAATTCAATAGATTGTAAAGTAGTTGGAAATGCATCAATTAATTCGACACTATAAACAGTATCTTCACGAATATTTACATCAAGTCTGTTACTTCCACCACCGCGGTTAATAGATGGTGCTATTGGTCTTTTCAATTGATGTATTCTAACAGATTCTTGGTATTCAGTTTTATAATTTACGGTTAAGGTTTCTTCATTAATTATCTTTTTTCTCCAATTATCGAAATAGACTTTTGCTGAATAATCGTTTGTTAAAAGAAAAGATAAACTTACATCGTCAACACCAAACGTATATGCTACTTTTTCAAATTGCATATTAATTCTACGATCGTGTGTAAGTATTTGTTTACCTGGAAGACTAGCTCGTGTACATAAAATATTTAATGCTCGGCTTTCTGCACTTGGTAGTTGGACAAGAAATTGATTTGGCCGAGCTAATCCCCCACCTCTAGATATTTCAGATTTTAATTGTTCGATACTAGCCATTCATTTTCTTCCTTGAATCTCGATAAACAGTTGAAGCAGAACCTTTTCTCCAATCTGCGGTTGGTAAGAATGTAGCAATTTCCCATTCTGGTTCGTCAACAAGTGCAAATCGACTTCTTACTTGTTTAAACAAATAACGATGTATTGTTGGTCGAATATATTTTTGTGGAACACCATCACCTTGATTAAGTAAAGCATCTAGTGCCTTAGCACGAAGTACTGGTGGAAGATAATGTAAATTCATTCCATAAAATCCACCTGCAGCTGGACCTAGTGGAATAACTAATGGAAATGCATCATAATATGGTAATGTATCCTTATGTTTTGCATCGTAAAAATACATATACATATTACCAAATGCACCAGTCCTTGGTCTATTCCTTAATGCAATTGTTTCATCTTGCATTATTTCTGTTCGACTAACTCTTCTTAATTGTGAAGCCTTTCTACGAAACCATTCAATAGATTGTTTTGTCCGTGGGGTAATACCAGCACGGAATGCTTCTATTTCTAATTGTTGAAATAAAGTACTCATGAAGCTATTTATAACTATTTTTTAGATTTTTTGCGATATGGTTTTAGTGGTTTTAGTTTCTTTAATTTGCCAGGCATAGGCTTTGTTAGTAGTTTCATTTCTTGTAGTGTCTTTTCTGTCCATACCTGAAATTCCCAACCACGATCTTTTGCATATTCGTTTGCTGCTTCCCACTTATTCATATTTTTAACATATGTTAAACTCTCATTAATATATTGTTTTGTCCTTCTTTGACCTGTTGGTGGTACTGTTTCTTTTTCTGGTTTAATTTCAACAAGAAGTGTTTTATCTTCCATTACAATTTTTAAATCAACAAAATATTTGTGGTACTTTTTATCAACTTCATAGTAATACGGTACAACTATTTCTTCACTACTCCAATTTTTAACTTTTGGATTATCATCACACCACCGAAATACATTCCGTTCCCATAAAGAACGATAAACAACGTTAGTAAAATCGCCTTTATACTTCTTTGGGTTCTTTACTTGATATCTGCCAGAATATGCCATTTTTGATTATAAATAGAAAAATAAGTATTCAATTTATCTATAAGAGATTTACATGCCAAAATATAAATTTCCAATTGAAGATGAAACCGTTCTTTTAAGATCTAAACTTGTTATGTCGGTGTTTAAAATTACACCGCCCCAGTTTGATTCAAGAGAAATGTTATCTTCAGAACCAAAAGTAGGATTTGGAGGTGGTGAAGTAGACCCTGCTCTTGCAAGAGCTGCAGGGATTGCGAATAGTGCTTCAAACGTAGAACTTGCGCCTTTACAGGTTTCTGATACTGGCGAACAAATTGAGCTATTCATACCTCAGGTACATAATGTCAACGATATATTTAATTATGATACCGCAACAACTTTAAATGCAAGTGGTGCAACTGCATTAGCCGGACTTAACGCTGGATCAGGCGCTCTTGCCTCTCTAGGTCAAGGTTTACTTGAAGGAACTAGATCTTTTACAGATTTTTTCAGTGATGCAGGTATTGCTCGAACAGGCGCAAGAATGGCTGCAGCAAGATTAGCAAATAGTTTTGTAGGTAATCTTGTTCCCCAAGGTGTTAAAAATGTTATAGGGCTAGCAGCTCGAGTAACAGTTAATCCAAATCTTGCAACTACATTCAATGGTGTTGCAATTCGCCAATTTGTATTCCAATTTAAATTTTTTCCAAAAAGTGCAAAAGAGTCAGAGCAGGTTAAAAAAATTATTAAAGTTTTAAGGTTGAATGCTTATCCAGATGAAATTTTAATTGGTTCAGTACCAGTTGGCTTTGAATACCCTAATATGTTTAGAATTAGATTACTTTCAGGTGGAACAAATAGGCTATATGAAAATGTCGGAACTCCGATTAAAATGGCTTATCTACAAAATATACAACATGCCTACAATTCTACAGCATCCACTTTCCATGAAGATGGATCACCAACAGAAATTGATTTATCATTAACATTCTTTGAATACAGAGCATTAAATAGAAGTGACGTACAAGCAGAAGACACTGATCGATTCCATGAATATTATGGAAAACAGGCTAAAACAGGTTTTGAGCAATATACTAAACGAGATGGTCAAGGAAGGGTAATAGGTCTATAATGGCAAACTTTTTCGAATATTTCCCTCGGGTATTTTATAAATTTGGAAATGAAAAAACACCAGACGTTTTTCAAGATATTACTATGTACGCTGATGTTATAGATCAGGTTAAAGATTCAAAATCTACATATACAGATTACTATGTACAGGAAGATGAAAGGCCTGATCAAGTATCACTTAAGTTATATGGAACATCTACGTACCACTGGACATTTTTTCTTTTAAATGATAAATTAAGAGAACAGGGTTGGCCTTTATCAAATACAGAAGCAAGGAATTATGCTATTCGTAAATATCCAGATGATGTTATTACAACAAGAACTGCTCTTACATCTCTAACAGGATTTTTTAAAACTGGTGATATAGTAACAGGAAGAACATCAGGTGTCAGTTCAGTAATATTACATAGAAATCTAGACTTAGGGCAAATTTTAGTTAGAGGTAATTTTTTACCATCTGAAAGTATTGAAACAAGCGGTACTACAGATTTGGTTACTGTACAATCTATAAGCAAACAATTTAATTCAGCGCACCACTATAAAGATACTAGTGGTAGAGTAGATATTGATCCAACTATTGGGCCAGGTGCTCTGCTTACAGAAGTTACATATATGGATAGAGTAATATCACAAAATAATAATTTAAAACAAATTAGGGTATTTAAGCCTGAAAATATTAATGAAATAGTAAAATCGTTTAGAGAATCGGTTACGTTTTAATGGTAAACATTTCTAGAAATAATGATAGTAAGTATAATGTTTCTGGTTACTATTTCGAATCAATAGTTTTATCCTCCGAAAGGTTAGCAAATGAAATTGATATTAAGGAGATAGTAACTGACGTAGAAATATATGAAGATATAAATTTACCTTTTGTAACAGGTAATATAATATTAGTTGATAAGTCAAAATTTATGAATGATGTTGATATACTTGGTGCTGAAAAAATTACTATTCTTGTTTCAAGTACAGTCGAAGGTTCTAAGTCAATAGAAAAAACATTTTATATTTCTAGAATTTTAAATACAATTCGAAATGATGATCATATTGAAGTTGTTAATTTAGAAATTGTTGAAGATATATTTTATATTTCGAATTTAAAAAATGTTAATAGGTATTACAGCGGGTTCGGTACTACGATATTACAGAAACTGGCTAAATCTTTCCTTTCAAAAGAAATTAATAAAGTTTCTGAAGATTCTGGATCTATGAATTTAATTGTTCCTAATCTAGAACCAATTGAAGCTTTAATGTGGATTCGAAATCGTATGACAACAAAGGATGGATATCCATTTTATTTGTTTTCTACGTTTGCGAATAAAAATTTAACTTGTGTAGATCTTGGCACAATTCTGTCATTTGTACCTATTAATAAAACCCCATATAGAGGATATGAAGCTGCGGCATCCTCCTTTTCTCCTGGGGTTCAACATAGAGTATTAAATGGTTATAAGTTTGAAGAATCCGAAAATATGTATAACTTGATTAAAAAAGGTCTGATTGGTGCTGAGTATAGATATTTTAATACATTAAATGAAAACAAAAATAAAATCCGTTTTGATATATCAAAAGATTTATTTTCACCTTTAAAAAAGTCAGGGCTTTTAGGAAAACAGGACCAATTAAGTTTTAGTACTGATTACAAAGTAGATGGGCAATCATACAATCAAATAAGTAGCCGTACTATTACCCGTATTGGCGGATCAGGTGCTTATAGGAATTCCCCAAATGAATATCAGAAAAGTTATGATGAAAATGTCTTAACTGGTGAATATAAGAATTTTATTAAAGCAAAAGCAATGAGTGAATTCTTACAAAAAATGCCTACTACATTTAATATTGATGGTCCTGAATTTATAAAAGGAGATTCACAATATACAATTGGAAATATTATTAGTTTACAATTTTTAAATAGTCACATAAATTCTAATTCTGCTGCTCGAAGATTTGATTCTAAAAAGTCGGGAGATTATATTATAAAATCAGCAAGACATATTTTTAAAAGAGAGAAATACGATATAACTGTGACTGGTGTAAAGATGGGTAATTTAAGAAGAATATGAAAATACCAAAAAGACATATTGATTTCTATGGTGATCAGACAAGGTGGTTTGTTGGAAGTGTTGTTAGCTTGCAGGATCCGTTTAAGGTCGGTCGTATTCAAGTACGTATACAAGGAATACATTCTGATGACTTAGTCGAAATACCAGATGAAAAATTACCATGGGCCCAAGTTGTAGCACCAATTACTGAAGGTGGTACAAACGGTTTACATAACGTCCTCGGTGTTCAGCCTGGTGCACTAGTTTTTGGTCTTTTTCTTGATGGTCAGAATTCACAACTTCCTTTAATTTTTGGTTCATTACCAAAATTAGAAACAGAAAGTGAAGTAAGTAGCCTGTCGAATGAAGCACAGAATACAGATTATAACGGTACCAAGTTAACTACAATACACGATAGTAAAACACCTGATTCAGTAACTGGCGAACCAAATGTACCATATGCTGCAGTATACCCAAATAATAAGGTTACAAGAACAACATCAGGACATGCAATCGAAATTGATGACACGCCAGACGCAACGCGAATTCATATCTATCACCAATCCGGTACATTTGTTGAAATGCATCATAATGGCGATGTAGTAACACACCATAAAAATGGATTTAGAACTGTAACAGGAAATGATAAATTACATGTAACTGGTAATTTAAATATAGTAGCAGATGGACATATTACTATGGATGGGAAAACTATTAATTTAAATAGTGGTACCCAAGGAGCAGCTCGTATTGGAGATACAGCTGATACTGGAGATCAAGGTACCGGTAGTCACTTTGATGTCAACTCTCCTGGTACTAACATTATTGAAACTGGTTCTGGAACCGTATTCATCGGTGACTAACGTATAAATAAAGGAAAAAGGTTTTAAATGGCACGAAGAGCATTTTCAATTGAAGATGGTAACATCGCAACAAAAACTATTCTTACTTCGCAAGCTCGAACGTATAAGGATATTGACTTGTCTTTTGCCAAAAAAACAACAGGAGAAATATTTAAAAAAACAGATGCAGCTGCAGTAAAACAAGCAGTTAAAAATGTACTTCTTACAAGCAGATTAGAAAAACCATTTAATCCAGATTTTGGTGCTGGTCTGAATAGATTTTTATTTGATCTTGATACTACTTTTGATAGATTTGAAGTTGAAGATGCAATTGTATCTACTTTAGCAAGAGTAGAGCCAAGAGCAAGAGTAATAGATATAGATTCAGTAATTTCTCCAGATCAACATTCAGTAAATATTACCGTTAAATTTAGGGTTTTAAGTACTGATACAATCGAACAAGTAACAGTATCACTTACAAGGTTAAGATAATGACGACAATTAATTCTTCAGATTTAGATTTTAATACAATTAAAAATAGTCTAAAAACATATTTTCAATCGAAAACAGAATTTAGTGATTATAATTTCGAAGCAAGTGGACTATCCAATATTTTAGATGTGCTAGCATATAATACACATTTGAATGGTTTAGTAGCAAACTTTGGTATTAATGAATCGTTCCTGAATTCGTCACAACTAAGATCTTCTGTTGTTCAGCATGCAGAAAATTTAGGTTACTATCCAAGATCTAAAACTGGGGCAACCGCAACAATTACTCTTTCTGTTACATCAAGCGATTTATCAACATCTATTATAACTCTACCGAAATATTCCGTTTTTACTACAGATGTTGATGGAACAACTTATTCTTTTCGAACAACAGAACAATATACCGCAACAAATGACGGTACTGGAAACTTTACTTTTAAAACGTCGACAGGTTCTACATCGATACCAATTACTGAAGGTGAACAAAAAACAAAAACATTCCTCGTTGGTGAAGCTTCTGAAAACCAAATTTATGTAATACCAGATGAAACGATTGATACCTCAACAGTTTCAGTAAATGTATTTGATACTGTATCATCTTCAACATTTGAATCTTACATTAACGTTAATTCAGCTATTCGTATTGATTCAAGTTCGACTGTTTATATTATTAGAGAAATACCAAATGGTTATTATGAACTTACATTTAGTGATGGTACGATATTAGGAAAAGCACCTTCTGCAGGAAATAAAATTGTTGTAGAATATTTAGCAAGTAATGGTGCAGCTGCAAATGGTGCTAATGTGTTCTCTACATCAAATATTAATTTTGATAGCCAACTTACTGGTACTCCAAGTATTAATATTACTGTGGTTTCTCAATCAGCTGCTGGTGCTGAAAAAGAATCGCTTGATTCGATTAAAGTCAATGCACCGATTGGATTTGCAACACAACAGAGAATGGTAACATCAGAAGACTATAAAGCAATTATCTTAGAAAATTATTCATCTGTTTTAAAAGATGTTGCTGCTTGGGGTGGAAATGATAATGTACCACCTGTATATGGAAGAGTTTATGTTAGTTTAAATTTTAAGGATAATGTAACGGAATCAGTTAAAACTGAAACCAAAGGAAATATTACTACAAGATTAACAGAAAACCTAGCAATTATGAGTATTGATACGGTATTCTCTGATCCTATAACAACTTTCTTAGAAATTACTACATCATTTAATTTTGATCCTGACCAAACAAATTTAACAGCTGAAGCAACCCAAACATTAATTGAAAATACAATAACACAATTTTTCAAAAATAATCTTAATACCTTTGATACTACATTCCGAAAATCTAATATACTAACTGAAATTGATGGTTTATCGCCAGCCATTCTTAACTCACAAATGACTGTTAGAATGCAGCAACGATTTACACCAACAGTTGGTACACTTGCAAATTATACAATTACATTCCCTCAAAAGATTGCAAACCCTGATGATGTATTACATACTGTACATAGTACTGGGTTTACATTTAATAATGTACTTGCAAAACTAGAATGTAAACTAACAACCAATAAACTTCAAATTGTTGATTTTACATCAGGTGAAATATTAGTAGATAACATTGGTACATTTAATTCCAGTAGTGGTACAGTTAATTTAGTTGGATTTAACCCAACAGCAATCCGTGGTACTGAAATTAAAGTAACAGTAAGACCAGCAAATGAAAGTACTATTAGACCATTAAGAGGTTATATACTTGAACTTGATAATAGTGTATCAGCTGCAGGAGCATTAATCGATAATCAAGAAACCCCATCTATTATAACGCAGTACTCATGACACATTCACTTGAAGACTTAGATCGAAGAAAACTTAGGCTTGACGTTCCGGCTGTATCCAGGCTTTTACCTGAATATTTTCAATCGGAATACGGTGTAGATTCTGGATCATTAACAAAGCTTTTAGATCTTTACTATGAATATTTGGATAGTGATGGTGTACATTCATTCCATAAAGAAATATCTAATCTTTTCCTTGCAAGAGATCCTTCCCAAAATTCAGAAACATATCTAGATGAAATAATAAAAGAAACCGGTAACGGTTTACAATCTTCTTCTTTCTTCCAAAATCCAAGATTAATGGCAAAGCTATTACCTTTATTTTACAAATCAAAAGGTTCTCTTGTTGCAACAGAAGGATTTTTTAGAGGATTTTTTGGTGAGCAAGCTACGGTCGAATACCCAAAAGACGAACTTCTCTATGTTGGTGGTATTGATGCAACAGGGAATCAAGGACGTATTGGATATGAATATCAGAATAGAATTCAAGATAATGCAATCTACCAAATTTTTTCCGTTTTAATTAAAACAGGGTTATCTGTATCGGAATGGAGTTCTCTTTATAAAAGGTTTGCCCACCCCGCAGGTTTTCATTATGCAGGATTAGTACAACTTGAAGAAGATGGTATTATTACTTTTAATGCACAAGGTATAAATCCACTTGAATCTAGTACTGGTGATATTGTTATATTGGATGAAGCAACTCAAATTATTACTACAGCATTTACACAGATAACTGCAATACTTGATTCAAGTTTCAATGGGGATCCTGCTACTGATGGTGTGTTTAGATTAACTGTAACACAGCCACTTGAAGTATTTAAAGATGTTATTACTAATGATTTACGTAAATTTTATCCTTCCCTGGCAAAATTAGTTACTCCAAATTCATTTACGTTTGATAATTCAGCAATAGAATATAATGCAACTTTTAATGATAGTGAGCATCAAAGACCAATTATACAAAAAGACGGAACATCATTTTCTGTTTATCAAGTACCGGATTCGAATTTTAGATATGTAGAAGATTCACCAGGTGCTACCAATGTGTATAATTTATTAAATTTTTCAATCCAGGCCAACGCTGCCCCGTTAGTTTCAATCAATTGGGGTGGAGTAGCTCACACTATAGCAGGATATAATGG
>VTLG01002095.1_pt1 | contig 10542 bp, 8 predicted proteins | sample 4694571 | NCBI WGS metagenome assembly VTLG01 (sample SAMN12604809, study PRJNA352737) | marine metagenome | biome: ENVO:00000447; feature: ENVO:00000209|ENVO:00000569|ENVO:01000036; material: ENVO:00002151; isolation source: viral sequences binned using virsorter ... | reverse complement strand
GTTTGAGTTTTTCCTAGCAACAGAACTTGGTAAGACAGTGCAAGAACTCAGAATGAATATGACTGAGGCAGAGCTTATTTATTGGGCTGGATATTATGAGATTAAAGCTGACGAAGAAAAGAAGGCGCTGCAACGACAAAAACGCAATTCAAGGTAATATAGAGTAAAGGTTTTTTTTTATTTGTGGCAGAAGCAGTCGTTAGATTAAGAGTTGATGCCAGCGGTGCGACTAGGGCTTTAAATGGTGTTCAGAATCAGACAAATAAACTACAGAACTCATTTAATGGCTTAAAAAGTGCGATTCTTGCATCAGGTATTGTTTTAGTTGGAAGGCAAGCAGTAAAAACTTCAGCTAATTTTGAGAAGCTAAATGTAAGATTAGGATTGCTTACAAAAAGCAGTTCTGATTTTGCAAAGTCACAACAGATTGCGGCAGATGCACAAAAAGCTTTTGGCTTAAGTGCGACTGAAGCTCTTGAAGGTGTAACAGATATAACAGCAAGATTAGCTCCACTTGGCACATCAGTTGAAGATATAAGAACTGTATTCTTTGGATTTAATACGGCAGCAAAACTGGCTGGTGCATCAGCGATAGAATCATCAAACGCATTTAGGCAATTAGCACAGGCTCTCGGCTCAGGAAGGCTGGCTGGTGATGAATTTAGGAGTGTTTCAGAACAAGTACCAACTGTTCTTGCACCCATAGCTGAAGAGCTTGGAGTAACTATAGGAGAACTAAAAAAATTAGCTGCTGATGGCAAATTAACCAGTGATGTTGTTTTGAGAGCTTTAGGAAGAATAGGAAATGAGGGAAGTGGCTTTCTGAAAGAGTTATTAAAAAATGACCCTACACAAGTATTTAAAAACTTTAGTAATGCGACAGAAGATTTATCAAGAGCCTTTGGAAGTCAATTAAGGCCAGCGGTTGAAGAAGTGACAAAAATATTAACAACATTAATTATAAAAGTTACGGAATTTGTTAATTCACCTGCAGGAAAAGCAGCAATGATCTTAACATCTATTGCTTTTGCCGCAAAAGGAGTTGCAGCAATTTTACCACTGGTAGCGATTGGATTGCAGAAAGTTGCTTTTGCTGGTGGATTGGCAACTATCGCTTTAAATGCGTTGCCTTTTGTTGCTGTTGCATCAGCTATTGGACTTGCGACTACGGCTTTGATAGCCTTTATAGATAAACAAAAAGAAAAAAATAAAGCACTTAAAGAGGGAGGTAAAGCTGAATTAAAAGCTGCAATAGAAACTCTTAAAACTGAAAGAGCAAAAGTAGCAGCACAAAAGAGAGGTGTTGCTTTTCAACAAGAAAGACTCGACAAGTTAGATGAAGAAATAGAAAAACTAAGAGAACGCTTAAGACTATTAAACAAATCAAATGATGCACAAGAAGAGGGCAAAGAAAAAACAGATGAACAAGAAAAAGCTACTGAAAAATTAAAAGAAAAATACATGGAAATTGGTAAAGCTGTAGAGGAGGGAATAGTTCAAAATTTAACAGATGCTGTTATGGGAACTAAAACGTTGGCAGAAGCAGCAATAAGTGTACTTGAAGAACTGAAAAGAAAATTGATAGAAGTTGCAATACAACAGGCAGTATCTGGTATTGGCAATTTTATAGGTGGTGTTTTAGGTAATGTCTTTACTGGTGGAAACTCATCTAAGGTGCCGAAAGTTTCAGCCGACTCTATGGCACTAGGTAAAGCAGCCTCAGAAGCTACAGGCATACCTATGGTATTGCCAGCGGGTTCATTTGCTAAAGGGGGTAGACCGCCTGTAGGACAGCCTTCATTAGTTGGAGAACGTGGCCCTGAATTATTTGTTCCTTCAACTGCTGGCACTATCATTCCAAATGACCAACTAGGTGGCTCATCTATCACAAATAACATTAGTATTAGCGTAGATGCCTCTGGCTCATCAGTGCAAAGTGATGGTGATGGACAGCAGTTTGGCGAGGCCCTCGCATCTGCAATACAATTAGAAATAGTTAAACAGAAACGAAGTGGAGGTTTGCTTGGTTAATGGCTACATTTGATGATTCAACACTAGGAACTACTACAGGTGCAACAACCCCAACATATAACTCTGTAGAAAGTGCTTCGCCCAAAAATATTACAGTGCAGTTTGGTGATGGCTATATTTCACGCAGTACGTTTGGTCTTAATCAAAACCCAAAATCATATAATTTTACTTTTCCTGTTTCTGTTGCTGATGGTGACAAGATTTTAGCTTTTTTTGACGCAAGGGCAGAAGATTCAGCAAGTTTTACATTTACACCACCAGCTACTAGCACTCCAAGAAAATTTATTTGTGAAAGATATAGCAGAACAAACACTTATTTAAATAGAGTTACAATACAAGCAACGTTTGAGGAGGTGTTCCAACCATGACTATTCCTGTTGTACAACTACAAAAATTAAATAGTTTTGCCTTAATTGAGTTGTTTCAAATTAATTTAGTTTCTAATATTCACTACCTTTCAGACAGTCCGCCTAGCAATATTCTTTACAGATTTCATAACGGAACTAATGAAATTAATACACAAATTGTATGGGATGGTAATATTTATACTCCTATAGCTTGTAAGGCTGAAGGATTTGAAACTGGTAATAATACAACAATGGCTAGACCTACCTTAACTTTTGCTAATGTAGGCGGGACAATTTCAACAATATTAGAAATTGTAAACAACAATATAAGGGTTCAGTTTGGCAATACTTCTGTTAATGATTTACAAAGAGCCGAAGTCGTAAGAATAAGAACATTAGCTGAGTTTTTAGATAATGCTAATTTTACAGGTGACAATCCATATGGAACACCAGATCCAACAAAAGAATTAGAAAGACAGGAATTTTTAATTAATAAAAAAATAGTCGAGAATAATCAAATATGTAGTTTTGAGCTTGTTAACACAGTGGACATTGAAGATTTACAGTTACCACGCTTACAAATTACAAAGGATAGATTTCCTGCTGTTGGGAGCTTTGTATTTCAATGATGTGGAAACAAGAAGCAAAAAAACATTTTCAAGAGTGTAAACCAGCAGAGGGTTGTGGTCTGTTGGCTGAAAAAGATGGTAAAGAATTTTTTTGGCCTTGTAAAAATCTCGCTTCTCATGTTAATAAAGAAATTACTTTTGCAATAGACCCTTTAGATTATGCTGCCTGTGAAGATAGTGGTGCTGAAGTATTGGCAGTGCTACATTCTCATGTGGAAGGCAGTGCAGAGCCTTCAGAAGCGGATAAAAAGAACTGTAAGGCATATATGATGGATTGGTATATTTATTCTGTACAAGATAATAATTGGCATTATATGGAGACAGAATTATGTTAAAAAAAATTAAATTGTATGGTCCACTTAGAAAATTATGTGGTGTAAAAGAATTTGAGGCAGATGTTTCAAATGTAGATCAAGTTTTAAGTTATATAAAAGTAAATTATCCTAATACAAAGCAACATTTTACTGAATGTTTTTACAGCGTACAAATGAATGATATAGATATTACTTTTAAAAATTTAATTATCAAGGGCGAAGGTGATATAAAGGTTATACCTTTTATAAGTGGCAATTTTCTTGAATTTTTTATTACTTTATTTGCTGGTTTTATAAATCCCTTAGTAACTGGTACAGCAGCACTTATTGGCGCACTTACTGTGGCTGGTGTTTCAATTCTTGTAGATTTACTAACCCCTAAACCGCCAGAACAAAAAACTGACCCACAGATTGAATCTTTTCTTAGCAACCAAACTATAAATACTACAAAAGCTGGAGGTGCCGCCCCTTTGGTTTTTGGAGAGGCTTTAGTAGGTTCTGTTGTAATCAGTGCTGGTGCTGATACAGTAAGGATAACTGATAACTCTCCTTAATATGGTAAGAGAAATAAGTAATAAGGATTTTGTATTATCCGAAAATCTACCAACTAATGCTTTAAAGGCTGAACAATTTGTTACTCTTCTAGATTTAGTGTCTGACGGTGCAGAGATTGAGGGTTTTGCAACACCTTCTAGAAATAGTATTCCCATACCGACAAGTATGTTAAGACCCGCAACACCACAAAGCCCAGAATTTACCAGTGACGCAGAAAGGACGTATATATCATTAGCACAAAGAGACATCTTTTTAGATGGACGTGCGATAAGAACACTAGGCGGTGTTGAAAATATAAAAAAAACAGCACTAGCTATAAGGGTAGGCCAAGCCGGTCAAGACCTTATGGCTGGTATTAATGAATTTAGAATTGCAGGTAATTTAAATCCAGCAATTGTTAGAAACAACCGAAATCCAGAAGGAAATGCAGTTAGTGGTACTGTAGATCCTGGAACTAATATAAACAACACCCCAAGAGCTGTAATTGTCACATTAAATTGGGCTTCTTTAAGGCAAATAAGTCCTGATGATGGTAGTTCTCAAGAATTAGGAGTAAATTTTGGTGCATTTAGAGGAGTAAACCCTGTTTTAATACAAATTAGATTAATAAGTAATGCTGGTAATCTTATCTCCAATAGTAGGTTTCCAGTTAATGGATTTTCAGTTGGACCATACAGTGCAGATTACAGAATAGATATTCCTTTTGGTTATTGGGGTTCGGCAAACGCAAGAAGTGTTCATTATCCTATAACAGTACAGGTAGTGAGAGAAGATCTTGAGTTTAGAGCCGATCCTGCAATTGGGAAAAATCCACATTCTGATAGTGGAAGAAATCTTCTTGAAGAAGGTCAAAGAAGATTTACTGAATTTTCTTTTGCAGGATTACAAGGTGTAATACCTCAAGTACCAACACTTACTGAATTTAAAAATACAGCATATATCGGATTAAGATATTCAGCGGAGCAGTTCCCTAATATCCCACAAAGAAAATATTTGATAAGGGGTATTAAAGTAAAAATTCCAACTGGAGTAACTGTCGATATTCCTAATGCTGGTCGAATAGAGTACCCAGCTAATTATACATTTACCGAATTAACAACAATTAAACATTGGACATCTGATCCTGTTTGGATTTTATATGGACTTTTAACAGAGAGTTATGGGTTAGGTTTAAGTGAAGCAAAGATTGATAAAGCATCATTTTATGCAGCAAGTACTTATTGCTCTGGTTTAATAGCTGGCAAACCAAGATATTCTTTTAATGGAGTAATAAAAACAAGAAAGGCAGCACTAGATGTGATAAAAGATGTATGCGGGATGATGAGAGCAAGTTTATATTACAGAAATGGATCTTTAAAAATTGGTATTGATAGACCAGAAACTACTGTTTCATATTTATTTACTAATGCAAATGTTGTTGATGGGGTTTTTAGTTACTCTGGAGTAGATAAAGATAAAAAGTATTCACAAGTAAATGTTTCTTATTTTAATAATACTATTCAAGAAAACGATCAAATTTCTGTAAGAGAAGAAAGTAATTTTCAAAGATTTGGTTTAAATCAAATAAATGTTCAATCTTTATTTACAACGGACAGAGATCAAGCAGTAAGATTTGGCAGATCGATTGTTTACAGTTCAAATTTTGAAACAGAATTAGTAACTTTTGACTGCGGGATTGAGGCTGCCTGTATATTAGAACCTTTTATGGTTATAAAAATTGCAGATAGATCAAAAGAAACTATTAGAACATCAGGTCGTATAAAGTCAGTAAGCACATCAGGTAATACTACAACTATAGTTGTTGATGATAGTACTGAGACTTCTTTAGGTGTTGCTGGCGATAGTTTTTCAATTATTAGAAAAGATGGATCTGTACAGGAAAGTGTTATACAAACTGTAAATGGATCGACTATTACAGTATCACCATCTATTAGCACTAATTCTGCGACTGATCCTATAGCTGGCACAATCTTTGCTATTAAAACAGGTAATGTTCAACATAAAAAATATAGAATAACAAACATAAAACAAAAAAATAATTTTGTTTTTAATATCACAGCCTTAAATTATGATGATAATAAATATGCTTATATAGATAATTTTGGATCAACTTTTTTTGGATTAGGAAGCGAACCTACTACTTTACTTGAAGGATTACCAGCACCAGAAATTCATGAATTAAAAGAAGAGCTTGTGGTTGTTAATAATAGAGCACAAAGTAATATTGTATTGAATTTTGCTCATGTTGATGGTGCTAGAGTCTATCAGGTTGCATATGAATTTAATGGCGGTGATCCTGTTGTTACAAATGTATCAGACAATCATTTTAAAATTATGAATAACAAAGCAGGTAGTTATAAATTTACTTTAAAAACAATAGCAACGTCATTTTTTACAAGTACTAATGGATCTGAAAAAACTATAGAGGCTCTAGGTTTATCAATACCACCAGCGGCTGTTTCAAATTTGCGATCTGAAGAAAGTGGCAATAACTTAATTTTAAAGTTTGATCGTGCTACTGATAAAGATGTATTGTTTGGAGGAAAAGTAAGAATCAAATATGCTTTAGTGTCCGATGGTACTGCTATTGAACAAAATGCAAATATTCTTCTTGAGGTAGATGGTAATACAGATCAAGTTACAATTAATGACTATCAAAGTGGGGAATATTTTGTCAAGTTTATAGATGTTGCTGGAAATGAGTCGCCAAGCGTAACTTCTGTTGTTGTTAATAGAACTATTACATCTGAGAATTTACTAGCTGCTCAGATTAGAGAAAATACTAATAATTTTCAAGGTACAAAAACAAATGTAGTTTATGATTCATCTATAAGTGGTTTAAGACTTACAAGTGGAACAACCATTGATTCGCTAACAGATTTTAATACTTTAGCTTTAGCAGATGGAACAACTTTCTCTAATATTGATGATGTTGTTTCTGGTATAACTTCATCAGGCAACTATGTATTTCAAAATGATATTGATTTAGGTGCGACATTTAGATTACATATAGAGCCACATTTTAAAAAATCTGGCTTTAATACTAATAGTTTATTTGATTCTTTTACAGATAACATTGATACTTGGCCTGATATTTTTACATCTAGTGCAGTAGTATTTGACAAATCTGCGGAACTTACTTTTCAAGTAGCAAAAAGTACGACAGCAACTGCAAGTACAAGTTTTGAAACATTTACAAATACAGATATAATTGCAAGAACTTTATCATTTAAGGTTTTAGTAAATAATGATAGCGGTTATGAAAATGTAGATATAGAAGAATTAGGTGTTAATTTATTTTTTAGACCAAGAACTGAAAGAAGTATTGATAACAGCAGTGCAACAGATGGGGTTTTAACAAGTTCTGGAAGTGGTGCAACTACAGTAAATTTCAACAAAAAGTTTTTTATGGGAACAAGTGCTGTTGGTGGAAGCACAACAAAATTTAAACCAGTAATTGGTATCAATATAAATAATATGCAATCTGGTGATTTCTTTACTATTGATAGTGTCTCCTCAAGTAATTTTGTTGTAAGTATAAAAAATGGCTCAAGCTTTGTAGCTAGACAATTTACATATAATGCTTTCGGATATGGAGAAGGGTAGTATAATAGGAAAAACATAAAGAAAAATGGCAAAACCAGATGATTTTGTAGTTGATAATGCTTCGGGTTCAGCGGTTAGAACTGATCTAAATAATATTTTTGATGCAATAAGTATTAACAATGGATTTGGTTCCGTACCTACCCAGAAGTACAAATATATGTGGTACGCAGATACAGGAACACAAAAGATGTCGTTTTATAAAGCTAATGCGACAGATAAATTAGATTTTATAAGCCTTACTGATGGTAGTTTTTTCGGCCCCAATGGTACTGCTGCAAACCCTTCTTATACATTTACTAACTCGACAAGCACTGGTTTGTTCAGGGCAGCTTCTAATGAAGTAGGTGTATCTTGTAATGCTTTCAATATTGCAAAATTTACGGCAGATGACTTTAATGTTTTTGGTGATTTAAAAGTTGCACACCCAGCTGGATCAGATACAAAACTAGATATATCAGCACAAGGCTCATCTGATGATGCTGATCTAAATCTTATTGCTGACTCAACACATACCAATTATGGATTAAGAATGAAGAGATTTGATGGTGCTAATGGCGAATCACGTTTAAATCATAGAGGAACAGGCATTTGGTCGTTTATTTCAGATGAAGCTGCTGATATACAATTTAGAACAGATGCTACTCATAGATGGGCAATTAGAGCAAATGGAGCTTTAGAATGGCTAGGACATAACTATACCCTTACTCCAACTGGAAGTGCCAACTCATTCACTGGGTCAATATTAGCGAGAGGAATTGTAAGCAGAAAAGGTACACAGCCCGGTGCTGCTATTGCTAACCCATATAATTTTTACTGGACTGGCACAGTTTTACAATGTTGGGTTGATGCTGTTAATACAGGAAATGTAAGTGGTCCGAGTTCAGACTATAGAATTAAACAAAATATTGCCTTACAGACTGAATCTGGAATTGATAAAGTTAAACAATTAAAGCCTGTTACCTATCAATATAAAGACTATAGCGTTTTTAAAGGTGATGGAGTTGATAGAGAGGGTTTTATAGCTCATGAAGTACAAGAAGTTATTCCAAGTGCTGTAAATGGTGCAAAAGATGGTGAAGAAATACAATCACTTAATATGGACGCAATGGTTTCTGTTTTAACAAAAGCATTGCAAGAAGCGGTTGCTAAGATAGAGACATTAGAGGCAAAAGTTGCTGCACTTGAGGCTGGTTAATGGCAATTCAACCTGGAACGTATAATTTTACAGTTCAGAGGAGATCAGATCATACGATTCCTTTGTTATTTAAAGACGGCAATAATAATGCAATAAATTTAACAGGATTCACTGTGGTAGCACAGGTTTGGGAAGAAACACGAACCACAAAATATGCTGATTTTAGTGTTACTTATACTGATAGAACAGCAGGATCAGTGAGTATATCATTAACAGATGTCCAGACTGCTACTTTCACACCAGAAGTTTTAAAATATGATGTTTTGATAGTAGATGGATCGGGCAACAAAGAATATTATTTAGAAGGTACTATATTTGTAAGTGAAGGTTATACATCAACATGACTTCTGTAAATGTTACAACTCAAAAGAATACGGTTACAGTCAATGGAGAGACTTCTGTTGTTACCGTAACTGTAGCTGGACCACAGGGAGCTTCGGGACCACAGGGCCCATCTGTTTCTGATGGTGATAAAGGTGCTATTACAGTAAGTAATAGTGGAACTACTTTTGCTGTCAATGATGATGTTATAACCACTTCAAAAATAGCTGATGATGCAGTAACGGCAGATAAACTTGCTAATTCTATAAATACAGAGATAGCTGCTAATACTGCAAAAGTTAGTAATGCTACTCATACAGGTGATGTTACAGGTTCTACTGCTTTAACTATTGCTGATGATGCAGTAACTTATGCCAAGATACAGAACGTATCAGCTACAGATAGGGTATTAGGTAGAGATTCAAGTGGTGCTGGTGATGTAGAGGAAATCAGTCCAGCAAATTTACGCACCATGATAAATGTGGAGGATGGTGCAACTGGAGACCAGACAGCAGCAGAAATAAGAACTTTAGTTGAATCAGCTTCAGATAGTAACGTATTTACAGACGCAGATCATACAAAGTTAAATAACATTGAAACTGCTGCTACTGCTGACCAGACAGGTGCAGAAATCAAATCTTTATACGAAGCTGAAAGTGATACAAATGCTTTTAGTGATGCTGAAAAAACTAAACTATCAGGGATAGAAGCTAGTGCTACAGCAGACCAAACAGATGCAGAAATTAAAACTGCTTACGAAAATAATAGTAATACAAATGCTTACACAGACGCAGAAAAATCAAAACTTGCAGCAATAGAGGCTAGTGCAGATGTCACTGATGCAACTAATGTAGATGCAGCAGGGGCGGTAATGAACAGCGATAGTACAACTGCCGCAATGAGTTTTGTTGTTGATGAAGATAATATGTCATCAGATAGTGCAACTAAAGTACCTACACAGCAATCAGTAAAAGCTTATGTTGACTCTGAAGTTGCTGGTGTTGTTGATTCTGCACCTTCAGCACTTAATACATTAAATGAACTTGCTGCTGCACTTGGGGATGATGCAAACTTTTCAACTACTGTTACTAATTCAATAGGAACAAAACTACCTTTAGCTGGCGGTACAATGACAGGCAACATTGTGATGTCTGGTTCGCAAACCGTTGATGGCAGAGATGTTTCTGCTGATGGAACCAAATTAGATGGTATAGCTGCAGGAGCTGAAGTAAATGTACAGGCTGATTTTAATGAAACTGATAATACAAGTGATGCCTTTATAAAAAATAAACCTACAATTCCTACTAACAATAATCAATTAACTAATGGAGCAGGATTTACAACTAATACAGGAACAGTAACAGGTGTTAGTGGCACTGCACCAATTACCTCAAGCGGTGGTACGACACCAGCAATAGGCATTTCGGCTGCCACAACAAGTGCTGCTGGTTCTATGAGTGCAGCAGATAAAACAAAATTAGATGGTATAGAGAGTGGAGCTACCGCAGATCAGACTGATGCAGAAATCAGAGCAGCAGTTGAGG
>VTLG01009162.1_pt1 | contig 10543 bp, 7 predicted proteins | sample 4694571 | NCBI WGS metagenome assembly VTLG01 (sample SAMN12604809, study PRJNA352737) | marine metagenome | biome: ENVO:00000447; feature: ENVO:00000209|ENVO:00000569|ENVO:01000036; material: ENVO:00002151; isolation source: viral sequences binned using virsorter ... | reverse complement strand
CTCTTCTAGTTGCTGTGATTTTATACTCTTTTTTCTAGAATTAACTGCTTTAGCAATTTCATCCTTTGGAAAGTTTCTAGCAATACTCATTAAAGTAGCATCAAATACACCTCCAATAACCATACCTTCGGTTACATTTTTTAACGTTTTCATTAGTGGACCATCAGTTTCTTGTGTAGCTAATGGTGTATCTAACCAAGGGAAACGTTCTTTTAATATTCCAGAAACATTATCTTGTTGGGAATCTTTATCTAGCAAGTCAAATCTTGCACCGACTTTAGCACCTTGTATTAAATTTTGTGCAAATGATAAACCCTTGCCTGCTTTTCCAAATCCACCAGTTGTACCTAATGTAACTCCAACTTCTGTTATACCTCTTAATGCAGCACCCCACCAAGTTTTAGTTTCTAGTGGGTCATTTTCTTGATATAACAAACTGTCCCATTCAGTTTGGTATCCTTCTTCAGTTGCAGATTCTTCCTGCATCTCTCCAGATATAAAGTCAATGACTCTTTCAGGAATAGTAATAAGGTTAGCAGCAGCGTCTCTTGTACCAGCTATTGGAGCTTTAACTGTGTCGGCAATGTAGTCACCTAAGTTTGCTTTCTCGTCTGGTTTGTTAGCTTCAGCTTTAGCTTCTTCTTCCTGTGCTTCTTGTTCTCTTAATGCAGCGCGTTCTTGCTCTGCTTCTTGCATGTTGATTACTGCCTCGGCAGTTTCCTGTTCGGATAACCCTGTACCAGATATGCCTATCTCAATAGTCGGGTCAAATTCTTCATTCATAGTTACCACGGTAATTATTGCCAAATGTAAGGCAAGTAAACCGCAGTTACTCGTCCTTTATCATTAAGGCTTTTTTGTTATAAATGGATGTTTTAGCGTTTTGATCTCCTGCTCCTTCTGATAAAAGTCTTGCTCTTGTTATACGTCCGCGAGTAGGGAATTTATAAATTAAATTTAAAATTTCTTGATTATATTTTTCGTCTTGTTTATCTATTTTAGCATCTGGTACTAAAAATTTAATTTGAGCATTAGCTAAATCTATAGGATTAACTCCTAATCTCATAGCTAAGTCTTTGTAATAACTAGGTATTGCTTTTGCTTGTTTTAGATCACTATTATACCAAGCAACTAATCCTTTATCTATTTCTTCATTAGTTGTAATTTTCTGAGTTCTCCATTTACCACCACCTGACTCGTTCATTGAACCTATCATCATACGGTGGTAAGTTTCATCTCCATCATCTGAAAAATCAGTCTGCATATATAACTTTAATGTTTGAGGATTCTGTATCGCTCTTTGTACTGCATTTAATCCAGCCTCCATAGCTTGTTCTGGAGTAGATACAACCTGTCCATTACGTATATAAGTATTTTTATATGTTTTGTTAAATAGTTCTGTTAGATTCTCATTGAGTCTTAACCATTGTGGAGACTTAATATCATTTTCTCCAAATGTAGATTCTGCGCCTTCGTTAGTGTAAGCCTTAATATATTCACCAGCTCTTTTATGATCGTCAGTACCGGGTACTGTAGCTCCTGATTCTATTATTTTATCTTTGTATTTATTATAAATTTTTGTACTTACATTAGCTAATTCAAAATCATATACACCACCTTGGTAGCGGATAGATTCTTGAATCATATTCTCAGCTTCAGCATCATCTAAATGTCCAGCTAAAGCTCCTGATATTTCAGAAGGAACATAACCATACTTTTCTTTATAGATACCCATCATTTGAACTTTTTGGTCATTTGATAAATCAGTTAAAGATCTAATGGTTTCTACATCAGCTATTATACTAGCTTGTTTTTCTTCTTCTCTAGCGTTAGCACCTAACTTAGCTGCATCAGCTAGTTCACCGGGTAGACCTTCCCACTCTTTCCAAGAACCCATAGTTTTAATAGAACCATCACGAGCTGTTATTTCGTGATTAACTATAGACATAGCTTCTGGGTAAGATATTTTATTATTACTAACAAGGTCTATTAGATTTTCTTTAAAAGCTATTCTTCCAGCTTGTATAGATACTCTATTTCTAGCAGCATATCTAGCAGCCCAATCATGTGCAAGTTGATGTCCATCTTCTGGGTTAGCAGTAGCAAATCCTACCTCTATCATTTTAGAGTCGGATTCTTGTACTTGTATTTGATAAGCCTTTTCTCTTTTTACAGCTTGCTCTTTTCTTCTTTTAGCATCAAACTTATCTATTTCAGGCTTAACAACAGTAGCTACAAGAGCATCATTTAAGCCTGCAAATTGTTTAGCATACTCAAATTTAATTTTAGTATCTAAAGCTGCTTGTTCTGCTGGAGATAGATCATCCAAGTGTCCAACAGACACTGGCTTACCATCCCTAATAACATCTATCTTTGTAGTTTCGTAAGCATCATAAACATATTGGTCGTAGTCTTTAGCTTTTTGTAAAGCATATTGTTCTGCAACCATATACTTTTCCCAACCAGCCATCTTACGAAATTCTTGAGCGGTGATACTGTCACCGGTTTCAGCTTCGTATTTAGATGCAAATTCTTGAGTAGCGATATCGTCATCAAATAGTTGCGACCTCTCTCCTCTAAACCTTGCTTCTAATTCTGGACTTACACCTCTAGTTAAGATATCTAATTTAATTTCTGCTTCTCTATCTGCTCTGTGTTTTTCTTGTTTTTGTTTAATAACGTTGCCGATAGTTGAAGAAAGGTTAGATAAACCTTCCCACATTTTTGCATCATTTCTTAACTTTTCGTCACCTTCTGCTTTTAACTGTTGAAAATATTTTTCTTCATTTTGTTGTATCTGTCTGTCAGATTTCTCTTGTTCTGGAATGATGTCCACGATTTCTTGAGGGGTTACTGACTGACCCGTAATATTATATTGTGGAATCATAATTAATTATACAAATTGACAAAGTTATCAGTAGCTTTACCAAAGCCAAAAGCAGGATTACTTGGCATAGCAGGAGCTTGTGATATAAAGTTAGGATTATAAGTAGGAGTGGCTCCAATATTACTATAGCTATAATCTCCTGCACCTTGGTTCATTTTTAAACCATCACCTTTACCTTCCATACCACCTAGTCCTTCACCTAGTGCATTTGCCATACCCATCATCAATACGAGACCCGGGCTCTGCATCTGTGGAGGAGGTGGTACAAAATCTTGTATTGGTGCAATGGCAACTTTACTAAATGATCTATTAAGTTGTGTTTTTAATTGTCTGTTAACGTCAGCCATAGCTTCTTTACCTTGGTACTGAGCTGTAGCTAAACCTCTTGATCTTAATGCTTGAGCAATACCAAAGTTACCGCTATTTTGAACTAACTGTTTAGCTAACGATTTACCTCTAATACCTCTTTCTGCTGCTGATGCTTCAATCATACCTTCATTAGCTAACATTTTTTTGAAGTCTTCTTGATTTTCTAAAATAGCTAAAGATCTTGCATTATTTAATTGTATTTGTGTTCTTGTGTAAGCACGCTGAGCTGCTATATTTGCTAGATCAACTTCTTGGTCAAACTGTACTTTCTTAGATTGATAAGTACTTCTTGTCTGCATCCAATTACGTTCTCTGACTTTTAATTTATGCGCGTACTCTTTTCGTTTTTGTTTATTGTTAGCGGACGCTTGGGCTGCTCCGCCTACTGCGGATACTGCTGGTCCTATTGCTGCTGGACTGCACACGGGCAAACTCGATAAAGGATAAATTGTTTGGTCCGTAGGAAAATTTGCGTAAAAATTTAAAACCTAAAAACCTAAGTAACTTTAAATGGACTTTGTTTCTTGCGTCAACAATGTTCCACAGTAACTTTTCTGTTCTTGCATTCACATACCGTTTAGCTTCACGAGCAAAGGTATGAGGATAATCGTAGATAGCATCCGTACATAACATCCAGATCTGTCCATTACTATGGACGCCTGCCATGCCTGCTATCTTTCCGTTGGGTACCTTAAAATACACTGAATCACAGTTGTTTATTCCAACTACCAGTGCATTTTCAGGGTCATGTCCATGACCTTCAGTAACCTCTCTACGGTCATCGGGTAATAAATTAGAAGCCACCTGTAAGGCAGCTTCCAATGTTGCTGGGTGAATGTATTTAGACACGCTGATAAAAATTGTTGTTAAGTACTCCTTCCCATGTAAGGGTATGTAAATTTGCAGGAGCTGGGTGTGTTGATTTAATTGTTAAACTGGCGTTTATATTTCTGTCATATACAGGAACTGTTCTTAAAACATTATCATCAAAAATACCAGAAGTATTAGCTAAGTACTGGTTAGCTGGAGTTACTTCAAATAATTCTGTATAATCTTCTCTTCCTAATCTAGCTAATGTAGTTTCATATACTCCTACTGGTCCAAATCCAAGTTTGACTCTATGTAAAATAGTATTAGATCTAGTGTCAGCTCTGAAGTTTTGACCAGACTGAGTTACATAATACAATGTGGGTATTGTAATTGACATTGTATATAAGTAACCAATATAAAAAGCCTGACCTGTCCAGTCTCCGGGTATTTCTAAGTTACTACCATTAACTGTTACTTCTTGATAATTACCAATAGTCAACGCTGGATTAGCAGGGTCATCTATATCATATGCTGCTATCTGACCTACACCATTAAGACCTGATGGTTTGGGAAATGTAGTTTTACCACCACTATAAGCACTTGATGCTAGAGCTGATACTGGCATTAAATAATCCAGATGCACTCTATTATCATTAAGAGCTACAGTGTTGGCATCCATTTTTATAGAAAACTTTAACAACTCACGCTGAGAATTATTTTCTATTACTACAAACAAAGCATCGTCTTGCATACAATGATATTTAATTGTTCCCGGTAAAGTCCATCTAAACCAAGCAGCTAATTTTCTTTCAGTAATTTGATCGAAATACTTATATCCGTATAAAGTTGATTGGTCATTTTCACTAAATAATATAAGTGAGTTTTCCCTAGAGTTACTTATTAATTTTAAATCATTCTCAAATAATCTAGATACAACAGCACTTTGTTCAATAACCTGTGGTTCTCCTTCTCTCTGTACCTGTGCCATTTCAAAAAATCTGGAGTGTTTACCAGCATTATCTAAAAAGCCTATGGTAGTACCAAGAGAGATAGGGTTAGTTGTAAAGTTAAAGTTGTAAGTAGAAAGAGCATTTATTTTAGCGGTGGTAGGGCTGAATACGTCACTATCTGTAGTGAGCATAAACTGTTGGTTTTTACTAAATAAAACTAAACCAGTGTTTACTTGTATTCCATCATATAATATTGCTGGATATTCTGAACTAGCTGCTATATCAATAGGGTCACTAGCTATAAGTTGTATAGCTGACTTAGCGAAAAAATTAGTAAAGTCTCCGGGACGAGACATAACTATATTCTCATCAGAAAGTAAAGCAAGCCTATTTCTAAAGAACAACATTTGAGTTATAGGATTACCTATAAAAGAAGGTTCTGGGTTAGTTACATCATCACCTACTATAGCGTTGTCCCACTGTGGAACTGGGTAGCTTTTACTAGCAATAGTATAGTTACCACCTTTTTGTTCTGTAAGTCTAAAGTTACCGTCAGCAGTTCTAATTAGAATTACTGGCATAGTGGTGTTATTAAACTTTATAGCTCTACCCGGCTTAGCACACTCTTCCCATGTACCTTCACCATCTTTATCATTATTACCAAAGAATTTCACATAGTGATTATCTTCTTCTGCTTCACTATTAACAATCTCCACAACCATGCCATGCTTGCACTGAGAGGGCAAATCACCTACGTCGTTAACTTTACCAGCAACAACGTTTAAAAGCTCTCCTACGGGCGTAGAGGCGTTGAATACGCTTGTTCTCTTTACATGTAATCCTGTACCAATTTGTGAAACAGTAAATCCATTACCTGTATTTGTATCATTTCCAGTAATTTCTTTTCTTATATCTCCAAGAATACTCTCAGCAGTAATGGTTGTCTCTGTATCAAAGGGAGTTGGTTGTGGTCTGACTAGCGATAGGTTCGCTTGTACAATAGATTCACTAGATTCTTCTATAGTAATTTTATAATAGGCGTCTGCCATAAATACATAAAAGTAATCACCTTCTAACCAACCTTCACCACCATGTAATAAGTCATAGGTAGTTGTGTATCTAGCTTGATAAGTAGTTGTTTGGTTAGAACCAGACCCTTCTGTATATGGTACTGACTGACCTGTTGTAGCTATACGAAAATATAAGTTTTTTCTACCTGTCTGACTGCCATTATTATTAACATCAAATACGTTGACTTGATAGCTATAATTAGTATCTGATTGATTACCATTAGCAAGGGTACCACCTGTAGCTCCTTCATCAACTAAAGTTTTACCACTGTCTACAGAAAAAATACGTGTAGCTACGTTAGGTGCAAAGGCATCTCTACCATCACCAGCCTGTGTACCACATCTAGCATTAGGAGTATTACCTCTAGTTGCATGATCTCTCATCTGAAAACTTGTGTTACAATAGTTGTTACTAGAGTTAACCATAGTTACGTTAATGCGTGTAGCTGTGTGGACTGATTGAGTAGCATCAGTATCAAATATATTTACTGCATATTGTTTTGCATAAGACAGAGATTTTAGCTCAATAAATATTTCTTTTAAATAATCTCCTACAGGTTCTAAGTCAGATGCACCTGTTAACATTTCTGTATTGACATTCCTGTTACTTATATACGTAAAGTCATTCAGAGTTAAGGTTTGAATCATATCATCTGCTGAATGTTTTAGATATTTAGTACCTGTATTGTCGTCTACATATGTGTATAAATCATTTGACGCCCTTGTAGCAGTATCATCTACTACAGTTTTCTGGGCACCAGTAAGACAATCCCACATTTTAACAGTACCGTCTTGTTGTACTTGTCCTACATACTGTTCAGTTTCGTCTCTGTAGTAGTGGAACCATTTGCCGGTATCTGTAGAACCAGTTAATGTTGACACAAACTTACCAGCCGGTCTCTTTAACAATCCTTGTGTAATGTCTGGAATTGCATTGTTCATATCACTAACCTGACCGGGTATTTTTTGCTCATCAGGTTGTTGAGATATACCAGCATTCAGACTATGTATAGTTTGTGTTATGTTTGCCATTATCTAATTAATGCTTTGTAAGGTTGATACGCTCTGTATTTACTTTCAGCCGGCCAGCCCATGAAGTTGTAATCTCCTTGTTCTGTCTCGTAGTTTAAAGCATTTGCTTTAGCTTGTTCTTCTTCTACTTGTAATAGTTTAACTAAGTCAGCATTAGATACAAGTTGTGTAGCTGCTCTCATTGCAGCTCTAGCAATTATGTATCTTTGTATAGCTGGAGGTACATCTGCAAATTTATAAAGAGTTATAATATCAAAATAATAATCTTTAGTAAACACATCTGTTTGATGTACTAAGTCATATAATTTTCCGTCTATCTTTGTAACATCTGTATCACGATCTATTTGACCATCACTGATATCATAAAGAATAGAGTTTTGTGGAACTACATAGTTGCCGTTAACATCAGGGCTTTGTTTTACTCTGTGTTGTGTATTAAAATGCCAGCCAGAAGTCTGTACATCTCTATTAACTTGGTCTAATAAATTTTTAATAAAAGATATTTCTGGATTAGCAAGAGGGTCAACACCTCCAGATGCTTGTAAAGTTGTTATTGGTGATTGACCAATGCTACCCAAGATGGAGTTCACTGCGGATAGTTCGGTATCGGTGCTTATTGGAATAGCCATAAAAAAAAGGGAGCCGAAGCTCCCGTATAACGTTTGCAATTAGAATGCAGATGGTGCAGTTGCGCCAACGTACAATTCAACAGCAGCAGCAGGATTTAAGTAATCTGCTCCCATAGCCATGCGTCCTAAAATCACATCGCCTTGGTATACAACAGACACATCTCCTGATGTTACTTGTACTTGAGGACCTATTGCCTCTACAACTCCAGCAGCTTCTTTCTGGAAAATAAGTCCACAAGACTTAGTTCCTACTTCAGCAGCTTGACCGTAGTCGTTCTTGATACCAGTCTGAGAACCATTAGCATTCTCTAGAGATGGACCAATATGAGAACCAAGATTACTTGGTGCTGTCTTACCTGTAGTACCACCGAAAGCTGTACCATACTTGCCTAAGAAAGGAATATTCATAGACTTGTAAATCTTGATACCAGCAATTTCAATGATGCCGTTACCTGACTGTAACGCGCCACCTTGCTCGTCTCTGTTAATTAGTCCATTAGAACCAACTTCAGTTATAAGAGCGTAGTATTGGCGAGGGTTAAGTACAGCCATTCTTCCAGAGGAGCTGACTCCTTTTTCGTCAAGTGCAGCAGCAGCATCATAAAATGCTGTTACTAGATTACCTGAGTTGAAAGCGTCAGAATCATTAGTTGTTGTACCAACTCTGATCTGTGTTCCACCGGGTTCTACAAAGTTAGACTTTGTAATTGGAGAAGCAGCTCTAGCTCCTCTTGTAACTGCTCTGAAGATGAGTCTATCATACTTCTCAGCTAGTGCGTATCCAATCTTCTTGGAAATTTCTCCTCTCAATTCAAAATGTGCAAGAGTCTCGTCTAGTTCATAAACGAATGCACTTGAAATAAGAAGCTCGTCGCATGTAATAGTTTTTTCTGCGACTGGAGGTGCACCGTCACTATTTCCTAAAATTGAATTTCCGGGAGTATGGAACTCGGCAGTTGTGCGTCCAGTATAAATGAACTGCAAACTCTTTCCGTTCTTTAATGTTCTCTTCATCACCATATCACGAGCGATAGTCTCGTGTTGGAATCCTTTGAACATTTCTCCACTGAACAATTTAAGGTAGAGTGCACGTGCGTCACCTGTTGAGTTTGACTGACCTTGGCGTGTTAGCGAGGTAGTCAAATCTGAACTCTGATGAGCCATGATTTATCTAAAATGTAAGGGTATTATGTATCGTCTTCTAGCCTAGAATGTTGTCAGTCTTAATTGGTCTAACGTGAGACTGGCACGTTTTTGTGGTCTTTTCCCACCGTCGACGGGTAAAAGGTATCCTCCTCAGAGGGCTTTTCCCAAATTGAGTAGAGAGGAATCGCACCTCTCCTATGGTCACTTGACTACTCTTATAGGCGTAACATTGAAACTCAACGTTATCCTAAGTTGATCGTGTTGTTGTGATTTAGGAACTAAATGTTCTAATGTACTTGGAAATAAAATTAAATCTCCTTCTTCAATGATGAAATTATCAAGACATCCTGAGTGCAAACCTAACATAGGGTTGCCTAGAGGTGAATCTAATGCAGTCATCATTGTATCAAAACAAGTATTTGGATTTCTAAATAGAACTTGATTATCTTTATCTTTATCAAACTGCACATAATAAATACCAGATATCATTGCAGGCACATGGTTATGAACCTCTTGATACATTGTAGAATCATGTACATTAATCCATCCTGCTATCTCATATTTAACAGGCGGTATATTTAAAAAACTAAAGTATTGATCTATAGCTATATCCAAATCTCTTTGAATATATACAAGATCTTTAGTGTCTATTTCATTTAGAGTTAGCTGCCATGTGTGACATAAGTTTGCCCATGGAGCTTTTTTGTTTGGTTCTTTTTTAAAATTTTCTAAAATTTTTGGAACCATTCTTTTTTTAAATTCCGCATGCCTAGATAGAGCAACTCTATATACTGGAGTCGGGAACAGGGTGAATAGGTCTGACATTGTTAGTGTTACTCCAGTGTCTAGTGACACCGGAGATGATAAATAAATTAGTTATTAGAGTTATCGTCGTCAGAAACTTCTTTATCAGTTTCTTTCTTTTCTTCTTCTTTATTGCAAAATTCAAAGCTGGTGATACTCGCTCTCATTTTATCTGATTGATGCTTCATCCTATTGATGGAGCTGAAAGTGCAACTTGTGTTGATTCAGCAGCAGCCAAATCAAGTGGGAAGTTGTGAGCATTACGCTCGTGCATTACTTCCATACCTAAACTCTGTCTGTTAAGAACGTCAGCCCAAGTAGGAATAACTTTACCATTGGCGTCTACTACTGACTGGTTAAAGTTAAAACCATTGAGGTTAAAAGCCATAGTAGATATACCCATGGAGGTAAGCCATATGCCAATAACCGGGAAAGCACCAAGAAAGAAGTGTAACGCACGACTATTGTTGAATGAAGCATATTGAAATATTAGTCTACCAAAGTAACCATGTGCAGCAACTATGTTATAAGTCTCGCCTTCCTGACCAAACTTATACCCGTAGTTCTGTGATTCAGTTTCCGTGGTCTCCCGAATGATTGAGGAAGTAACAAGGCTTCCGTGCATAGCAGCAAACAAAGCACCACCAAATACCCCTGCAACGCCGAGCATATGGAATGGGTGCATGAGGATGTTGTGTTCTGCTTGGAAGACAAACATAAAGTTGAATGTTCCACTGATTCCTAAAGGCATGCCGTCAGAGAATGACCCCTGACCAAATGGATAAACTAAGAATACAGCTAGAGCTGCTGACAATGGAGCTGTGTATGCCACAAATATCCATGGTC
>VTLG01008591.1_pt1 | contig 10543 bp, 16 predicted proteins | sample 4694571 | NCBI WGS metagenome assembly VTLG01 (sample SAMN12604809, study PRJNA352737) | marine metagenome | biome: ENVO:00000447; feature: ENVO:00000209|ENVO:00000569|ENVO:01000036; material: ENVO:00002151; isolation source: viral sequences binned using virsorter ... | reverse complement strand
AGAAGAGGATTTCTCCAATTAGACAACAATCGGCCCGTTGATGTTGCAGGGATCGAGGATCCTGGGCCATTAAACAGACCGGTGACTCCGGGGCTTTTGACGATCAATGGAAAGAGTACAATTAGAGCAGAACCAAGAGATCTTGATACACAATTTGAGATCGTTGAATTAAATGATGTGATTCCTTCAAATCTTGATGGTGGAGATAAACTGGTTCCAAACAAAAAATATGACCAGGAGCTTCAACCAAGAGATCGTGATTCTGTGGAATCCTTATCTCAGATTCAGGAGCTTAGTGATCCCACCCGTTTTGACCCTCTTGAGCTTATATGGCCTTCGAGAACGGGAAAAGGGGGAGCACCGATTGTCGGCCCGGATAGCATGGTCGAATCCGGTAATGGCAGAACTTTAGTTCTGGGAAGAATGCACCAGAAAGGAGGTGAAAAGCTAAAACTATACAAAGATGGCTTGAAAGAATGGGCTCCCCATTACGGTTTAGATCCATCCAAAATCGATGGGATGCAAAAACCGATATTGGTTCGCAGAAGAATAACAGACCTGGAACGTGACGAGCGTTTAATTTTTACGCGACAATCCAATACCGATGAAGTTGCAAGGATGCAGCTGGATGAAATTGCAATTAGTGATTCTTCGATGATGGATGAGAGTCTCTTGCGATTTTTACAAGATGAAGACATTCGGAATGATTCAAATTTGGAATTTGTCAACCGTATTTTTGATGCTTTGCCTCCAGCTGAACGAAAAGGGCTTACCACGCATGGCAAAATCAATGATGAAGGTTATCAAAGAATTGAAAGAGCCTTACTCGCAAAAGCTTTCCACTCTGCCGAGCATCCGGAATTTTTAAAGACGATGATCCAAAATAGTGGAAGTGAATTTAAACAGATCGCGAACGCTTTAAAAAACACTTCTCGTCGCTGGGTTTATATGAAAGCGAAGATGAAAGCCGGAGTATTCATCAACCAGGATCCGACCAGCCATCTTCTCGAAGCAATTAATGAATTTAAGAACTTAAAAAGCTCTTTAAGAAAAAAAGCATCTGAAAAGTTTACAGAAGAAGATACAAAAAATGAGAAGTTGATCGGTAAAACTAAAGGCTTTCGTTATGTTCTTCGTGAGCATGTGAATGTTCTCCGCGACCAGATGAACCTGGATTCTACCATTGGAACTCATCCCAACACAGTTTTGTTTCTCGATTTCTTATCGGTTGCAGATTCCCAGGAAAAAATAGAGTTAGGTTTGCGAGCTTTTATCGATGAGCTTGAAGCCTATCCGGTTGATCAGCCAAATATCTTCGAGCAGCCTTCGATGGAAGCGATCCTCGATCGAACGATCGGAGCACACCGGACGAATCTGAAAGTTGATGTTCAGAGAATGGAGACCCCCGAGAGACCCCCTGAGACTGTTCGGGAAGAAGTCGAGTCTGAACAGGTTCACGCCCAGGCTGAAGAAATAGATTTTCGAGCTCGAGAAGAAGAAAATTTTATTGAAGAGGTTCCGGAACAAGGGCCGAGTGATCAAGAACTTGAACGGCTTGATGCGCTTGCCGACCAGGAGCTTAATCAAATGGAAGATTGGAATGCGGAAAAAGAACTCAGAGAAATCGAAGAGCTTGAACGCATCGGTGATGCAATGGATGAGGATAGTCCAATGATGAACTGTATACTCGGGAAACTGTAATGGCAAAAGAACAGATGAAGCTTTTTGATCCCTGCATCAAGGTAGGCCGATCCGTGTTCAACCTTTCTGAAGAGGATGCAGCTGCGATCGTTGAACAGGTTCGAAATGTCGCCAAGGGGATCACACAAGGAGATGTCCAGGTTCGAGTCAAGAAGATCATGCGAGCCGAATCTGCGATGCAAAAGAAGTGGGCGAAGCAAAAGAAGCTGCAAATCAAGCTCAATAAATTAAAGGATACAAAAAACTTCAATCGGATCATCGATAGCCTGAGTGAGCGTGAGAATCTGAAAAGAACCAATCCCGGTCTTTACCGGAGGATCATGAAGATGCTTGGCAAGAATCCAAAGGAAGAGCTTGGTTTAACCGGGGAGGTTCGTGCCAGATACACAGGATCATTCCTGCAAAGGCGTGGAGGCCAGGATTCTGCTGCCGACCGGATGCTTGCAGCCGAGCGATCGAATGTCGGTTATGTGTTCCGTGAAATGCTGCGCGAGCACAACATGACGGAAAAGGAGCTCTATAAATGGATGGATGACGAACAGAACTTGATTGATGTCGTCAAAGAACAATTCGGCCCGAATGGTGAGGGATTCGATCTTGAGACTCCGACTCGCTACACAAACAACGACCAAGCTTATACTTTTGCAAAAGCAAGGGTGATGTTGAAGAAAAAGTGGGTTGATCTGGCAAACCGCGAAGGAGCAATGATCGGTTGGCTTCCTAACCATGTGATCACGCAATATCACGATCCGATAAAGATTTTTAAAGCCGGCAAAGAGCAATGGATCGCAGATCAGCTGGAATTCATCGGAACCGGAACTGAAGCAGAAACTCGAACCTTCGGGATGATGGATGAGGTACAGAGAAGACAGTTTCTTGATGCAGCCTGGACGAACATCGTTGAAGGAAAAAGAACGAGCATCGATGAGGCTCCTCAGGTGAAGGTTCCCGGAAACCTGGCGAAGCGCATGTCGCAGCATCGAAAGATTCACTATGGATCCGATCAGAACTGGCTCGCCAATTTCAATAAATACGGAAGTGGTGATCTAAAATATTCAATGTTTTCCGAGCTCAAGAATCTTGCTGACGAAGTCATTCTTCTCCAGGAGTTTGGATCCAATCCGGAGCTCTCGCAGGAAAACCTCTGGGACAAGCTTGAAGCCTGGGCTGCAAATCCTCCGGACGGCAAACAAAGAAGCTTTAATCGGGGAACCATTGAGAATCATTGGAAATGGGTTTCCGGAGAGTCTTATCACATCGCGAACCCTGCTGGCTACGGGCCATCCCTGGCAACTGCAACTCAGTCATATCTTGCATTGCAGAATATGTCGAAACTTGGTGGATCTGTATTCCCTAGCTTTTCAGATCTCTCCACATCCGTTCAGACTTATCGTTATCACGGCATCGATTACCTTAAAGGGATCCATGACCATTTTGAGAACTTCTCAAAGAAGCTTTCTCAGGATGAGCGAACAGAAGTTTTGTATCAGCTGGCAGAATATAACGACATGATTCTTGGAGGATTCCACTCCAGGTATGCCCTGGATAATCCGAAAGCAGGGTTTATTGCAAGAATGCAGGATCAGTTTTTTAAATTAAATCTACTTGCTGGCTGGACTTATAACAATCGGGCAGCTGCTCAATTTGTAATGTCTGGAAACATTGCAAGGAATTTGACCAGGTCGTTCAACGATTTGAATCCGAATCTAAAGCGTGTTCTTCAACAATACAACATTGGTGAATCAGATTGGGAGATCATGCGTGACCTGGGAGTCAAGACGATCGATGAAAATGGAACCCTATTACCAGACACCACACCCACACAAGAGTTAGACCTGAATCGGAAGCAGTATTTCACACCGGATATTTTAGAGAATGCAGCAGAATCTCCGGAAATGGGACTTGGCGATCAAAAGGCGATGCGTGATCTCAGCATGAAGATGAGAAACTTTTTCGTCCAGGAAGGTCGAACCGCGGTCCCGGAACCAGGTGCTGCGGATCGAGCTTTTATGCTTCAAGGATCCCAAAGAGGAACCTTCACGAGAACTTTTTTCGAGGCTCTTGTGCAGTTCAGATCCTTTCCAATCGTTTACCTCCGTAAGCTCGGGCCTCGATATGCACAGCAAGGAACACTTTATACCATCGGAAACCTTGCAGCCATGTCCATGATCGGATATGTGTCGATGTCAGCAAAGGATTTATTGAAAGGAAAGGAGCTTAAACCAGCTGACGATCCCCGAACCTGGGCATCAGCTTTTGTCTTTTCAGGAGCCGGTGGAATCATGGGTGATTTTATTTTCAATGATTTCCAGGGATACGGCAAAGGAGTGATGGATGTCGTCGGAGGTCCGACCGGAGATCTTATTCAGGATTGGTCAACCTGGTTGAGCGCATTAGCCAAAGGAGATGATGCAGCAGCAAAGGCTTTTAATAACGCAATCAGAATGGCTCCGTATGCAAACCTTTGGTATACGAGAACAATCCTCGACTACATGTTCATCTACAACATAGAAAACTTCTTGAACCCTGGAGTATTGAGAAGACGGGAAAAGCGGATGAAACAGAATTATAACCAGACTTACAGTCCAATGATGAAACCTTCGACTTCACCGCTTCGAAGAATCAGTCCACTTTATCAAGTAGGAATACGATGACAGTATCTTCGACTACGCCTCGAGTTCAATACACGATCACTTCGGCTAACGTGACTAGTTTGGCTTCAGATGCAACGAGTGTGACCTTCCCGGTGACTTTTAAATATCTGGCAACTAGCGAGGTCAAAGCAACCAGAACGGACTCCTCTTCTTCTGCGGATACAGTTTTAACAGAAATCACGCATTATACGATCTCAGCATCCTCGGGAGACACCGGAACCTTTACGTTCACCGCGACCGGGGCTGCTTTATTCGTCGCAGATGATCTTCTGACATTCAATCGGATCATGGAACGTGCTTCCGATACGTTCGATCAGACGACCGATTACGCTCAGAACGATCAGCTGGATGCGGATACCCTCGAACAGAATTTCGACAAGTCGGTGATGATCTCGCAGCAGCTGAAAGAAGCTGGGGATCGGACAATGACTTTTTCAGAAACAGCAACTTTCAATACAGATGCAGAAACCGCATCGAAATTAATTGCAACGAAAACGGCACGGGCTACAAAAGGGATCCGATTCGACTCGAATGGAGACATCGGGGTCTCGGTTTATGATCCCGATGAACAGGCGAGCACGGCAACAGCCCAGGCTGCGATCGCGACGACTCAGGCAGCAGCAGCTGCGGTTTCAGCATCTTCAGTGCTAACCTCGGAAAATGATGCTCTCGCTTATGCTGCAAGGGCTGAAGAGGCAAATGATAGAGCACAAACAGCAGCAACAAATTCAACTTCATCCGAAGTGGCAGCAGCAGCATCAGCAGCAGCAGCCTCCGCAACCAGTGTGGCGATGGCGATCGCCCTCGGTATTATTTTAACTCCATTTCTAAATTAAAGGAGAACTCATGGCAAACGCAGCTTCAGTGACGATCTCGGCAACTGTGTTGCCAGATAACATCGCAAAAACTCTTGCAGGAACACAAACCTGTACACCGGCAGATGCTAGTGAAAAATGGTATTACAAATTCACAAATGTAACTGCTTCATCAACTGATCTAATAGCAGGATATTTCCTTGACTATGCAGGGGTTGATGATGATTCGGCTCCTGTTGCAGTAGCAACTGGTGATCATGTGAGATATCTATTTGTTAAAAATACGGATTCAACAAATGATCTCTACATTAAAGTTGATGGAGATGCAGCATCAACGAGTGCTGCTGGATCCATTAAAGTTCCAGCTGGAGAGAGTGTCTCTTTACGACCGACAAATTCAACAGTTGCAGATATTCATTGTATTTCATCATCCGGAACGATCGATTGTATCGTAGCTGCCTTGTTGCATGACATAAGTGTATAAGGAGAATCATGGCTAGTTTTGAACGCTATTTTGCGAGTCAAATCAAACAGCCAGATTTTGGTGAAAACTCTGCGACTGTCGTTCATACCTCGGATGCTTCGAATATAGTTCAATCCGATATCATCATCGGACTGCTGCTTTCGAACTCCGGGAGTGTGAATGCGACCGCGAGTGCTTACATTCAATCTGGATCGACTGACATCTATCTTGTGAAAGACATCACCCTGCCGGTTGGAAACAGCACGGAGCTCGTCCAGGGGAAGATTGTTTTAAATGATGGAGATTCGTTAAGAGTTATCGTGTCAGCCGGTCAGGTTGATGCTTGGTTGTCTTGTTTAGACTCAGCAGCTGCATAGGAGGCTTATGAAAAAGATCGGTAATGTTCCAGCAGGGATCCAGGAAACAAACCAGGATATCTTGGACATTCGAGGAAAATCAAAAACTGCTGCTCAAGCAGATGCTTCCGGATTAAAAACGGGTTTTGCTTTCAGACATGCTTCGACCTTGACGGAAGATGTGACGATCGCGAGCGACGAAGCTTGCGTGATGGCTGGCCCCGTAACTGTTGAAAATTGTGTGCTGAAAGTAGAGGGGACGCTGGTGATCGTATGACAGTCATAACAGACAACGGAATAAAACATTCAAATGGAACAACTGCAATTACTATTAATTCTGACGGAAGTTTGTCAGGGGATTTTGAGGGAGCCGTGAAATTCAAACAAATAGGAAGGCCAAGTTCAGGAAATCCAGCTTCTGGTAAAACTTGGATCACTTTCGGAATAACAACTGGGCAAGAAGTTATGAGTAGTACGGGAGGTAGAATGGCAGGTTGGGGTTTTGGTGTTCCCTGCGCTATTAAAGACTCAAGTGGTACAGAGACTTTTTTGGATGGTTCAAACGATACCGCAGGACACTCGTTGCAAGGACAACTATCATCTGCATCACCTGTTGCTTCTGATGATTCGGCAGCTTCTTCAGCAGAATACGCTTATAATGATCACCGATACACCTACACCATAGAAATGGATAACGTATGAAAAAAATCTACAGAATTGAGCTACTTAGTGATTCGGGCGATTTTTACGCAAAAATGGCAACAGGAACAGAAAAAGAAATTAAACGAGTTCACGGTGATGTTGAAGGTGCGAAAATAATTACTGGAAAACATGATAAATGGCATTTAACTCAAACATTTGAAGCCCCAGACCCTAAAGAATAAGACCAAATGAGTTCCGAAATAAAGACGAATACCATATCTGAGGTTACTTCAGCTAACGGTGTTAGTATTGATGGTGTAACAATCAAGGATGGTCAGGTTCCTGCGAGTGCTGGTGGAAGTATGGTTTTATTGCAGAATGGAGATTTAACGGGGACTGAGGAGGATATAGGATCAGCTACTTTACTATCGTCTACTTATAAAATATATAAGCTATTTTTATCTAATATTGATATTGATACAGATGATAAACAGCTTCGGATGCGACTTTATTTAGGTGGAACTTTACAAACTGGATCAATATATAATTTTACCTGTCTTGGTAATCGACTAGGTTCAGCGACACAACTGCAATTAAGAGGAGGGAATGAGGCTTATACTCCATTATCAACAAACGGATTACATAATGATAATGATAAAAATAATTTTTGGGAGGTGACGATAAGCAACCCCAGCACTTCACTAATTCAACATCTTACCTTTATGGGACACTATTCAGATACAAGTGAGTATGATTGGTTCGCGCGTGGTTTTTTAGGGTTTAATGCGGCAAATCAGGGCGTTTTAACTGGTATGAGAGTATACCCTGAAGCTGGAAGTTTTGAACGTGGCACTTATGAATTATATGGATTAAAAAATGCTTAGTATCTCAATCGGAAATGGTGATGAAGTTACTTGCGTTGCTGGTGCATCTCAATCAGTTATTGCAGTTGCAGAGAAAAGAGCAGAAAGAAACGCACTACTTGCTCAATCTGATTCCATGATGGTTTCAGATCGAGGTCTATCTGAAAGTAAGTTGACCGAATGGAAGACCTATCGGCAAAAACTAAGAGATCTAGATTTTAGTGATCCAGATAAAATAACCTTCCCCAAAAAACCATAATTAGCCATGCCTTCCGATTTACAAGTAGATACCATTAAAGATGCTTCAGCGAGTAATACTTTAGTCGAACAATCTGGGAGTGATTGGGTATGGGGTAGTGGAGTTCCTGCAGGTTCGGTTGCTCATGCAGGAATAATAGATATTCCAGCAGTAAGTATTAATTGTTATGAAGCATCTGAAGCAGTTATTGGAGGTACTATTACTCATGATGGTGGGGGGCAGGTTTTAGGTGACACAACGATTACACCTAAATTAACAACTTCTAAATTTCTTTTTAGTGTAAATGTTCATGTTGACAAAAATGTAGGGACTTCATATGCAGAAAAATTAGCACTTTGGCATACGCAGTCTGGAACTAATACTTTAGTGATTGAAACATTTTGGTATCGTAGAGTGGCAAACACAGAATCTCTTCCGCATGTTGGAACAGGGTTCATTAATAATACTAACGGAGATGCGTTTACAGTTAAAATTAGAGGATATACTCAAGATAATAATAACTTTCTTATAGGTATGATGAACGGCACTAATGGTACAAATTCAAATAAAACTTCTTCATTTCTTTATTGGGAGGTTGCCACATGAGTGCTTTAGCTAATGCTTTAAAGGTATTATCTCCTAAAGGTAAATGGAGAATTGAAGGCGAACAAATAATTTCTAATGTTAAATGGGAATTTGAGACTTCTAATAAACCAACTGATTCTGAAATTGAAGTTGAATTAAAGAAGCAGGAACAGATAATAAAAGACACTCAGTACCAACGTGATCGAGCATCTGCCTACCCACCTTTGGAAGAACAGATGGATCTGCTTTACCACGGTGGAGTTGATGCATTGAAAGCAGAACTTAAAAAGACTAAGGATAAATTTCCGAAGCCATGAATCCTGCTGATTATGCTTACAATTATGGCACTACACATCCGGATCTTATGGAAGTAGATACAGTAGTAATGTTGATAGAAAGGATTGGGCTCCCTGCTGTTATAATTGCAGTGATGTGTTATTACGTGATGCAAACTCAAAAAGCTCACCGTGAAGAAATCATTAGATGGGAAGAAAAAGACACGGTAGGAGATGAGCGTTTAATTGATGTTATTAATAAACAAAATGAGAGATCAGAACATGTTGCAACCGCATTAAATGAACTTACTATTTCTAATAAGGATGTTGCAAAATCTCATGATCGTTTAGCTGATACGATTAAAGGTATGACAGAAGCAATGATTAGGAAATAATGGGATTAATATTAATTGGTATTTTAGTAATATTTTGGACATTGACTAATGGCTAAAGAAACAACGACAACTACAGTTGAGAAACCCGACCCTCCTAGACCAATTAAAAAGTCTATGACAGTCAATGAAAAGATCCAAATTGTTCGTTTTTGGATTCGTGCAATCATCGCATTGTGCAATATATCCGTGCTGGCAGGGATCATATTTTACTTACTTACTCTTCAAGATTCGGTTCCTGAAACTACGGAGCGTATTTTGTTAATTATTGTTGGCCCATTGATCCTTACTGCCGGAGCAGTAAGCAAATATTTTTTTGAAAGCGGTAACGATTTAGAAGACCATGCAACAGATGGTGGAGATTCGCCAAAACCAACTCCATATAAGGAAACTGCATAGTGAACTCTTTTAGTTGGCTATATGATTTTTTCGTTAGAGATAATTATGATAACCATAAACAAGATAAAGAAAGGAAAGAAATGGTTAACCTCATCCTGCCCTTTGTGGCAAATATGCTTAAAGACTTAGTAGCTGATAAGGCTCAGTCTTTAGCAGTAGAACATCTCCAACCTCATCTTGATAAACTTCCTAAAGAAGTTCAGGAAGCACTTGATAGTGCTGTGGATGGTGATAACGCTCATCCTCATAAATCCGTCTTGGATCTTATCAAAGGATGATTATTTAAAAATGCATGTTTCTCCGAATTTTAAACTCAAGGAACTTGTTCATTCAAACACCGCGATTCGGGCTGGTCTTGCAGAAACCCAGCATCCTCCCAGGTCAGCCCTGGTCGCAATTACCGCACTCACACACGCAGTTCTCCAGCCAGCTAGAGATCACTTCGGCCCGATCGTCGTCAACAGCTGTTTCCGATCGAAGGAGCTCAACGAACTTCTAAAATCAAAACCAACCTCAGATCATTGCTGTGGATGGGGAGATGGAGAGAATTCCTCAGACCTGGTCGTCGCAGCTGCCGACATCGAAGTTGCAGATCCAAAGATCTCAAACTATGAGCTTGCAATCTGGATCCGTGATAACCTTGAATATAAAGCTCTAATCCTGGAAAATTACGAACCGGAACGGATCGGATTCGATGGCCGGCCCGAGGGAGGGAATTCCGGCTGGGTTCACGTCAGTTATGATGCTTCAGGTAAGTCTAATGAGATGAAGAATCTCACGATGCGGATCGTCAACAAGAAAGCGAAGTACCTCGAAGGAATCCAGGAATGAGCGCGGTTATTCGCGGTTTTACTATTTTGAAACCCGGAATCTCTGTAAAGCGTTGAAAAATGGTGCCTGGGGCCGGACTCGAACCGGCACGAGGTATTGCCTCGAGGGATTTTAAGTGTCTAGCAAGTGAGGCGCAAGAAGGGATCCCGGGTCAACGCGGTTTTTATCGCGGTTTTACGATAGAAGATTAACAGTCTCAACCATATCGATATTTTCCCAATCGGTATAGTTTTCCAGAGTCACCTGGGTCGAAGAATGACCAGCCCATGCAGCAACTTTCTCCAGAGCTCCTCCATTATCCAAAGCTTCGGTAATTCCGGACTTCCGCA